>Ga0265318_10001015_pt1 | contig 17934 bp, 12 predicted proteins | sample 4821metaG_FD_192431 | JGI IMG/M metagenome (GOLD analysis project Ga0265318, IMG submission 192431) | Rhizosphere microbial communities from Carex aquatilis grown in University of Washington, Seatle, WA, United States - 4-8-21 metaG | ecosystem: Host-associated > Plants > Roots > Rhizosphere >... | reverse complement strand
GGTCCTGGAAGATAATCTGCAGGTCCCGGCGGGCGGCCAGCAGCTCCGGAGCGGAGGCGGTGGTGAGGTTCCGGCCCTCGAGGATGACCGTGCCCGCGGTCGCGGGCACGAGCTGGAGGATGGTCCGGGCGAGGGTCGACTTGCCGCAGCCCGACTCGCCGACTAGTCCCAGCACCTCTCCGCGCCGCACGTCCAGCGTGACGCCGTCCACGGCCTTGACGGTGCCGGTCTGGTGGCGCAGCAGGAAACCCGACTCGACGGGAAAATACGTCTTGAGATCGTGCAGCTGGAGGATGGGCGAGGACATGAAGTGGACTTCCGCGGATTACGCGGATGAACGCGGATGCGATGCACCATCGATACGTGTCATCCTGAACGAAGTGAAGGATCCAGCGGCACAACCGTCGGCAGACAGCCTAAGGCCCGTCTTCCAACTGGCTTTGTGGGCCAGCGAGCTTGCTCGCGCTTCATCCGCGCCCGCAAGCGGGCTGCCGGCCGGGGCTTGATCGGCCAGATCGGATATTTGAAGGCACGCCTTGATGGATTCTTCGCTGCGCCCGGCAAGGCAGGCATTGGGCGTTTGGGTGTTAGCCGGGTTCATCCGTGAAATCCGCGGTCAAATCTGCCCGGCTTGGACGCGCAGGCAGGCGGTCGCCTGGCCGGCGTCGACCGGGACGAGATGAGGATCGGTGATGCGGCAGAGGTCGGCGGCGTGCTCGCAGCGCGGGGCGAAGGCGCAGCCGGTGATGGGCTGCGAGAGGTCGGGCGGCAGCCCGGGGATGGTGTAAAGCTCCCGGCCCTTGGGCTGCAGCGAGGGGATGGAGCGCTGCAGCGCGCGCGTGTAGGGATGGCGGGGCGAACGAAAAAGCGTGCGGGTGCCGGCCGTCTCCACAATGCGGCCGGCGTACATCACCTGCACGCGGTCGCAGAGGCCCGACACCACGCCGAGGTCGTGCGTCACGAAGATGACCGCCATACGGTATTCCTGTTGCAGCCGCCGGATCAGGTCGAGGATCTGTGCCTGCACGGTCACGTCGAGCGCGGTGGTCGGCTCGTCGGCGATGAGGATCTCGGGGCGGGAGATGAGGGCCATCGCGATCATCACACGCTGGCGCATGCCGCCGGAAAATTCATGCGGATACGCGTGAAGGCGCGCCGCGGCGTCGTTGATGCCCACGGCCTCCAGCATGGCGAGTCCGCGCGCGAGGGCGTCCCGCTTGGAAATCTTCTCGTGGATGAGCAGCGGCTCGATGAGCTGCGCGGAGATGCGCAGGTACGGATTGAGCGAGGTCATCGGGTCCTGGAAGATCATCGCGATGCGCCGGCCGCGGATGTCCCGCAGCCGGGCGGCCGGGCAATGCAGGAGGTCGAGGCCGCCGAACCGCGCCGTGCCACCCTCGATCCGGCCGGGCGGCTGGGGGACGAGCCCCAGGAGGGAGTAGCAGGTGACGGACTTGCCCGAGCCTGATTCGCCGACGAGGCCGAGGGTCTCGCCGGCCTCGAGGGAGAAACTGACGCCGTCCACCGCCCGGCAGACCCCGCTGCGCGTGTGGAAGGAGGTGCGGAGGTCGGTGACTTCGAGCAGGGGCATGGCGGCAACGCCGAGGCTGGGAGCGAGCCCTCGTGCGGCAACGACTAATTTGGCGGCGGCGGCCGGGCGGGGAGCTGGCGCCACGCGGCCACGACCGTCGCCGGGTCGATCGTGCTCATCGGCGCGGCCGGATCGGGTCCGGGCGGCACGACCAGCCGGACCGCGGCGGTGGTCGGCGTGGGGGCATAGAGCGCCGGATCGATGCGGGCGAAGAGCACGACCAGCGGGCAGCCCATCGCGGCCGCGGCGTGGGCCGGGCCCGTGTCGACGCTGATCATGCTGTGGGCGGTCTCCTGCACCGCAAGCAGGCGGGGGATGGGCAGGTCGTCCGAGGCGGTGACGACGCCCTCGCACGCGCTCTCGCGCCGGATGGCCTCGGCCAGGTCGCGTTCCGCGGGCGAGCCGCAGATCACGACCCGGCTCGCGGGGAGTGCGCCGCGCACCTGGCGGATGACCTCGGCCCAGGCCGACTCGGGCCAGTATTTGAAGTTGGTGTTCCGCTGCCGGCGGCCGCGGCGCATGGTCTTCTTGTTGCCCGGCTGGACGAGCACCAGTGGCGCGCCCGCCAGTCCGCGGCGGGCGAGCCAGTCCGCACAATCGCGGCGGTCGGCCGCCGTGACCGCGGGGCGGGCATCGGGGGTGATCTCCGGACCGGCCGGGGGAAACGCGGCCGCCGGCAGCGCCACGGGAGTTTCAAGGGCCACGCGCAGGGCGTGGTGGAGGATGTTCTCGCCGGCCTGGCGCGGCAGGTCGCGCAGGGAGCAGATCCACTCCGGCCCGATCCCGCCGCGCTGCAGCAGCCAATGGGTCTTGGCGTCGGGCTCGAAGACATAAACCGGGCCGGGGGCGCGTTGTCGCAACCAGGCGACGAGCTGCCATTGGCTGCGGTTGAGCCAGTAGGGCGTGCGCCGGCTGGTGAGCAGCCGCACGGGGCCGCAGGCGGGCACCCGTTCCATCAACGGCGGGGTCCACGGGCCGGCGGCGACCAGCTCGCAGGGCCGGCCATAGCGCTGCGCCAGGCGTTTCAGCATGGGGATGAGCAGCACCATGTCGCCGAAGGCGCCAAAGCGGACGACCAGCGGGGTGAGGGAGGCGGCGGCGGGCGGCGGTTCCATTTTCCGTCGGCTAAGGTTGGCGGGAGGCGGGGGGAGGTGGCGGTCCACCGCGGCCTGGACCGTTTCGAGCGTGAGGCGGAGCAGCGGCCGCGGACCGGAAGGATCGTCGGGCCGCAGGATCGCATGCGGCGTATCCCATGGGTGCCAGCGCCACGGCTCGAGCGGGCCGAAGAGGGCGACGACGGGCACATGGAAGGATGCGGCGAGGTGCAGCAGGCCGGTATCGATGCCGACGGCCAGGTCCATCCGCCGGAGGAGGGAGCCCATTTCCCGGATGGAGAGCTGCCGGCTCCAGTCGGTCCAGCCGCGCGCCAGCGGCGCGGGCAGGGCGGCGCGGATCTCCGCGTAATAATCCGCGTTGCCCGGCGCGTCGCAGAGATGGATGTCGCAGCCGCGTTCGTTGACGAGCCAGGCGATCAGCGCCGCGAAGTTTTTGGGCGACCAGTCCTTGGACGCGACGATGGACTTGGCGCAGACGAACACCCGCGGCCGGTCGCCCGCGGGCAGGGCGGCGTCGACCCGCCGGTCGGTGGCGGGGTCGGTCCAGTTTTCATTGCGGGTGTCGGTGACGGGAATCCCGTCGGCGCGGAGGATGTCGAGGAAGCACTCCACCTCGTGCCGGTCGGCGTAGGGGGTGCTGCGCTGGAGCAGCCAGGCGCGGCCCTCGGTCGCAAAGCCCACGCGATGGGGGATGCCGGCGAGCAGGGGCAGGATGGCGCTGGAGAACGAGCGGCGCAGGATGTAGCAGCGGTCGTAGCGCCGGGCGCGGAGAAAACGCGCGGCGCCGGGCAGGCTGGTCGGGAAATTGGCCGCGCGCCGGCGCTCGCCCTTCAGGCGCGGGCCATAGAAGAGGAGTTCGTCCTTGTAGGGGCAGAGGGCGAGGGTGTCGCCGGAGACCGGCTCGGCGAGCACGTCGATTTTCGCGCCGGGGAAGGCCTGGCGCAGGTTGCGGAGGAAGGGGATGGCGAGGACCGTGTCCCCGATGAAGCGGTAGCGGATCACGAGGATGCGCAGGGGACGTGGGTCGGGGAAAGGCATGGCGGCGGGATGGTAGCCAGTAGTGAGTAGCGGGTAGCGAGTAGAAAGTCGGAGCAGATAGGGGTGTCGGTTTTTTGTATGCTCACTACTCGCTCCCCGATACTCGCTGCTTCTGCCTAATACACCTCCGGGTAGCCCGGGCCGCGCGCCTTGAAGCGCCGGTGCACCCAGAAGTATTGCTCGGGCGCGAGGCGGACATGCTCCTCGATCAGCCGGTTGATGCGGACGGCGTCGGCCGCGGCGTCGGCGGTGGGGAAATTTTCCAGGGGTGGCAGGAGGGTGAGCGTGTAGGAGTGGTCGGCCTCGCGCTTCGCGAAAAAGGGCACGACGGCGGCGCCGGTCATCCCGGCGATCTTGCTGGTGGCGGTGTTGGTGATGGCCGGCACGCCGAAGAACGGGAGGATTTCGGACGACTTGGAGCGCTTGCCCTGATCGGGCGCGTACCAGATGGCGCTATTGCCCCGCAGGGCGCGGACCAGGCCGCGGAGGTCGTCGAAGTGCACGGCGGGCGACATGTGCCGGGCGCGCTGGCCCCGCATGAGGTGGGCGACGACGGGGTGGTTCGGGTCGCGGTAGAGCCCGCCCATCCGGTGCGCCTCGGCCATCAGCCGGCCGCAGATTTCCAGCGTGGTGAAGTGGGCGGTGAGCAGGAGGGCCCCGTGGCCGCGCGCGAGGGCCCGCTGCAGATGCTCGAGGCCGACGACCCGGTGCGCGGGCAGGCCGGCGGGGGGCGCCCACCAGCCGGCGCAGACCTCGAAGAGCCCGAGGGCCAGGGCGTCGTAGTGGGCGCGGGCGAGCGCGTGGATTTCCCGGGGTGATTTCTCCGGGAAGCACAGCCGCAGGTTGGCGAACACGACGCGGCGGCGGACCCGGAGGACATGAAACGCGAGCCAGCCGAGGCCGCGCGCGAGGAGCCGCTTCTCCGGCCAGGGCAGCTGGTCCGCCAGCCGGATGCACCCGAGGCCGAGCCAGGCCGGCCAGTATTGCGGCCCCCAGAGACGGGCGGTTTCGCGGTCGCGGCTCATGCGCGGCCCGGCGGGGGCGCGTGGCGGTAGAGCTGCGGGTTCAACGCCGGGTCGTTGTACATCTTGAACTGGTAATAGACGGAAAAGGTGCGGCGCCGCGCCAGGACGTCGGCGAACAGCTCGGCCAGGCAGCCGGCGAGGTCGGCGCGCTGGCGGCGGATGCGCGCGAGCTTTCCCGCGCATTTTTCCCGGTGGGCGGCGGTGGCCGCCGCGCGCACCGTCTCCTCCTGCATGTGGAATTCCTTGAGCGCGAGGATCGACAGGCGGTCGAGCATCATGCCGGGCGTCTCCGAGTTGCGCGGGCAGCCGGACTCGGGCGGCTGGAGCGCGGCGACCACGGCCTGGTCCATCTCCTCGGCGAAATTGTTCCGCTCCTGATTGAAGCGGTCGATGTTGCGCTTGGCCCGGTAGACGGCCTCGAAGCCCAGGTCGTCGCGCCGGGCGACATCCTCCTCATGCCAGAGGGAGAAGTTGCGGAGGTGGTTTTCCTCCAGCAGCCGCATGAATCCCTCCCCGGCGGCCGCCGGCGCGGCCACATGCCAGCGGGCGGTCAGATCGGTCTGGTGGGCGGCGAGCGCGGGGGCATCGAATTTCATGGGGTGGCAGGGGAATGGAGTTGAAGAAAAGCACGCCGGACACAAGCCTGCGCATTCTGTGCACTCCCGGCCAAATCCCGTCCCGGCCGACCGCCGGGGTGTAACGACGACCCCTGCCGACGGCTCCGCGCAACCGTTCCCGGCCAAAAAATGAAATCCCTGCTGGTCATCAAACCCTCCTCGCTGGGCGACATCGTGCATGCCCTGCAGGTGGTGCAGACCCTGGCCCGGGAGCGGCCGGACTGCCGGATCAGCTGGGTGGTGCGGGAGCGGTTCGCCGCCCTGGTGCAGACGGCGCCGTTCGTGCACGAGACGATCATCTTCCGCCGGCGGGACGGGTGGCTGGCCTTCGTGCAGCTGCTGCGCCAGCTCCGGCAGCGGCGGTTCGACGCCGTCTGGGACATGCAGGGACTGCTGCGCTCCGGCCTGATGACCGGGGCGGCGCGGGCGCCGCAGAAGTGGGGCCGGCGCGACGCGCGCGAGGGCGCGGGCTGGTTCTACAACCGCCGCATCGAGCTGCCGGCGGAACCCGGCCCGCATCATGCACTGGACATCCTGCAGCAATTTCTGCCCGCCGACGGGGTGGTCCCGCGGCTGGACTTCCCCCTGGTCCTGAAGAGCGGGGCCGCCTACCCGTGGCAGGCGTTCTTTGCCGGGGATCCGCGGAACAATTTCGTGATCTTCACCGACAGCCGCGGGGCGGAGAAGCAATGGCCGGGATTCAGCGAGCTGACCGCGCTGATCTTCGCCGCCATCCCGGACAGCCGGGTCGCCTGGTGCGCCGGCCACCGGGGCAGGCCCGCGGTCCCGGTGCCGGAAGGGCGCTTCCTCAACCTGACGGGCTGTCCGATGGACCAGATGATCGCCCTGGTGCGGCAGCCGGCGGTCTTCATCGGCAACGACAGCGGGCCGATGCACCTGTCGGCGGCGTCCGGCAACCGCGTGCTGGCCCTCTTCGGTCCGACCTCGCCCCGCCGGTTCGGCCCCTATCCCCTGGACGCGCCGCAGCACCGCACGGTGGAGGCACCGGGCGGGCAGCTGGACCGGCTTGCGGCCGCCGAGGTACTGGCGGCGCTGCTCGAACTGCGGTCCCGGGCGTGCTGAAGCCGGGCGGTGAAACCGGCGTAAATCGGGCGGAAAAAACGCGGCCGGCGCCGGTTCCGATTTGCGTTTCCGCACCGCGGAACAATGCTGGGAACGCCGCCCCGACCCGGCGGTCCCAGCCTACCGCCATGCCCGAACTGCTCATCATCAAGCCCTCCGCGCTCCGTGACATCGTGCACGGGCTGCAGGTCGCCACGTCCATCAAGGCTCAGCGGCCGGAGTGGCGCATCTCGTGGATCGTGCGCGACATTTTTTCGCCGCTCGTGCGCTCCTGCGGGGCGGTGGACCAGGTGTATGTGTTCCGGCGCGACGAGGGCGCCCGCGGCTTCCTGCGGCTGATGCGCGAGGTGCGGCAGAAAAATTTCGACCTGGTGATGGATTTCCAGGGCCTGCTGCGCACGGGGCTCATGACCAAGTGGAGCCGCGGCAAGCGCAAGGCCGGCCGCACGGACGTCCGCGAGGGCGCGGGCCTGTTCTATCAGGAAAAGGTGCCGCTGCCGCCCGGCGGCAGCCAGAGCCACGTGCTCGACATCCTCCTGCAGTTCTGTCCCCTCGCCGGCGCCGAGCCGCGGCTGGCCGGCCCGCTGCGCTTCCGCGACCTGGAGCGGCTGAACCTGAGCTTCATGGAGCCGCACAAGGGCGTGCGGCCGGTGCTGATCTTCCCCGACAGCGGCCAGAGCAACAAGAAGTGGAACGGCTTCGCGCAGCTCACGGCGTCGCTCATCCGCGAGGACGGCCGCAAGGTCGTGTGGGCGGGCAACCATTACCTGCCCTGCAAGGAATCCTTCCCCGACGGCACCTTCCTCAATCTCACGGGCAACACCAGCCTGACCTCGCTGCCGGCGCTGCTGGCCAAGGCGGACTGGGTGATCTCCAACGACAGCGGGCCGATGCACCTGGCGGCCGCGATGGGCCTCAAGACCATCGGGCTGTTCGGCCCGACCGACCCGCGCCAGTACGGGCCCTATCCGCTGAAGAGCCCGAAGAACTACGCCATCCAGGCGCCGGTCGGCGACCTGCGGCTGCTGTCGGCCAAGGAGGTCTTCTACCTCTTCAAGCGCATCGAGTCGTCGCTGCAGCGGACGCTGGCGCAGTCGGCCGCGGTGACGGCCTGAGGGCGGCCGGGCCGGTGCCCCCGCCCCCCAAATTTAGCCTGTTCAACCGAGGGGATCCGGGTTGAATGCCCAGCCATGCTCGACCCCAAACTTCTCCGGGAATCCCCCGAACTGGTCCGTGCGGCCATCGCCAAGAAGCATCTCGACGAGGCCGTGCTCGACCGGGCCGCGGCCCTGGATCTGGCCTGGCGCAGACTCGTGTCCGAGGTGGAGGCGCTCCGCGCCAAGCAAAAGGCGGCGAACAACGAGATGGCCGCGCTCAAGAAGGGCTCGCCGGAATTCATCGCCAAGGTCCAGGAGATGAAGGCGGTCTCGGCCCTCGCCAAGGCGAAGGAGGAGGAACTCAAGCCCGTGGAGGAAAAATGGCAGGCCGCGCTGCTGGAACTGCCCAATCTCCCGCACGCCAGCGTGCCGGAGGGCCGGACCCCGGAGCAGAACGTCGTGTTCGCGACCCACGGCGAACCCGGTTCGGCCTCGGCCCACGCCCGGCCGCACTGGGAGATTCCCGGCTTCGCCCACCTCATCGACTTCGCCCGCGGCGCGAAGGTGACCGGCGCGGGCTTTCCCTTCCTGATCGGCGACGGCGCAAAGCTCGCGCGCGCCCTGCTGCAGTTCTTCTTGGACGAGGATGTGAAGGCCGGCTACACCGAGGTCAGCCCGCCGATCTTCGTCAACGCCGCCAGCGCGACCGCCACCGGCCAGCTCCCCGACAAGGAGGGGCAGATGTATGAGACGCTCGACCAGCTTTACGCCGTGCCGACGGCGGAGGTGCCGCTGACGAATTTCTTCCGCGACGAGATCCTCGAGGAGGACGCGCTGCCGGTCTGTCGCTGTGCCTACACCCCGTGCTTCCGCCGCGAGGCCGGCAGCTACGGCAAGGACGTGCGCGGGCTCAACCGCGTGCACCAGTTCGACAAGGTCGAGCTGCTCAAGTGGGTGCATCCGTCGTCGAGCTACGACGAGCTCGAGAAGCTCCGCGCCGACGCCGAGCGGCTGCTGCAGCGACTGGAACTGCCCTATCGCGTGCTGCTGATGTGCGGCGGCGACCTGGGCTTTTCGCAGTCGAAGAAGTACGACCTCGAGGTTTGGGCCGCGGGCCAGCAGCGCTGGCTCGAGGTGTCGAGCTGCTCCAATTTCGAGGCCTTCCAGGCCCGCCGGGCGCAGATCCGCTTCCGCCCCAGGGCGACGGGCAAGCCCGAACTGGTGCACACGCTCAACGGCTCGGGCCTCGCCGTACCGCGCGTGCTGGCCGCGCTGCTGGAAAACAACCTGCAGGCCGACGGCCGGGTCAGGATCCCCGCCGCGCTGGTGCCGTATTTCGGCAAGGAGTCACTGAGCTTCAAATGATGGCCGGCCCGGCCGGAGCCGGCTCCTTCACCGCAGGGTCTCGCGTGGCAAAAAAAAGACAACCCGACTGGCCGGCGGTGGCGGAGTCCTTCGCCCAACGCATCCCGCATGGCGCGCTGCATCCGGCCGCGATGCGGAAGGCGGAGGCCGAGTATCTGCGGGAGAAACGGCGGAACGGGAAGCCTTCCCGCTGGGCCCTGGCCTTGTCCGGCGGGGCGGACTCGCTCGCGCTGCTGTTGATCTTCTGGGCAGAGGGCCCGGGGCGCCGGGGGCGGCATTTCGTTGTGCTGCACTTCAACCACCGGCTGCGCGGCAAGGCGGCGGACGCGGATGAAAAGTTCTGCCGGGACGTGTGCGCCGCGCTGGGCGTGACCTTTGTCGCCGGCTGCTGGCGCGCGGCCCCGCAGGGCGCCAGCGAGGCGGAAGCACGTGCGGCCCGGTTTGAGTTTTTCCAGCGCGAAATGCGCCGGCGGAAAATCCGCCTGCTGTGGCTGGCCCACCAGCAGGACGACATTGCCGAAACCATGCTCATGCGCCTGGCGCGGGGCAGCGGCACGGCCGGCCTCGCCGCGCCGCGGCCGGTGCAGGCTTTCGGCGACGGCCGGCTCCACTTGCGGCCGCTGCTCACGCTGAAGAAGGCCGTGATCGTGGCCGCATTGCGGCAAGCCGGGGCCGTTTGGCGTGAAGACGCTTCGAATGCGGGCGCCGATCATTTCCGCAACCGGATCCGGACGCGCGTCCTGCCCGCCTGGGCCAGGGCCGCGGGGCGCGACGCGGTGGCGGGCGCGGCGCTGTCGCGCGAACGGCTGGAGGAGGACGACCATGCCCTCGACGCCTGGCTGGAGGCGCTGGCCCCGCTGGGCCGCGACCGGCGGCTGGACTTGAGCGTCCTGGCCGGCCGGCCGCGGGCGATCACGCGGCGCGCGCTGCACCGGTGGCTGCTCGCGCAAAGGCAGCCGACGGACCTGTCGCGGCAGGGATTCGAGATGCTGCTGGCGGCCGTCGAGCGCGGCCGGCCGACGCGCTTCAGTCTCGGGCCGCGGGGCTTTGCGGTCATCCGGCAGGGTAAATTGCTATTCCAGAGAGGCTAGGGCCGGGCGTCGTCACAACGGCATCCGCGCGGGCCGCCGGCGCGCAGCAGTTTCGCGTCCAGGCGTGGAAAATCCCTCGGAAATTCAATCCCGGTGCGTTTGACTTATCCGGGCGGAACCTACACGTTGCCCCGGTACTCTAACTCCCTCATGTCCGATAACGAAGACAACAAGAAGCGCCGACCCCTCAAAAGCATCCCGCCCGAGGGATTCCCGATCAAGATGATCCTTTTCTGGATCGTCGGCATCGGGGTGCTGGTCGCCTTGCTTTACCTCAATCCCGGCCGCACGCCCGAGCCGGTCCGGATGAAGATCCAGCAGGTGGTGCTGATGGCCGAGAAGGGCGAGGTCACGGACGGCACCATCCGGCCGGACGCCACGGGTGGCCGCGACTGGTCGGAAGTGACCGGCAGCATCAACGCCAACACGCCGGAGAACACCACCAGCGCCCCGAAGCCCTTCATCGCCTCCGGCCGCCTGACCGACACCAGCCTGGAACGGCTGCAGAAGACCCAGGCGTTCACCGAGAAGCCGGCGACCACGGTCCTGACGAACCTGATGATCAACATCCTGCCGTTCGTCATCGTCATCGGCCTGCTCTATTTCCTCTTCGTCCGCCAGCTGCGGCAGGCCGGCAAGGGCGCGCTCAGCTTCGGCAAGAGCCGCGCCAAGATGCTCACGCGCGAGAAGGACCGCATCAACTTCACCGACGTGGCCGGCTGCGACGAGGCCAAGGAGGAGGTCAGCGAGGTGGTGGACTTCCTCAAGGACCCCAAGAAATTCCAGAAGATCGGCGGCCGCATCCCCAAGGGCATCCTGATGGTCGGGCCCCCGGGCACCGGCAAGACGCTCCTCGCCAAGGCCATCGCCGGCGAGGCCGACGTGCCGTTCTTCTCCATCAGCGGCTCCGACTTCGTCGAGATGTTCGTGGGCGTCGGCGCGAGCCGGGTCCGCGACATGTTCGAGCAGGGCCGCAAGAACGCGCCGTGCCTGATCTTCATCGACGAGATCGACGCGGTGGGCCGCCAGCGCGGCGCCGGCCTCGGCGGCGGCAACGACGAGCGCGAGCAGACCCTGAACTCGCTGCTGGTCGAGATGGACGGTTTCGACACCCAGGAAGGCGTGATCATCATCGCCGCGACCAACCGGCCCGACGTGCTGGACAGCGCGCTGCTGCGCCCGGGCCGCTTCGACCGCCAGGTCTACATCGACCTGCCCGACATCATCGGCCGCGAGCAGATCCTGCGCGTGCACGCCCGCAAAATCTCCCTCTCCGAGAATGTCGAGCTGGGCATCATCGCCCGCGGCACGCCCGGCCTCTCCGGCGCCGAGCTGGCCAACCTGCTCAACGAGTCGGCGCTGCTCGCCGCCCGCCGGGGCAAGAAGAAGGTCGAGATGACCGACATCGACGAGGCCCGCGACAAGGTCCTGTGGGGCCGCGAACGCCGCCGCGTGATGGACGACAACGAGAAGCGCCTCGTCGCCTGGCACGAGGCCGGCCATGCCATCGTGCAGGCCGTGCTCGACGACGGCACGGTGCCGGTGCACAAGGTCACGATCATTCCGCGCGGCCAGAGCCTCGGCAGCACGACCTACCTGCCGACGAAGGACATCCTCACCCAGCCGAAGAAAAAGCTGCTCAACCAGATCGCGATGGCGATGGGCGGGCGCATCGCCGAGGAACTCGTCACGGGCGACTTCAGCAACGGCGTCTATGGCGACCTCAAGCAGGCCACGCGGATCGCGCGGGCCATGGTCTGCGACTACGGCATGAGCGAGCTCGGGCCGGTGGCCATGGGCGACAACCAGGACACGGTGTTCCTTGGCCGCGACATCACGCGCTCGCAGCATGTCAGCGAGGACACGGCCCGGAAGATCGACATCGCGATCTCCGACATCCTGCACGCCCAGTACCAGCGGGCGCAGCAGATCATCACCGAGCACCGCCCGGCGCTGGACAAGATCGGCGCCGCCCTGCTCGAGCACGAGACGATCGAGGGCAAGCATGTGCTGGAGATCATCCAGCACGGGGAAATCCGCACGCCCATCATCAGCGCCAAGCCGCCGCGGCTGGCCCCGGAGACGGCCAAGCCCGCCGCCGCCCCCGCCGCCCCGGAGCCGGCCGGCGCGCCCGGCACGCCCGCGCCGAGCCCGGCCTGAGCGACGGCTTTACGGTCGGGCTGAGCCGGGCGGAATCGCCCGGCTTTTTTTGTGCCGGGTGACCGGGAGGCGGGACCACCGGTCCCGCGAGGCACGGACGGCGAGGCCTGCAACCTGCGGGACCGGTGGTCCCGCCTCCATTTGAGGGTTGCCGGCCCAGCCCGGCAACGGCACAAGTCTGGCACTTTCTTACTATGAACATCTGCTGCATCGGGGCCGGTTATGTGGGCGGGCCGACCATGGCCATGATCGCGTTGAAATGCCCGGACATCACCGTGACCGTGGTGGACATGAACGAGGCCCGGATCACGGCGTGGAACACCGGCAAGCTGCCGATCTTCGAGCCGGGGCTCGACGAGGTCGTCAGCCAGGCCCGCGGGCGCAACCTGTTTTTCTCCACCGATGTCGCCGGGCACATCAAGCAGGCCGACATCATCTTCGTGGCGGTCAACACCCCGACCAAGACCTACGGCGTGGGCGCCGGCCGGGCGGCCGATCTGCGCTTCATCGAGTCCGTCGCCCGCACCATCGCGGAGCACGCCGAAAGCGACAAGATCATCGTGGAGAAATCCACCATCCCGGTGAAGACGGCCGATGCCATCCAGGCGATCGTCGCGGCGAATGCGAAGGGCCTGAAATTCCAGGTGCTCTCGAATCCGGAATTTCTCGCGGAGGGGACGGCGGTCAAGGACCTCACCAATCCCGACCGCGTGCTCATCGGCGGCGAGCGCACGCCGGATGGCAACCGGGCGATCGAGACCCTGGTCAGCGTCTACGCCCGCTGGGTGCCGCGCGAGCGCATCATCACGACGAATCTCTGGTCGTCGGAGCTCTCGAAGCTCGTGGCCAACGCGTTCCTGGCCCAGCGCATCTCCTCCATCAACTCCATCTCGGCGCTCTGCGAGGCGACCGGCGCGGACGTGGACGAGGTGGCCAACGCCATCGGCAAGGACAGCCGCATCGGCCCGAAATTCCTGCAGGCCTCGGTCGGCTTCGGCGGCTCCTGCTTCCAGAAGGACATCCTCAACCTGACCTATCTCTGCGAGAGTTTCGGGCTGCAGGAGGTGGCGGCCTACTGGAACAGCGTCGTGGCGATGAACGACGCGCAGAAAAGGCGCTTTTCCGGCCGCATCGTGAAGGAGCTGTTCAACACCGTCGCCGACAAGAAGATCGCGGTGCTCGGCTTCGCCTTCAAGAAGGACACCAACGACACGCGCGAGTCCGCGGCGATCAACGTCTGCCGCGATCTCCTGATTGAGCATGCGCAGGTCAGTGTCTACGATCCCAAGGTGCCGGCGGCGGAGATCCGGACGGACACGCTGGGCCGGGGCGTGGACAATCCGCGCCTGCACGTGGCCCGGGACGCGTACGAGGCCTGCGCCGGGGCGCACGCGATCGCGGTGCTGACGGAGTGGGACGAGTTCAAGACGCTGGATTTCGCCCGGATCTTCGCCGGGATGCCGAAGCCGGCGTTCATTTTTGACGGCCGCAACATCCTCGACCTCGCGGCGCTGCGGAAGATCGGCTTCAAGGCGTCGGGGATCGGCAAGCCGCCCGGCGGGCGGCGCGCGGGCGACGTGGCGTGAAGGTTCCGGCGGGGCGCAGCAAGCCTGCGCCCCTGCTGTGCCGTAAGCCAGCTGGTGGATATTTAGAGGACGGGGTGGCCGATGGCCGTAGGGCCGCACCCTGGTGCAGCCGCCGGTTCGCGGCGTGTTACCGGTTCGCGGCTGGACCAAGGTCCGGCCCTGCCGCGAAAGGTAGTATAGCCACCGTAGTTAAACTGCTCCGGCTTCGGGCGATTTGCCCGGCCGGAAGCGGCGCCAGACCACGAAGCCGCCCACCACCGTGAGCAGCAGCGCCCCGTAGGCGGAGGGCTCGGGCACGGGCGTGATCTGGTTGTCGTAGCTCTGCCACTTGGTGTCGCTGCCGGTGTAGGTGGGCGAGTCGAACACCACCTGGTTCATCGGCGCCGAACCCGTCAGGTCCACCACGGCGCCCGTCCAGTTGGTGGCGAAGAAAAAGTCGGCGGCGTTCTGCCAGTTGATGATGTTGAGCGTGATGCCGGCGGCGATGCCCAGCGTGTTGGTGACGTTGAGGGTGGAGGCGGTGCCGCTGAAATCGAGCGTGACCGTGCCGGAGCCCGTAAAGTTCAGATTGGCGATATTCAAGGTGGCGTCGCTGAGCTTGAGCGTCGTGCCCGCGGAGACGTTGACCGTGCCGGTGAAGGTGTTGCTGGCGTTGAAGACGAGGCCGCCGGCCGTGAGGTTGAGCGTGCCGGCAAAGTCGCCGGCGACGGCGTTGACGTTGCTGTTGATGGTGAGCGTGCCGGAGCCGGCCTTGGTGAGGATGCTGGTGGCGCCGCCGGCGAGGAAGCCGGCGTAGGCGGTGCTCGTGCTGTCACCGGCGACGAGCTGGCCGGTGCCGAGCAGGATGTTGCCGCTGCCGGCGATGGAGCCCACGGTTTCCGTCTTGCCGTTGACGTTCAGCACGCCGTCGGAATTGACCGTGACCGCGGCGGTGTCGGCGATCTGGTTGCTCTGCGAGAGCAGCAGCGTGGCGGAATTGGCGGCGCCGGTGCCGTCGCCGACGGTGACAACAGCGGACGCGATCGCGTTGGGCGCGGCATTATTGAGGGACAGGGTGCCGTCATTGATGGTGGTGGCGCCGGTGTAGAGGTTGGCGCCGGAGAGGGTGAGGGTGCCGGCGCCCATCTTGGTGAGGCCGCCCGTAGTGGCGGTGCTGGCGCCGGAGATGGTCAGGTTGGTGGCCGCGGTGGTGACATCGATGGTGCTGGTGGTGCCGGTGGTCAGGACGAAGTTGCGGTTGGTCGAGGCCGTGGCGCCGGTGTATTGCAGGGTGCCGCCGCCGAGGGTGAGGTTGGCCGCGGTGGTCGAGGCGGCGCCCAGGTTGCTGGCGGTGCCGCCGTTGCTGATGGTGCCGATGCTGAGGACGCCGGCGTTGATTCTCGTGGCGCCCGTGTAGGTGTTCGTGCCGGAGAGGGTGACGGTGCCGGCGGTGCTCTTGGTGAGGATGCCCGTGCCGGCCAGAATGGCGCTGACCGAGCCGTTCTGCATGTCGTAGCTGGTGCCGGTGAGCACGCCGGTCGAACTGGTGATGCTGCCGCCGGTGAGCGAGACGGCGCCGACGGTGTCGGAGAAGGTGCCGAGGGCGAGGGTGCCACCGTTGACCGTGACGCCGCCGGAACTGAGGGCGTTGGCCACGCCATAGGCGAGCGTGCCGTCCGTCACGGTGGTCGTCCCGGTGTAGAGGTTGGCCCCGGAGAGGGTGAGGGTGCCGGCGCCAATTTTGGTGAGGCCGCCGGTGGTGTTGGTGCTGGCGCCGGAGATGGTCAGGTTGGTGGCCGCGGTGGCGACGTCGATGGTGCTGGTGGTGCCGGCGGTCAGGACGAAATTGCGGTTGGTCGAGGCGGTGTTGCCGGTGTACTGCAGGGTGCCGCCGCCGAGGGTCAGGTTGGCCGCGGTGGTCGAGGCGGCGCCCAGGTTGCTGGCGGTGCCCCCGTTGCTGATGGTGCCGATGCTGAGGACACCGGCGGTGATGGTGGTGGCGCCGGTGTAGGTGTTCACGCCCGAGAGCGCCCAAGTGGCGCCGCTGACGGTGACGCCGCCGCTGCCGGCGCCAATGATGCCGGAGATGGAGTTGGCGGTGCCGGAGCCGGAAAGCGTGAGCAGGAACGTGCTGTTGGCGATGTTGCCGGTAAAGTTGAGCGCACCCGAGGTGGCGTTCCACGACTGCGCGGCGCCCAGGGCGATGGCGTTGTTGAAAGTCTGGGCGTCGTTGTCACTGTTCGTGATGCCGCCTGCATTGATGGTAAGGGTGGAGCCGGCATTGAAGGTGAAGCCTTGGGTGGCGGCGCCGCTGCCGAAAGTGATTCCGGCGGCTGTCTGCGGTCCGCCCAGCGTGATGGAATACTGGTTGTTGGCCAGGTCGGTGTCAAAATTCGCCGTATTCGTCGAGACCCACGCGGCATTGGTGCTCCAGTTGGCCGGGGTGGTCCAGGCCCCGGTGCCTGCTCCGCCCACCCAGTTGACAATGGCCCCACGGGCGGAATCCAGGGCAAACGCACCAATCAAAACCAGACATATTGTCGCCGATACACTCCTGCCACGGAGCCGAAATGGAGCGGTGGGCTTCATTGGAGAACGGTCAGGGCGACGCGCGCGGGCAATTAATGAATGGCAAAATCTCTTTGACTGATTCCGGTCGAAAAAACCGGGACAAAAATATCGCAGAAGTTGCTAATGGATAAATTATTCTGGCAACCAGCTGATCGGGAAAGTGTCTGGAGTCAATCTGGAAGTAGTCCGGATACTGCCAAGAATTGGTTAAAATGCCTTATCCCGGCACGATTTTGCTCAAGATTATGGCCATCCGGTCGCCAGGTGCATCCATTGCCGGTCAGGCTGCCCAACGAGGCGCGGTGCAGCGCCTGCGGCACCTGCCCTCAAATGCCGAGTGGCGTGCGATAGTGCCGGGGTACGCGCTTTGTGACCGAGCAGAGTGTTTCCCAGGGAATCGTGTCGGACCAGTCGCTGAACTCGGTGATGCTGATCTCGCCGCCGCCCTGCCGTCCGACCAGCACGACGGCATCGCCGCTGCCGACGTCGCCCTTCACGTCAGTGAGGTCGACGATGGTCTGGTCCATCGTGACCCGCCCGAGCACCGGGCAGCGCTGGCCGTTGATCAGCACCTGGGCGCGATTGCTGCTGGCGCGGGCGATGCCGTCGCCGTAGCCCGCCGTGAGGATCGCCACCGTGGCGTCGCGTTGCAGCCGGTGGGTGCGGCCATAGCTGATGCCGGTCCCGGCGGGCAGCCGTTTCACCAGCCCCACGCGCGTATGGAAACTGAACACGGGTTCCGTGTGCACGCGGCCGAGCAAGGAATGCGGATGGGGGAGGATGCCGAACTGCAGGAGCCCGACGCGCACGGCGTTGAACACGCTGCGCCCGGGCGTGGTTTCCAGCCCGGCGCTGTTGTCCGCATGGATGAACAGGCCCGCCGGATCGAAGCCGGGAAACTCCGCGAGCCGTTCCAGAAACACCCGGCGCTGCTCTGCGGTGAAGGCAGGATCATCGTCCGCGCTGGCAAAATGGGTGAACACACCGGCGAGCCGCACGCCCGGGGCGGAACGGATCGCGGCATGGAGCGCGACGGCCCCCGTGTGCCAGACCCCGAGCCGGCCCATGCCGGTGTCGATTTTCAAATGCACGGCCACGGGTTTGCCGGCCGCGCGGCCGGCGGCGTCGAACCGGGCGACCTCCTCGGGCGAAGACACCGTCGCGGCCAGATCGTGGCCGGCGAGGTAGCGGTCCTCGTCCGGCAACACGGGACTGAGCAGGAGGACGGGCCAGTCGCTGCTGAGTTCGCGCAGGGCCATGGCCTCGGCGAGATTGGCCACGGCAAAAAGATCCGCGCCGGCGTGCATCAGCCGGGCGGCCACCTGGGGCAGGCCGTGCCCGTAGGCGTCGGCCTTGACGACGGCGACGTAGCGGATGTGCGGCGGGAGCGATCCGCGGATGAGCTTCAGGTTGCGCTCCAGCGCGGCGAGATCGATCTCGACCCAGCAGCGGCGGGGCAGTTGGCCGGAGGCACTCATGGCGGGCCGGCGGTTGCGGCCTGGTGGATCTGCGCCGACCATTTCCGGTAGGCGGGCGCCTCGTGCTGGAACGCGTCGGGCGCGGTCGTGGCTTGAAAGTGGTCGCCGCCGGCGATGGCCGGAAAGATGGCCGCAAGC
>Ga0265318_10001004_pt1 | contig 18068 bp, 19 predicted proteins | sample 4821metaG_FD_192431 | JGI IMG/M metagenome (GOLD analysis project Ga0265318, IMG submission 192431) | Rhizosphere microbial communities from Carex aquatilis grown in University of Washington, Seatle, WA, United States - 4-8-21 metaG | ecosystem: Host-associated > Plants > Roots > Rhizosphere >... | reverse complement strand
TGGATGCCGTGCAGAGACTGCCTTTCCTGGCTGCGCGCAAAATGGTGGTAGTCCGGGACCTGTCTGCCAACAAGCCGGCAGCCGAAGCCATTGAACAAATAATTAGCTCAGTAGAAGACTCGACCGATTTAATAATTTACGAGCCTGCACCGGATAAACGAACCAGCTATTTTAAGGTGTTAAAATCCAAAACCGAGCTGGAAGAGTTCAATGAATTGGATACCCGTTCGCTGGCCAACTGGTTGGCGGATGAAGCCAAAAAGCAGGGCGGGCAATTGGGCCTTGCCGACGCCAATTACCTGGTTGAGCGCATTGGCGCTAACCAGCAAATGCTGGCCAGCGAACTAGGCAAGCTACTGACTTACGACCCACAAGTTACGCGTGCAAATATTGACCTGCTGACCGAGCCAACGCCGCAAGGCAAGATTTTTGAACTGCTGGATGCGGCCTTTGGCGGCAATAAAAAGCGTGCGCTAAAGCTCTATGAAGAACAACGCGCACAGCGGGTAGAACCACAGGCCATTTTGGCAATGATTGCCTGGCAACTGCAGCTGCTGGCCTTGGCCAAGTATTCTAAAGACAAGCCAGCCACCACTGTGGCCAAGGATGCCGGCCTCAATCCGTACCCGGTCACTAAAGCCAAAAATCTGGCCGCTAAAATCAGCAAAAACGAGCTTAATAAGATGGTAGACGAGGCGCTGGATATTGATTGGCGCGGCAAGACCACGGCGATTGACCTGGACGAAGCCCTAAAAACCTACATCACGACTCTTTAGAGGGAAGAGCCCGCCGCCAGCTCACGCTGGCGACGGGCCTTGTTGTTCCTTACGACGATCACGATCGGATCGATCGTCATGTAGTAGGCGCCGCGCGCCAGCCACTCGACGAGGTCGAAGACGGGGATCAGGACGATCCCGGCAACGATCCTCTTACGAGAGTTGCGTGGTTTGCGGACCGAGAGCGGCCGTACATCGCAGTACGCTGGATAGTTCATGCCATCCTTCCGATCGGTAGAACAAACGGAACAACTTGTCTCTAGTGTGGATAGGGTAAACGCGCTGAGGGCGAACACCTCCCCGACTCCAGAGAAGTAAGCATTATAACACTTTTGTGCTAAAAACTCAAGCGTCTTAGCGTAAATTATTTCTTAACGGCTGGTTTTTTTGCTGACAGGCTTCTTGGCGGCGGGTTTCTTAGCCGTAGGTTTTTTAGCGACGGGCTTCTTGGCTGCTGCTTTCTGGCTTTTGGCTTTAGGCTTTGGGCTTGCGGCTTGCTTAACACCGGCGGCTTTGGCCTGGGCGGCCAGCTGGGATTTATAACGTGCAGCCTTGTTTTTGTGGATTACGGCTTTCTTGGCGGCCATATCCACGGCGCTTATGGCAGCTTGCTGGGTTTTGGCAATTTGATCGGTTTTTTTACCTTCTACGGCCTTGGCAAAGGCTTTTAGGGCATCGCGCAGGTTGCGGCGGGCGCGGGAATTGCGGGCGCCGGCCTTGGCGGCCACCTTTACGCGCTTTTTGGCGGATTTGATAATTGGCATTGCCAAAAGACTATAACAGATGACCCCCACTTCTGTAAAGGGTAGACTAATTGACTTTTTAGGATATTTATTGTAGTATCTTGTCTGTTACTACAGAGGTGACAACAATTGTGGTTGCGCAAGCGCCGCTCGATACTTCTGGAGGCATAGTGGTCGTTAACTGGCTCAACATTACGTTGTGGGTCGTCGCTTTCGTCTTTTTCATCGGCTGCTTATGGGCAGAGGCAGTGGCGGCCTGGTTCGACGGTGATGACGATATGAAGCTGGTGGTCGTTTTGACGTTCGCGGCATGCTGCGCGGTCCTGAGTTTCGGCTCATTGAAGGACTCGGAGAATCGCATGCAGGATCGGCTCGCCAAACGCGACTTCGCCGCCGCTGGCTACATTTTCACATCAGTCAACCGTGAGCATGCCAAGATGCCGATTGGCAATTGCCGGCCGACGTTCGACGTTCACAAGGTCAGGGGCGTCTACCGCCCAACGATCCCGACGTTTGAGCACGGCAAGCAGTACAACGCGGTCGTCACGCCCCAGTGGCAGAAGAAGACCGCATGCCCCGTACCGGACTAGTCGACCGAAAGGAGCAGCGATGGCCAAATTGGATTGGGAAAAGGCGACGTCACGCGAGAAAGGCCGCGCCGGGAGTCGGATGGAACACATTCCTACGCAGTCCACTAAGAAGAAACGGCCCACCTGGCGGCTGGTCAAATGCAACCTTTTCGCCAAGTGCGAGAAGTGCGGGAAACAGATTCCCGTAGGCTCCCAGATGTGGAAACACATATCTGGTACTCGCCGTCGCCATAAGAGCTGCTACAAGCCTCGCCCGAAGAAGTTGAACGAGCCTCCATAACGGTTGTCGATTACCATAAATTCGACCGGCGGCCAGGACCGATTCCTGGCATAAACCAGATCTTTAATACAGATTGAAGCTCTAGTTTTTGGTTCGGGAACCTCCCAGAAGAGAATTTCTAATTGATCTAATTTCTAAAACTTAGGACATTTGGATTTGGGGTTTATTTAGAACAATTAGAGTAATTAGTAATTAGAGCAATTTCTATTGCGCAGCAATAACGGTTGTGCTAATCTGGCGGTAGAAGTCACCTCACAAAAACTTCAAGCAAAATAAAAACTATGTCCAAAAGAATGAACCGTTTTTATCAATTCACAGCTTTCAGCTCTCAATTTGCAACAAATTCACAGCTATCAATTAACAGCTATAAATTGTTAGTTGAAAGCTTGCTGAACGCTAAACGCTGTACGCTGAACGCTGCCTCTGGAGGAGGCGTCTAGTGGACGCTCAAGCCAAACAACAGATAGTAGAGCGCGTTAAACAGGCCACCAACATCTTGGTGACGGTTAGCTCTAATCCGTCGGTAGACCAGCTGGCTGCTTGTATTGGTTTGACGTTAATGCTTAACAAGATGGAAAAGCACGCCACGGCGGTCTTTTCCGGCGCGGTGCCATCCACCATTGAGTTCTTGCAGCCGGAAAAAACCATTGAGACTAACACCGATAGCCTGCGTGATTTTATAATTAGCCTGGACAAAAATAAGGCCGACAAACTGCGCTACAAGGTAGAAGACCAGGTGGTACGGATTTTTATTACCCCATATAAAACCTCTTTGAGCGAAAAAGACCTGGTTTTTAGCCAGGGTGACATCAACGTTGAGGTGGTCGTGGCGCTGGGTATTAAAGACCGCAAGCAGATTGACGCCGCCATAACCGCCCACGGACGGATTTTGCACGATGCCACGGTTATCAGCCTGAACGCCGGGCAGGGCAACCCGCCGGCCTTAGGCCAGATTAACTGGCAGGAACCGACCGCCAGCAGTTTATCGGAAATGCTGGTCAGCATCAGTGAGGCTTTTGGCAGCGGTTTAATAGACAACCAGATAGCCACGGCCTTTTTGACCGGTATCGTGGCCGAAACCGAGCGCTTTAGTAATTCCAAGACCTCACCCAAAGTTATGACTATCGCGGCCCAGCTAATGGCCGCCGGCGCCAACCAACAACTGATTGCCAGCAAACTGGCACCGCCACCGGCTTGGATGCCGGGTGCAGCGCCCAACAAATCTAACCTACCCCCTAAGAAGCCCGAAAAGCCAGCCACCAAACCACAGGGCACGCTGAGCGTTTCGCACGATAAATCAAAGTCCGACAGTGATGAAGTAGAAATCGCCCCTGGCGAAATCCACATTGACGAAAAGGGTAACTTAAAGACAACTAATGATTTGGAGACAGAGGTTGAGCGGTTAAGAAAAATCCGCGAGGAAGCCGAATTACCCCCGGAACCGCCAGCACCAGCTGCGCCGGCTCCAACTCCCGCATCATCACCCCCGGGCTCCAATGGTACAGCCGAGCCGATTGCCGCTGCTTCAAAAGAGCCGCCTAAACCGCACGAGCTGCTGGACTCTGTGGACCACAAATCGTCTTATAGCTCGCCGTTTTCCGCTGATACGCAGCCCGCCGATTGGGTTGATCCTTATAATAGTGTGTCCATAGACCCGCTAAGCGGCTCTAGCAGCCCATTGCCGCAGTCGTCGCAAAGCGAAGATCTAACAGGTCACACCAAAAGGGTTGAGCTCCCCGTAGAACCGCCGCAGCTGACTCCGGCTATACCGGCGCTGGACAACGCCCGTAGTGCCGTAGAAAATGCCATTGGCGCGGTTCCGGCTGACCCGGCTTTTTTAGCGCCGGTTGACGCCTTAAATGCCCAACCGATGGGTCCGGATTTGCACACGTCGATAAATCCTAATATTAGGCCGACAGCTTATGCCGCCGAGAAAACGCCCAGCTTGCAACTGCCAAACGAAGGCGTGGCGCCATCCCAAACAGCCGTGCCGGATATGGCTCCGCCAGCGCCGCCGTCGGTACCACCTCCGTTAATGCCCGCCCCCGGCTAGCCCCCGTTCTAATGCTCTTCGGGCAACTTACAATTCACAATTTACAATTCACGACAATTTAGCAATTAACAGCTAATAGCTGTAAGCTGAAAACTGAAAAATTATTGAAATTTGAAAGCTGAATGTTGAAAGCTCTTGATGGAATTTTATTAGTTGATAAGCCAGCTGGTTGGACGTCTCACGATGTCGTCGCAAAAGTGCGAAGCACTTTGCGACAAGCGCAAAGCTTAAAGCTTAAAGCCGAAAGCCAGGATAAAAAGCTTTTAGCTTCCAGCTCTCAGCTTCCAGCTCGCGCACCAAAGGTGCGCGTGGGCCATACCGGCACGCTGGATCCGGCCGCGACAGGACTTTTAATCCTGGTTTTGGGCAAATATACCAAGCGGGCAAGCGAGTTCAGCAAGCTGGATAAGACTTATGAAACAGAGGTAATTTTGGGTAAGACCAGCTCCACCGGCGATTCCGAGGGCGAAATTGTTCAAAAAAGTGATAATAGGCCGAGCTTGGAACAAGTTGAGGAAGTTTTGCATACATTTTTGGGTGAAATATCGCAGACGCCGCCGGCCTTTAGCGCCATAAAAGTCGGCGGCCAGCGTGCATATAAACTGGCGCGGCAGGGCAAGGAAGTAAAGCTGGAGCCGCGCAAGGTTACCATCTATGAGATAAGCGGTATTCAGTATAAGTATCCAAAACTGAGCTTTTCCACCTCTGTTAGTAGCGGTACCTACATCCGCTCGCTGGCCGCCGATATCGGCGCCAAACTTGGCACCGGTGCCCATCTATCCTCCCTCCGCCGGACCAAAGTCGGCCAATACAGTGTTAAACAAGCCACTCGCATTGACAAGATAAGCATAAATGATATAATAATTCAAGTCTGAACAGGATTACTGTTTAAGACGCAGCTTTTTGGCGCAATGCGTACACGCGACCCAAGGAGGTTGTCATGGCGGGAGAAGCCCGAACCAAGAAAGGCTACCTGAAGTGCCGCTTCTGCGATTTCGAGACCCCACGGTTCCGGAAGCTGAAGGGGAGCAAGAGCATCACTGGTCCGGAGGCGGCTTTCGGTCGCTTGCTCGGTCATATCGAGCGCGAGCATCGCGCGGAGTGGCCGGAGATCGAGCGTCAGCTCGAGGAGATTGCCGCGGACTGTGAAGTCCGCGAAGCACTTCCGAGTTTCAGCTGACCGTGCATCAAAGAGCTCGGGGAGAGTTTTCTCTCCCCGCAGTTCCCAAGTTAATTAACCTAATTGATTTGGGAGCTGAGGAACAGGGGTTGCCAAATCACCCCTGATTTGCTTGCAAAAACAGTCGTAATATGCTAACGTTAAAGAGTTAAATCAAAACAAAAAATGACTAAAGCAGAAGCACTCCCAACTACTCCAACGGAGACTAGTGATACTCCAGAAAGTAAGCCGCGAGTTACTGCTTTTAAAACCGCAAAAGGTTCAGTCTATCAATATGATAGTGAGGGCAAAACTACTCGGTTTAAAGCGACTACGGGCGAGCAACATGAGAGGCAGGATCTAACCGTATTTGCTGAGTTGAGTCCCGAGGAAGAGCAAGCGCACCTACTGGCTTTACACCTGGAGGGAAGTCACAGCCCCTCTAAAGTCTATGTGGTCGAAAGGCAACCCGATGATTCTGCGCTAACAGTAAAAGATAGATCACAGGTCAAATTCCCGGATCAACTTTATTTGGCTATCGTAAGAGATGGCAAAATCGTAAGTAATACGCCAGCTTCGTTAATACCCCATGAGGGTGCCAACGTATTTGACACAAGACACTTTGAGGGAGAAGGCAAGGCAATGACTGAGCGCCATCTAGGAAACAAAGTTACTGAGATTAGTTATGCAGCTTAGAGGTTGCCAAATCACCCCTGATTTGCTATAATCAGGCTCAAGAATGATCACCAGTGAGAAGAAGGCTAAAATCACCTCTGATTTGGCCTCGCATAAGACTGATACCGGCTCTTCCGCCGTGCAAGTCGGCATAATGACCGAGCGCATTGCTGAATTGACGGCGCACATGAAGAAGAACAAGCACGATTTTGCCGCCCGCCGCAGCCTGCTGCAGTTAGTCGGCAAACGCAAGCGCCTTCTGAAATATATCTCTGATGGCAGCGGCGAAGAGTACTTAGCTCTGATTAAAAAACTGGGCATTCGGCGCTAATTTTAGAGCCTGGACCTTGGACGTTAGAACCTAGCATCCAACATCTAGAATCTAAATTCTAGGGAACGTTAATTAAGGATGGGTGATAAAGCACAGGTTGTCGCATTGCGGCTGCTTGAACCTTATTACCCATGAAAGGTAAAAATAATATGGCAGAGACCATAAATCCGTTTGGTAAAAAAATAATTAAAGTTAGCACCGACTTTTGCGGCCGGGAGCTCAGTTTAGAAGTGGGCCGGGTCGGTTTTAGGAGCAGTGCTTCAGTGGTGGCTCGCTACGGCGACACGGTGATTCTGGGCACGGCCATGGTTAGCCCCGAAACTGTGAAGGGCATGGATTATTTCCCGCTGAGCATTGACTACGAAGAGAAGTTTTATGCCGCCGGCAAGATTAGCGGCAGCCGTTTTATTAAGCGCGAAGGCCGGCCATCCGATGAGGCCATCTTAATTGGCCGCTTGATTGACCGCCCCATCCGTCCGCTGTGGCCCAAGGGTTACCGCCACGAAGTGCAGGGCGTAGCCACGGTTTTGAGCCTGGACCCGGCCTTTAGGCCTGATTCTATCGCCATGATTGCCATGAGCGCCGCTTTTATGCTGACCGGCGTGCCGTTTGACGGCCCGGTGGCCAGCGTGCGCGTGGGTATGGTGGACGGTAAACCGGTAGCCTTTGCCAGTGCGCAGCAGTTAGACGAGGGTGAGCTTGATTTGGTAGTCGCCGGCACCAAACACGGCGTCATGATGGTGGAAGCCGGTGCCAGCGAAGCCAGCGAATCAACCGTCATTGCCGCCATGGAATACGCCCAAAAAGCTATCCAACCGGCGATTGAGCTGCAGCTTGAACTAGCCAAAAAAATCGGTGTAACACCTCAGGAATACCAGCTGATACTGCCCGATGAAGCCATCCAGAAAAAAGTTGATAAATGGGTAGAGGGCAAAATGGGCAAAGCCCTGCGCGCGCCTTACCCCGAGCGCAACGACTTGGTGTCCGACCTGCGGCACAAAATGCACGAAGAGTTTTCAACCAAGCTGGGCGAAGATTACGAGGCCGCCAAAGCCGACTACGACGAGGCTTTCCAGATGGCCATACATAAGGATGTGCGCGTCGGTATCGTCAAAGATAATGTCCGACCCGATGGCCGCAAATTGGACGAAATCCGCCAGCTCTCCAGTGAAGTAGCCTTGCTGCCCCGGGCCCACGGCTCCAGCTTATTTACCCGCGGCATGACCCAGGCTTTAAATATCGTTACTTTGGCGCCGTTAAGCTATTCGCAGATGGTAGATACCATGGAAAAAGAAGGCGAACGGCGCTATTTGCACCACTATAACGCCCCGGGCTACACTGTTGGCGAAGTTAAGCGTTTGAGCGGCCCCGGCCGCCGAGAAATCGGCCACGGCTATTTGGCAGAGCGGGCTTTGGCCGCGGTTTTGCCGGCCGAGGCCGATTTCCCTTACGCCATGCGCTCGGTCACCGAAATTATGAGCCAAAACGGCAGCACCAGCATGGCCGCGACCTGCTCCAGCTGTTTGGCGTTAATGGATGCCGGCGTGCCAATCTCCGCCCCGGTTAGTGGCATCGCCATGGGCCTGATGCTGGAAGGCGACAAAACTTTCATTATGAGCGATATTGCCGATGCCGAGGACTTTGCCGGCGACATGGACTTTAAGGTAGCCGGTACTGCCAAGGGCATCACGGCGCTGCAGATGGACATGAAAGTTCACGGCCTGCCGATTGAAGTCCTGAAAAAAGCGCTGGAACAAGGCAAAACCGGCCGCGCTGAGATTTTGCAGCACATGCTTACGACCCTGGCCGAGCCGCGCAAAGAGCTCAGCCCGTACGCGCCGCGCGTACAAGCTATCCAAATTAACCCTGAGAAAATCCGCGATGTTATTGGCAAGGGCGGGGAAACTATCAACAAGATTATTGCCGAGACCGGTGCCGAAATTGACATTAAAGACGATGGCACGGTGATGATATCCAGCCCCGACCAAAAGAGTATCGAGGCGGCCATTGAATATGTGCGCAACCTGACGGCCGAACCGGAAGTTGGTAAGATATACGAAGATTGCCGGGTGGTAAGTGTATTGGACTTTGGCGCCTTTGTAGAGATTATGCCGGGCAAGGAAGGCCTGGTGCATGTCAGCGAAATGAAAGAGGAGCGGGTGGAAAGGCCCAGCGACGTAGTCAAGGAAGGCGACCATGTTACCGTTAAATTGGTGGCGGTTGATGATCGCGGGCGTCTGCAACTTTCTATGAAAGCCGCTAAACGCGAGATGGAAGGCAAAAAGTAAAATGGCACAAGCTAAGAAACGATTAGAAACACCGGCGTACCTGGATAATAAGTGGGCGGAGCCGGCTCTGGCAGTTGTGTTTCTGGCTGTGTCTTATGGTTTTGTCTCCTGGGCTATCAATTCTGGCAGCCTGGTGGAGTACACGTTAGGAATTTTGTTCTTTGCTTCGGCTATTAAAACTATTCAGATGGCCGTGCGCACCGTTCGCAACCGTTAATCTTCAAATATGACTAAAAAAACCACAAAAGCCGAACTGCTTGAGAAAATTAAGGCTGATATTTTGGCGCAAAAAGTTTGCCCGGGACTGGCCGTTAGCGCCACCCAGTTAGTTTTTGGTGATGGCAGCCCGGACGCCGTCATCGTGTTTATAGGTGAGGCGCCGGGCAAGAACGAAGACCTGCAAGGCATCCCGTTTGTGGGGGCGGCCGGTAAGTTTTTGAACGAGATGTTGGCCAGCATCAATCTTAAAAGGGCAGACGTCTACATTACCAATATAGTTAAATACCGGCCGCCCGAGAACCGTGACCCATTGCCGGATGAAAAGGCGGCTTTCTTACCGTTTTTGCGTGCCCAGCTGGAGGTTATCAAACCCAAACTGGTGGCGACCCTTGGCCGCCACAGCATGGATGCCCTCCTGCCAGGCCTGCAAATCAGCCAGGTCCACGGCCAACCCAAACGTTATCAAGGACAAGTCTACCTGCCATTGTTCCACCCGGCAGCCGCGCTATATAACGGCGGTCTACGGCAAACATTGGTAGATGACTTTGCCAAAATTCCGCGCATTTTAGCGCAAATTAATTGATGAAATTCATTACAAATTCTAAAAAGAAAGGAATTAACTAAAAATATGAATCCAAAAAATAACAACCAACCAAAACGCCAGCCTAACAGGCCGGCAGGCCCCAACCGGCAGGGTCCCCAGAGGCAACGAGCCCCTGGCAAAGCCGGCGAAATCCGCAACTTAAGTCGCGGAGCGGCGATTCGCGCCCAAAAACAATCGGTTCAGGACGCCAATCGCGTAGCCAACCAGTATCTGGCGGCACCGACCGAAATGCCGGCTTTGCCGCGCCGCGCCAACCAGATAGATGACAGCCCTCGGCTAAAAATAACCGGCCTGGGCGGCTTTAACGAAGGCGGTGCCAAAAATATGATGGTCATCGAATACCTAAACGATGCTATCGTCATCGACTGCGGCAACGACCTGGGTGTAGACTTGCCCGGCATTAACTACGGTATTGCCGACACCACCTACCTGGACCAAATCAAGAATAAGCTCAAAGCTTTTGTGATTACCCACGGCCACCTAGACCACATGGGCGCCTTGCCGCACATCTTACCTAAATATAATGTGCCGGTTTATGGCAGCCGCTTTACCATTGGCCGGGTGGAAGAAATCTTCCAGAACTTTGGCCTGCCGATGCCCGATGGCTTTGAGCTTAAAACAGTCATCATGAACGAAGATACCCACGAACGCCTGAAAATCGGCGAATTCTTTGTGGAACTCGTCCGTGTAACGCACTCCATACCAGGCAGTACGTCAGTGGTGGTTGATACGCCCATTGGCCGGGTCGTTAACACCGGCGACTTCCGCCTCGACCCCAATCCGCTAGACCACGAGCGCACCAACGTGGAACGCCTCAAAGAACTCGGCAAGGAAGGCGTGCTACTTCTGATGAGCGAGAGCACCAGCAGCGACCGCCCGGGGCGCACTCCCTCAGAATCGACTATCGAACAAAGCATAATTGACATCATGCAGGGTGCCGAAGGCCGGATTTTTGTGGCTATGTTCTCCACCAACGTTAACCGCGTACAGATGGTAGTCAATGCCGCGGTACACCACGGGCGCAAAATCGCCCTGGATGGCCGCAGTTTGGTGAGTACATTAGAAATGGCCGTACGCAACGGTTTCATGAAGATTCCTAAAGGCACGGTTGTGCCGATTGGCTCGGTTGCCAGCATGCAGAACCAGCAAGTCGTAGTGGTTTGTACCGGTAGCCAGGGCGAGCCTAACTCTGCCTTGCAGCGCATGAGCCAGGGCGAGCACCGCCACGTTAAGCTGGAGGCCAGGGACACCGTAATACTGTCTAGTAATCCGATTCCCTATACCGGCAACGATGTGCTCGTACGCGCGATGGTGGACGAATTCCTTAAAAAGGGCGTCCACGTCTTCCGCCACGAAAGCCGCGAAGTCGACCACTGTGGTCCACTGCACGTTTCTGGCCACGCCAGCATGGAAGAATATGGCGAGATGATGGACATGCTCAAGCCCAAGTTCTTCCTGCCAATTTACGGTGACTTTACGGCCAAGAAATACCACATAGATGTGGCCGTAGAGCACGGCATTCCTCGCAAAAACACCCTCAATACTCTAAACGGCCAAACGGTCAGTTTAACAAAAACCACTATGGAGCTGGACGGCGAAGTGCCCCACGGCACCGTGCTGGTTGACCAAACCGGTTCCATCGTCAGCACGGTGGTGGTTAAAGACCGCGTGCTGTTAGCCGAAGAAGGCATGGTGGCGGTGGTACTGACCATCGACAAAAAAACCGGCCAGTTGCTGACCAGCCCGGATATCATCAGCCGCGGTTTCATCTACATGAAAGAAAACGAGGAACTGATGAACGCTTTCCGTGCCGAACTGCGCCGGGCGGTGGTGCAGCGCTTTAAACGCGTTGACCTGGACCGTTTTAAGGCCGAGTTGCGCGATTACGTCACGCACTTCTTGTACGAACAAACCCAGCGCAGCCCGATTGTCATCCCCGTGGTCAACGTCATTGGCGGCCGGGCAGAGAAGGGCAATAACGATATGCACCGAACCAATGGCGATGCCACCACGCAGGCCAATGGCCAACCTAAATCGCCGGAAGACATCGCTCTGGAACAACAGCGGCGCTTTGCGCAGATGCGGCAACGACTACTCAATCAGGATGCTCGGGTTGACTGACGCTCACCCCTAGCTTTTCTCAGACATTCGTCTCACTCGATGTAGCTGTTGTTTAAAACAGGCTCGCTGCGGAACTCCTCAAAAGACTGCCTTACTTGGCAGTCTTTTTCGTCAAACAGTCCTCGCGGCCAAGCACGCCTCTTTGTAAACAACATCTACTCGGGTTCGCCTCGAGTCTGGAGAAAAGATAGGGGCTCGCTCAACAGAGTAGGGAATACTTGACTTGTTAAGTATTTTGCTTGTGCTTGCATTGATGGGGCAGGGGTACTATGATTTTAATACTTTATGGGGTAGTACACGGGCTTGAACCTCAAGTCCGTAAACGACCCCGTAAAGGTCAAAAGCGTGGGTTCACGCGCGACGCGTGCCGGAAGCGGTGCGAAGATAGTGCCCTTTGCCATGCTGAAGCAGGCAAAGAAGGCCGTCATCGTATGGACCCACGGTCATTTCGGGCGAAAGCCCGCAAAACTTGAGTACTCTCTGACGAAAGCCTGCTGCAGTGGGCGACTAGGTCGACGAGAGGCTCAAGCCCTGAGGGCTCGTCAAGCGGACGAAAAGGAGCACTGAAGTGCGTGGACGAACCCCCTCCTCTTGAGAGGGGTAGTAGAACGAAGCGTGCGATGTAGTGCGACCCGGTAGGTTGAAACTTGACGAGAGGCCGTGTTCCTCGCATGGCCGAACCCTGTTCTACAGGAAGAGGCTGGGGGAGGGAGCCGTTCAGTTTAGAACTTGGGCGGTTCCCAATCCCTGGGTTTTTATCCCTGGCTTCGGCTAGGTCGCAAGGACTTCGGTCCTTGTAAGGGCGCTGGTTGACCTCACAAGTCTCCAGCGTTATTTTTCTTTTTGAGCGTAAGATTGACTTGTTAAGCTTGAGGACCATTCATGGAAAAGGAGGAGTAAAACCTTATAGTTTTTATCCTTAATTGTTTGCCTTTTCCATGAATGGTCCTCCTCACGCTACCTGTTAGCGAACTTGACAAGGGTAGCGTGAGTGTGTTATAATTACAACATTAAAGCATACCTTATAGGTTTGGCTTAAACAGGATATAATTACTTGTAATGGCTAAAAAACGCAAACCCGGTCGACCGCCTAAAAAACATAGTGAGCACGCTAAGCCCTCGGCCAATTTTTGGCGGGGCGCCGGCGCTGCGCTGATGATAGTCGCTGGTGTTATTCTGGCTTTTGGCGCGATTATTTCGGCGCCGGTGCCACACGATTTATGGAACGGCGTGTGGTGGGCCTTTGGTGCCGCCACAATTTTAGTACCTTTGGCGCTGGTTTATCTTGGCGCGCTTAAGTTTTTGAGCGACGACCAGCAAATTCCACTGGCCAAACTGGCCGGAACCATCTGTTTACTGGCCTTTTTGGCCAGCCTGCTGCACAGCGGCTTTTTACACACCGATGCTGCCACCGGCAGCTTAATTGGCGGCCACGGCGGCCAGGTCGGCCATACAATTGGTAACCTTCTGTCCGACGCCTTGGGACGACTGCTGGCTTCGCTGGTATTTTTGATTTTGACGATTTTTGCGTTGTTTTTCACCTTTGGCATTGAGCCGCAGGTGTTGCTAAAACTCGGCAGGTTATTTAAACGGGAAAAGCCCGAGGGCGGGGAAGAAGACCTGGCGGCTCTAAAGAGTAAAATGAACCCCAGTTTCCAGCTGCACGAAGGCGTACCGGTAGAACACGGCGCGCCGGCGCGGGTTTCCAGCCTGCGCAATACCGCCCAAAAACTTGCGCCCGATGCCGACCACGCCGCCCTGACCGCTGCCAGCGACCCGGACTGGCAGTTCCCATCGCTGGAACTGCTCAGCCAAAAGCAAGACAAGGCCGACCCCGGCAACGTGACGGAAAATGCCGAAACCATCAAGGAAACTTTTGCCAACTTTAACATAGACGTTGACGTCGAGGGCGCTAGCGTCGGCCCGCGGGTCACACAGTATACGATTAAACCGCCAACGGGGGTGAAATTGACCAAATTAACCCAGTTGGAAGATAACCTCAAGCTGGATTTGGCCGCCCATAGCATCCGTATGGAAGCACCAATACCAGGCAAGCGTGCCGTAGGCGTGGAAGTGCCAAATGTTAAAGCTTCAACCGTTACTATTCGCAGCCTGCTGTCCAGCCCGGAGTGGAGCGAAAGCACCAGCAGCCTTAACTTCGCGCTTGGTAAAGACATTGTGGGCAACCCGGTGGTGGGCAACCTGGATACCATGCCGCACCTGCTGATTGCCGGCCAGACCGGCTCCGGTAAATCGGTAATGATTAACACACTGCTGACTAGCCTGCTGTACCGCAACAGCCCGTCGGACATGAAGCTGATTTTGGTTGACCCCAAACAGGTGGAGATGACACTTTATAAGGATATTCCGCATCTGTTGGCACCGGTTATCACCGAGCCCGAAAAGTGCATCAGCGCGCTTAAATGGGCGATCGCCGAGATGGAACGGCGCCTGCGGGCATTTGCCGAGATTGGCAAACGCAACATCCACGAATACAACGACGTCAAAAAAGAGGAGGGCATGCCCTACATCGTGATTGTGGTGGACGAGCTGGCCGACCTGATGATGATGGCCGCCCGCGACGTTGAGGCGCTTGTGGTGCGCCTGGCGGCCAAAGCCCGTGCCGCCGGTATCCACTTGGTAATTGCCACCCAGCGGCCCAGCGTGGACGTTATAACCGGCCTCATTAAAGCCAACGTGCCGGCGCGCATCGCCTTTACCACCGTGCAGCAGGTAGACAGCCGCACCATCATTGACCAGGCCGGCGCCGAAAAGCTGTTGGGTACCGGCGACATGCTATTTAGCATCCCCGAATTCCCCAAACCGCGGCGCGTGCAGGGCGCGTTTATCAGCAACGCCGAGACAACCAAAGTTTGTGACTTTTTGCGCTCGCAACGTGAGCCCGGTTATAACGACGAAGTGGTCAGCCAACCGGTGCAGTTGACTGGCCGCGGTAGTGTGGTATCGCAAATTGAGGGCGGTGATGACGATGATATGTGGAAGGATGCCGTGTCCGTAGTGGTGGCCAATCGTAAAGCCAGCACCAGCTTGCTGCAACGCAAGCTGCGTATCGGTTACGGCCGTGCCTCGCGCATGATGGACATGATGGAAGAGCAGGGCATAATCGGCCCGGCCGACGGCTCCAAACCGCGCGACGTACTGGTTCACAGCGTTGAAGAAGTCTTTGGCAGGGAAGAGGAAGCGGAACCTACGGTAGCGCCGGATAGCGGTGACGGCGACGTCTACGACGACATGCCCGACGACGAAGAATAAAGAATAAAAAAACCGGCGAGCCCCTCACCACTTTTTTGCTTAAAGTGGTGAGGGGTCACGCCGCTTCGGCACTTCGATTGGCTTCTGTCAGGAAGTCTCTCCTATCTCGCCTAAAGTAGGCATAAATAGCGAAGGGCAAGGTCAGGATGATGCCTGCTTCCAAGTAATGCAGGCCTATCGCGTAGATCGCCATTCCGTAAACAGCGGTGTGTAGTACCCACAGCCACGCTGTTGACTTTGACCATTGAAGCCCCGTTCCCGGGGCGGTTGGCCTGTCCCTCCAAATGATCTTGGAATGGACCTTGTATGTCGGCCATAACAAGATGGCCGAAACCACGTTTCGTCCCAACAGGGGCGATAAGCCAGTGCGGTTGGTCCATTGGACGACGAGCCACCACCCCAGCGCCCACATGAGGGTTGAAATGATGGTACTCAACCACCAGCGCCAGCTGGGAAGGGCCATCAGCTTGATGCCGATTGCCAGCAGTAGACTAATGGTAACTACCGCCAACCTTTCACCTCCTTCCGAGTTTTCGAAGACCGGTTCTAGCCCGAGCGTTGCCGCTGCAGGACCGTAAGCTCACAGTATAATATATGGTTAAGAATGGCAAATAAAATAATTATAAATTATTCTCTTGCTAAATAAGCAAAACCTTTTTATTATGAAGCTTGAGGTTAAACAAAAATGACAACAGGCAAGTTATGGCAGCTAACATACTAAGCCAAACCTTGTTTTATAATCCCAAGGATTTTATATCCGCGCACTTGAGCGCGGATTTTTGTTTCAATGGAGGTACATTGTGGCAACGAGGGTAGAGGAAATACCACCTGATGCAACTTCCCTGGATCGGCTTCACGAAAATTCACAAAATTGGCCAGTAAATAAGGTAAGCTTTTACAACCATCTGGGCACTCTTATGCTGGATGTCGGAGGATCAGACCTAGCTAGAACTCTAGTTGAGGAATCCAGGCTTGCGGAATTAGCTAACCACGGTTTTATACCTAAAGATCAACTACACATCACGGTACTTAATTATGCCAACGGTAATCGTATTCTTAGGTCACTAAGGCAATTCCCGACCGAGGAGCGTAGTACATTGCTGCAAGATATAGAGCAAACAGCCATTAGTCTAGATTGGTCTTGGCGACCATCTGGTCAATTGCATGCATTCCGCCGTCCAGGTCGGAACGGTGGCAATCTTAAACTTGTTATGCCTGTGGACTGTCCCAGGGTAGTTGATTTTTACGACGAGGTAGATAGTCTATTGCTCGGCGCACAACTGGCTCGCCTGCCGATGCATATTACCGTTCTAAAAAAGCCAATGGACTTCAGGGAAAGTCCTGCTACAAGTGGAGTAATCGACGGGTTTGCTGTTGAACGTCCGTTGAGTAGTTTGGGCCACCTAGCGCTAGGGTATTAAAATACAGCATTCTTAGAGAGTATTTACAAACAGGGGTAGAAGTAGTACCATTAGCTGCGTAAACAATTAACTTCAGCTCAAGGCGACTCTTTAGGCACTTGGGCTGACATCCCACACTAAATCTTGAAGCTCCGTAATCTGATTACAGACTACTCCGCTCAGGATCTAGTACGGGACAAGCCAACGGAAGGAACAATGTATGAGTCCAAGAAACACGCAGGCGGGTGCAGTACAAGGCGCTGATGAGGAGCGCAAAGGAGACGTACAAGATAGTACGGCGACTGCGCCCCGCAATCAGCAACGCAGTAATGCACCCGTAAGCGCTGACAGAGTCGGCGGCTCTGCCGACGAGCAGGGCAGCGCGGTGCGTGGTTCGTTGAATCAGTATGAGATTGCGGTGCTATATCACCCGGATTTAGAAATTGATCTGGCCAAAGCCGAAGACCGCGTTAAGAAAACCATCGCCGATAACGGCGGTACAATCGCCAAAACCGATAATTGGGGCAAGCGCAAGCTGGCCTACCCAATCAACAAGCAGGACTATGCTGTGTATGTTTTTTACACGGTTGATATCCCGGCTCAAAATATCCAAAAGGTCGAGCAAATATTTAACATTACAGATGAAATCATTCGCTTTTTAATTAGTAAACCTGACTTAAAGGCCATGGCCAAGGCCGAAGCCCTAAAGGCCGAAAAAGCCAAAAAGGCGGCTGAGCGCGGTGATAGGGACGATGACGATGATGACGACGAAGAAGAGGACGAAAAGCCTCGCCGCCGTAGTAAGATAGAAAGGTAAACGGGAGGATAACGATATGGCACGAAGTTTTAATCAGGTAGTTTTGATGGGCAATTTAACGCGCGACCCGGAACTGCGCACTACGCCTAACGGCCAAAGCGTCTGTAATTTTGGCCTGGCGCTCAACCGTAGCTACAAAAACGCCGACGGTGAGTGGGTAGAGGCTACCGATTTTGTGGACATTGTGGCCTGGGCATCTTTGGGCGAACGCGTCGCCCAGTACCTCAGTAAAGGCCGGCCGGCATTGGTCAGCGGCCGCCTGCAGAGCCGTAGCTGGGAACAAGACGGCCAAAAACGCAGCAAAATGGAAGTTGTGGCCCAAGACGTAACGTTCTTGGGCGGCGCCCCGGGCGGCGGTTCGAGTTCTAGCGCGCCGGCGGATGACAGCCAAGCCGCCGACGAACCGGCTGCCGCACCGGCCAAAAAGGCCGCCGGCAAGAAAAAGGACGAAGAAGTCGTTATAGAAGACATCGGCGATGACCCCATTAATTTAGACGATATACCGTTCTAAGGAGTAATATGGCAAAGATTTTTAAACACAAGACCGACGTTGCGTATTTTGACTACAAGGATTTTAAGACCTTGCAGCGCTACACCAACCAGTACGGACAGATAGAGCAGCGCAAAAAGACCGGCCTGACCGAGTCCAAACAGCGCCAGTTGGCCCGCGCCATCAAGCGCGCCCGCCACATCGCCCTGATGCCCTTTGTCTCTAACGGCTAGGAGTTTTTAAATGGCT
>Ga0265318_10001003_pt1 | contig 18069 bp, 14 predicted proteins | sample 4821metaG_FD_192431 | JGI IMG/M metagenome (GOLD analysis project Ga0265318, IMG submission 192431) | Rhizosphere microbial communities from Carex aquatilis grown in University of Washington, Seatle, WA, United States - 4-8-21 metaG | ecosystem: Host-associated > Plants > Roots > Rhizosphere >... | reverse complement strand
GGAGCGTGATGAAGGCGGGGCCGTCCGCCAGCCCCGCGCCCTCCACGGCGAGCAGCGTGGAACCCGGGGATTTCTTGGTGTATAGCTGGGGGGCCCGGCCGACCCCGACAAGGGCGGTGCCGGCGGGCACCACGAGGTGGGTCCTGACCAGGTAGGTCCCTGTGGGAACGTACACCACCCCTCCCCCTGCGGCTCCCGCCGCGTCAAGCGCATCCTGGATGGCTCGGGTATCGTCGGCCTTGCCATCGCCGACCGCGCCATATGGCGCGCCTCGGACGTTGATGCCTTCCATTGGTGGCGGGGCCTCGACCTGGTGGTACGCGGCGGACGAAGGTGGAGTCGCCTTGGACTGCGCGCACATCCGGTCGACGGGAAGCGAAAGGGCCGCCGCGGCGAACGCCGCCAAGCTGAGTTGAAATCGAAGGGGGCCGCTTGGCGAAATTCCGATCGGGCTCGTTGACATGGATCCTGGGGTATCGGGAAAGGGCAGGTGCACAAATCCCGTGCTTCAGATCCTCTCGGCCTCAGGCTGAGACTTGCAAGCGCGCAGTGTCTCGTCGGCTTGCGACTCAGAACCCGATTGCAATCGAGCGGCCGTGGCCGAGCGCGGGAAAGGAAGGTGGCGCGGCAACGGTTCCCGTGTGCTAGCCCGCGCCGCATCGCTCCCGATGCGATCACGATTGTTGCCTGCGCACATGACTAAGTCCAGAGGCAGATCCGACTGCCACGTCGCGTGGAATAGTATATGTGCCAAAAAGCCGCCGGAAGGTGACCGTGAATCGACAGACGTGACCGCGGCCAATCCTATGGTTGCCCGTGATCGAGGCGTCCGTTGTCTTGAGAAAGGCCTCCTCTCGATTGCGGTTGACGGGAATCGCCGGAGAGGCCGCCTGTTCGAATAAGGACCGGTTTCTAGACAGCGGAAAATACAGATGTGTCCGCACCCCTTCAAAGTGCCCCGACTCCCATAATCGCGGGGGCCAGCCATTCACGTCACACGTTATGGCTTAGTCGGAGTTGCTGCGGCATCGTCGGCTTTCTCGATACTATCCGCTTCGGCGATCAACCGGGTAAATTCCGGCTCGCTGCGCAGCGGCGAGAATATGGGATCATAGCGTAAATCCGCTGCGGTGACGAAAACGGCGTGCAACTTGCTCTTCAACGCTGCCTCGATCAGGCGCAGGGCTTCTGCCCTCTCGCCGAGTTGCATGCACGCTCGGACGATCTCCCCCCGAGCATGAAGCACACCGGGACGATCTAGCCCCCTAAGTTGCAGCAGGGCCGTAAGGAGCCGACGCGCCTCCACGGTTTCGCCCAGGAGTGCGAGCAGAATCAGCCGGTTGTTCAAGGCAGGATCATCTTTGGGATTAACCGCGAGACGCGCGTCCACGAGTTTCAACGCAGCCTGCCACTCTACCGCAGCCGCCTCCAGTCGGCCGGATTGCGCGAGCGCATCGCCAACAAGCAGACCGCGCGGGCCGCGAAAAAAAGAGGCGTCGTTGATCCAATCGCGCGAAAGACCGCGCACGGCGGAGAGCGCGGCATCCGGTCGGTTACTGTAGCGGTAAACCTCGTAAGCAATGAAGCAGCCTCGATCCTCCAGCAGCGCGGACGCTGGAATGGTGTCGAGCAACGCGTTCGCACGGTTGAGGTCGCCGCGCAGCCTCAACGCGAAATTTATTTCCATCAACCGAGCGCCGAGAAAAGGCTTCTGGACTAGGGCCGCGCGCAAGGCCGCCTCCGCTTCCGTCGCCCGGCCGTCGAACCAGAGATTCATAGCCTTGTCATAGAGAGCGAGTACATCGCCGCCAGGTAGCTGGGCCGAACGGTCGAAAATTTGGTTGGCTTCGTCGTGGCGTTCAGGAAAGCGACGCAATAAGTCACCCAAACTGCGCAGGACACGCTGATCGTCGGGTCGTTCGTTCAGCAACTTGCGTGTTGCCGCCTCACGCTCGCCCGCTTCTCGCAGGCTGGCGAGCGGCAGGTAGATCGCCGCCACGCGCGCCTCATACGACCGGGGATCTAGTCGCAAGGCGCGTTCCGTGGCGGTGCGGGCTTCTTCTAGCCGCTCGGCCGAGAGATCCCAGCCGCGTATGCCGTAGCGCGCCTGCAGTTGTGCGTAGGCGGCCCAGACTTCGGCGTCGGTGCTGTCTTTGGCAACCGCCTGCCTCAATAAATCCTCGGCAATTTTGTAACTTTCGCGGGTTTCATCGATATTGTCGAATAATCCGCGTGCGCGCGCTAGCAATTGCCGCGCGTCGGTTGCTACAAGCGGGGCCATCGGTGAGGCTGCAACTGGCGCGGGTTGGGTCGTAGCCTCCGTGGAACCGGCGGTCTGCCCATTTTCGAGATGCAGTGCGGCGTCTTTTTGTCTGCGGCCTGGGCGGAGCGCGAAATATGCGGCGACTAACGCCGCTACGGCCATTGCGGCGAACGCAAGGCGTGGCCAAGGGCTGCGCTTGGTCAAAACCTGGATTGCAACCTCCGGAGCGCCGCCGATGCGCTGCGCCTCGTGCGACAGCACGCCAGTCCGGTGCGACCAGAGTTTCAGCATCCGCGCGAGAACTTCGGGCGACGCAACACCATCCGGCAGGCGCGTCCATTGCACTTTTCTAAACCGGTCTGGGACCAGTGCGTCGGGCTCGCGGGTGTCGTCGATGACGACGGGCAGGATGAATGGCACACCCGAGGCAATTCCCTGCGCTCGCTCTGCTGCCAAATCCCACTCAATCCTGAAGTAACCCTCGTGCCGCGACTGGGTGTTGGCAGAGATGAGCGGAACGAACAATACGCACTCCTTGATCTGCTGCCGGATCTTCGCGTCCCATTCATCGCCGTGCTCCAGGCCCCCCTCTTGGTCGAACCACACCTCGACACCCCCGGAGCGGAGGGCCTCGCAGATGCGCCGCGCGGCTTCGGCGTCCTGGGAGGCGTAGCTTAGGAATACGGCGCCGGGCATCGGGCGGGAACGTGCCAGAGGCGCTAGGGGTCAGCCAGCACAAATCGGCCCATCTTTAGCCGGTGATACATTTGCCAAGAGGCTGTCTTCCTTCCTCAATTCGTTATCAAGAGAACGCTGAAGACGGCGAACAATCCAAGGAATGTCGCAGTCAACACTGCTTTCGTACGGCTGTTTCTCACGCTCGACAATTTAGATGTCTTCTCGAGTCGCCGGTCTTGGAACAGGAACCCCAAGGATCGGAACTCGAAGCGTGCATATTGATCTTGCGCAAGGACTGCGCCGTACTGGCCAAACACGACTATAAAGTTACCTTAGCGGGCGGCGATCTGCCGATTGCGGCGAAGCCATACTTTTCGTGCCTTACGGGTTCGCCAGAACTGTTCGTAAACGGACCCAAATTGGGACACTACCCCCACCCTATGTCTTGACTCGCCAAACACGAATGGGTCTGATGACACCTTTCCCCAATCACACCACCATGGGCCAACAGCTAAACAAGGTCATTAAACGCAAACGCCGCGCCGCCTACCTGAAGCGCAAGAAGGTCGCGGCGGCCGCAGCAAAGAAGAAGTAGGCCCCTGCGGGCCAGGATTTTGCGGCCCGCGGCGTATTCCGGCATGATCAAGGTCAGCCTCATCTCGCTTGGCTGCGCTAAGAACCTCGTGGACAGCGAGATAATGGTGGGCCACCTGCAGGAGGCGGGAATGCAGGTCATCCCCGACGCCGAAAAGGCGGATGTCGTGATCGTGAACACCTGCTCGTTCATCGACTCCTCGAAGGAGGAGTCGATCGGACACATTCTCGAGGTCAGCGCGCAGCGCGGGCTCCGAAAGCGCAGGCGTGAGCAGAAGCTGATTGTCGCCGGGTGCATGTCGCAGCGCTTCGCGAAGGATCTGCCGGGTTCGATGCCCGAGGTGGACGCGTTCATCGGGCTCGACCAGATCACCCGCATCGTTCCGATCATTGAGGAGATCTACGCCCGGGAGCGCGGCACGGACTCCCATCCGGCTAGCTTCGTCACGCCGCGGTCGACGTTCATTCCAGACTACAACACGCCGAGGTTCCGGCTGACGCCCTCCCACTTCGCCTACGTGAAGATCGCGGAGGGCTGCAACCATCCGTGCACGTTCTGCATCATTCCGCAGATCCGGGGCCGGCACAGGAGCAGGACGGTCGACAGCGTCGCCGCCGAGGTCCGCCAGCTCGTCGCGGAAGGCGTGAGGGAGGTCAACCTCATCTCGCAGGACACGACCTTCTTTGGGATGGACACGTGGGACGAGCGCCCGAGCCCGCGCACTCCCGTCGATTCCTCCCGCGGCGCCGCCCTCACCTCGCTCCTTCGAGAGCTCAACGCGATCGAGGGCGAGTTCTGGATCCGCATCCTCTACACGCATCCGGCGCACTGGAGCGACGAACTGATCAGGACGATCGCCGCATGCCCGAAGGTGGCGCGCTACGTGGACATGCCCCTGCAGCACATAAGCGACCGGATGCTGTCGGCCATGCAGCGGGAGACGGGGGGCGAATACATCCGCGGCCTCGTGAGGCGTATACGGGCGGGCATTCCGGGAATCGCCCTGAGGACGACCTTCATCGTCGGCTTCCCGGGGGAGACGGACGCCGATATCGACGAGCTGTGCGAATTCATCCGCGACACGAGGTTCGAGCGCCTGGGCGTCTTTCGCTATTCGCAGGAGGAGGGAACCCGGGCCGCCAGGATGCCCGGGCAGGTTCCGGCCAAGGAAAAGGAGCGGCGCTGGCACCGAATCATGGCGCTTCAGAAGGAGATCGCGGGCACCGTGAGCGCCGCAAGCGTCGGCAAGACGCTCAAGGTCCTGGTCGATGAGCCGGGAGTCGCGCGCGGCGAGGCCGATGCGCCCGACATCGACGGCCGCGTGTACGTGCCCCGGGAACTTGCGGTCGGCCGCTTCGCTTCCGTCAGGATCAACGGACACCATGAATACGATCTCCTTGCGCTGCCCGCGGGGCAGCACCCCGTCGAATTCAAGGTGGCCAAGCAGGCGCAGTAGGCGCCCGCTCAGCCCTTTGCGGACGCGGCGTACCTGCCGATGATCCCGTCAAACGAGCCGTTCGAGAAGAAGATGACCACCCGCGGCTTCCCGCCCTTCGGCAGCGTTTCGGCTGCCAGGGCGTCGTGCAGGTCGGCATTGGTGGGGAAATGCCGGGCGTGGACCCCTTGGGCCCCCAGGTTCTCCGCCACGGCCTCCGGGTCGAATCGCTCCTCGACGCGCAGGGCCCCCGCGCGGCTCACGGGGCCAAGGTAGACCTCATCCGCGTTGGAGAGCGCCCTCTCGAAGCCGGCCTGCAGGGTCTTCACCCGCGCCGTGTTGCTCCGGGGCTCAAACACCGCCGTGAGCAACGCCCCGGGAAACCGCATCCGGAAGGACCTCAGCGTCTCCGCAATGGCAGTGGGATGGTGCCCAAAGTCCTCGACAACGGTGAGCTGCGACCCGGCAATGAGCACCTCCTGACGCCGCCTGACGCCGCGAAACTTTCCAAGCGCATCGAGGGAAAGGCTCGTCGGCCGTTCTCCCGACACCGCCAGGCCCGCTGCCGTGGCCGCCATCGCCGCATTGCGCGCGTTGTAGACACCCGGCAGCGACCATTCGACCCTTCCCCACTTCTCACCCCGCCAGTGCAGCGTGAAGCTCGAGCCGGCCGCCGTTTCCGAGAAGTCCACGATCCGCGTGTCGTTGCCCTCATCCATCCCGACCCGGATGACCTTCGTCCACGGCATGGGCCCGAGGACGCGCAGGTTGCTGTCGTCGCCGTTCAGGACGGCGAACCCGTTTCGCGGGATTATGCGCGAGAAGTGGACAAATGTGCGCTGGACGTCGGCCAGGTCCCGGAAGATGTCCGCGTGGTCGAACTCGAGGTTGTTGAAGACGGCGACGTGGGGCGAGTAGTGGATGAACTTGCTTCTCTTGTCGAAGAACGCGCTGTCGTACTCGTCGCCCTCGATGACAAAGGGATCGGAAGCGGACCCGAGGTGGCTTCCGGTCGGTGGATCCTGCGGCACGCCGCCGATGAGGTAGCCCGGATCGCGGCCGTTCTCGCGGAGCAGATAGGCCGCGACGGCGGTCGTCGTCGTCTTTCCGTGGGTCCCCGCCACCACGATGTTCTTCCTCCGGAAAAGCACCTGGTCATGGAGCATCGCCGGCAGGGAGGTGAAAGGAACCGCCCTCGTCTCGAGCAGCCATTCGACCTCGGGATTTCCCCGCATCATGGCATTGCCGATGACGACCAGATCCGGGCTGAGCGACGCGAGCCGGCCCGGGTCATAGCCCTCATGCGCCACAATGCCCGCCTCCGAGAGCACGGTGCTCATCGGCGGGTAGATGTTCGCGTCCGCGCCAATCACCTCGTGCCCGGACGCCCGGGCGAGAAGCGCCGCGTTTCCCATCGCGGTTCCGCAGATGCCCATGAAGTATATTTTCATTAGTGCTGGCCAGGGAACTCCGCCCAAAAAACCGAAGTGTTATTCAATCGGGCCCATTTCGGCCCATTTTCGCCAAAGCAACAAGGCCTTTCCGACGCCCTGCGCGGCCGCGGATTCGCCGGCACGCGCTCTTCCATGCCCGTGGATTATTTGATGGCTTGATTTCCCCAGGGCCGCGCAGCACCCTTTCCTCTTTTAGCGAAGACGGTCTGGCGCGATTGCCGCCGACCTGCCGATGTCTGGCCAAACCCCACCCCAAAAGTCATGCAAGTCACGCTAACCTGGCTCGATTACCTCATCCTGCTGACCTATACCGGCTTTGTCATCGGCATTGGCTTCGCCCTCAGGAAATACATGAGGAGCTCGTCGGACTTCCTGACGTCCGGCCGCTCGATCCCGACTTGGGTCACGGGGCTGGCATTCATCTCGGCCAACCTGGGCGCGCTCGAGCTCGTGGGCATGGCCGCCAGCGGCGCCAAATACGGCATCATCACCGCCCACTTCTACTGGGTCGGCGCAATTCCGGCGATGGTGTTCCTGGCCGTGTTCATGATGCCGTTCTACTACGGCTCCAAGGCGCGCTCCGTGCCGGAATACCTCAAGATGAGATTCGACGAGCGCGTGCGCGCGCTCAACTCGATCTCCTTCGCCGTGATGACCGTGTTCGCCTCCGGCATCTCGATGAACGCGCTGGCCAAGCTGCTCCACCTCCTCCTCGGCTGGAACTATCACGCGAGCCTCTGGATCTGCTCGGCGGTCGTGCTGGTCTATGTTCTGAAGGGCGGACTCACGTCCGCCATCTATACCGAGGTCCTTCAGTTCTTCATGATTGTGCTCGGCTTCGCACCGGTCGTCTATCTCGGGCTCAAGGACGTGGGGGGATACAGCGCGCTGACCGGCCTCCTGAAGGGCGTGGCCATCAACCCCAGTTCGCTCCACCTTCGCGACCCCGGGATCCACTACGGCGCCAATGCATGGACGAGCGCATGGCACACCTTGCTTTCCGGCCCGGCCAACAATCCCATGGGCGTGGACTGGTTCGCCATGATCTTCGGCCTCGGGTTCGTGCTCTCGTTCGGCTACTGGTGCACGAATTTCCTCGTGGTTCAGCGCGCAATGGCCGCGCGCAACATGACCGCCGCCCGCAACACCCCGCTGGTCGCGGCGGTGCCGAAGATGCTTTTCCCCGCCCTCGTGATCCTTCCCGGAATGATCGCCGTGGCGCTCATGACCATCCCTTCCAAGGGCTACCGCATCCCGGCGCCCATTCTCGAAAATGCGGTATATGAGAGGGCGATGACGGTGGTCGCAGCCTCCGCCGCCCTTCCGCCCGACCAGGCGTTCAGGGACATCAGCGCCGCCGTCGGCAAGAAGATGGACGGCGAGAAGGTCGCCGCGCTCGTCAAGGACTACGCTGCGAAGCCGCTGGCGCCGGAGGTCTTCAGGGACCGGCTTTGGAACGCCGTGGCGGAATACGACTACGACGGGGTCATCCTCTCCCTCGTGAAGCGCTATTGCCCGCCCGGCCTGCTGGGTCTGGCGCTCACGGGCCTGCTCGCGTCGTTCATGTCGGGTATGGCGGGCAATGTGACCGCGTTCAACACCGTCTGGACCTACGACCTGTACCAGGCGTACATGGCGCCCAACAGGAGTGACGAGCACTACATGAGGATGGGCCAGGCGGTGACGTTCGTGGGAATCCTGCTGAGCATCGCATGCGCGTACTTTGCGGCCATGTACAACAATGCCATGGACATCATCCAGCTCGTGTTTGCCTTCGTGAACGCGCCGCTCTTCGCGACCTTCCTTCTTGGCATGTTCTGGTCCCGCACGACCGGCACGGGCGCATTCCTCGGGCTGCTCCTCGGGACGGCCACCTCGGGCCTTGTCCACGCGCTCACCATCTCCCAGGGAAACATTCCGGGCATGAAGGGCGGCTATCTGAGCGTCGTCCACACGTTCCCGAGCGAGATGGCCCAGAACTTCTGGCTGGCCACGTTCGCCTTCATCGTCTGCCTGGGCCTGACCGTCGGCATCTCCCTGGCGACCCGGCGCACGAAGACCGACGAGGAACTGAAGGGCCTGGTCTATTCGCTGACACCCAAGATAAGGGACGAGGGAGCGGCCTGGTATCAGCGCCCTGCGGTCATAGGCACGGCGCTCCTCGCCGCGTGCGCCGTCCTCAACATCATATTCTGGTAGAAAGGAATTCACTATGGGACTCGATATTCGCTGGCCAATCGGCCTCATGTTCTCGCTCGTCGGGCTATTGATGACGATCTACGGCTTCGCCACGATGGGCGACGCCGGGATGTATCACCGCTCACTCGACATCAATATCAACCTAATCTGGGGCATCGTCCTGCTCGTGTTCGGGGTGCTGATGCTTAGCCTAGCTATGCGCGGCAAGGGTCGCAACGATCCGCCGAGTCAAAAGTAGATCCGATCGCAAGAAAAGGGGCCCCGGCCCACGCTCCTCGCCAGGTAACGTCACTGCACAGTCAGGTTTACATCTGAGTAGAGGAAGAATCTCTGAACCTCATAGGCCGCTGCCACCGTAAGACCGCGCCGGACTACAATCATGCGGCCGGCCAGAATCCCTGTCGCAAAATCGGCCAAGGAGCTGCTAACGACGGTGCCGCTGTTCGGCGCGGCCACAATCTCGTTTATAGACGGCCCTATGTCCACCCAGGCCGTGTCCGTTTGGCTGTTGTTTGCTAGCGTCAGCGTGTACTTTGGCTGCACAATCCGCTCAACAATCATCCTGGATGCGTTCGTCCGATTGTTTGCAGAGGCCGTATTCCACAAGGCGTAGGCGCTTGGCGAGAGAAGCGTGCTCCACAACGCGGGTGCCTGCGCTTGCGTCGATTCCCAACTCTGGTCCCATATCGAGTTGAACGACTGTGTGGCATCGGCTGATGGGAACACAAGCGCCCTATAGGGTGGCACCATCAGAGAAACAAGGAGGTACCGTTGCTGGCCGGCTTCAGCCGAAGGGCCAATGACAAGGCACCTTTGAACCTCGTAAGCGTTGAAAGCTATGCCCGAGTACTGGCTTTGGGTTAACGCCGAATAACTTGCGCCGATGGCATAGGACGTTATGCCGCGCTTCTGCGCCAATTTCGTCACCCATCCAGCAGGGTCCACGACCACCGTCTGGGCGAAGATCCTCTGCGCTATGCTCGTCGCTTTGTCGAACGTCGTGAGCACGGTCCCCGAGGGCAGACCGCTGCCGGCAATCGAGGCCTCATTCAAATTCGCGTAATCCAAGGCATCGTAGGTTGCCTCAAAGTCCCTTCTGAGCGATCGGAGTGTTTCCCGCTCCGAAGTGATCTGGGCGTCGTCCAGCTTGTTGGCGAGAACAGGAGCGAGGATTCCCGCCAGGATCCCCACGATTGCCACAGCAATTAGCAGCATGAGGAGGAACTCGCCGGACCCGTCTCCTGCCTTAGTGGATCTCATTCAAGACCTCCACAACCGGAAGAACCACCGCCAAAGCCACCCCGAATACCCATACCAGAACGAATACGAGCATCAATGGCTCAATCATCCCCAGCGCCAGTGCAACTCGATGTCTCGCCTCGGAAGCGAAATAATCGGCAAGCTTGGCAAAGACCTGATTAAGCGCCGATTCGCCGCCCTTGATGGCAAGCACAACTTCCGGCCCGAATACGCCTGAGCGCTCAAAACCGGCGCCGACAGTCGCGTTTTCACGAACCGCGGTCACGACCTGCCCTAAGCCTCGTGAATAGACATCATTTCCAGCCACCGCAGCGCAGGCTTCGAGCGCCTCAATGACCCTGATCCCCGATTCGCTCAACGCTTTGTAGGTGACGCAAATCCGCGCCATGGACAGGGCCTCGACGGCGCCACTCACCACCGGCAGCCTAAGAACCAGGCGGTCAAACGCGGGCCTGAAGCAGGGTCGCAGCGCGAGCCAAGCCATTGCCGCGGGAGCGAAAAGAACCATCACTGCGCAGATGGGGTGGCGAAGCACAAAGTCGCTCATTCCAAAAAAGAATGACGTGATGCGGTTCGTCTTGGTGACTCCAATGTCGTGGAGCATCTTTGAAAATCTGGGGAGCGTGAAAATGCAGAGAACCGCGGTCGCGGCAAACCCGGCGATACACACAAGAGCGGGATATGCCATTCCTCGTAACGATTCGCGCCTGATCCCACGCATCTGCGCGACATAGTCGCGCACATGCCTGACACCGTCCGCCAATCGACCCGCCGCCTCGTGCGCAATGATAACGCCAACCATTGATTCGTTGAATACTCTTGGAAACTGCCGGAGTGATTCCCCAAAGCAGCCAGACTCCTCGACGCGCCTCGCTATCTCCGTCCAGACTCCGCGGGCCGCGCTAGCCGGCGCACATTCCGCCAGCATTCTGAGTGCCGTGTTGATTCTAACTCCGCTAATGAGCATTAGCTCAAGCGAGTCGAGTCCGGCCAACAGGATCGAGCTGGGAATCCTCGTGCGCCCGGATGCGCCCCTCCTCGCCGATATTTTGCGTATATCAATGATATAGGCACCCCGGTGTGACTCAATGTGCTCCGAAAGGCTAGCCGTGTCGGTGGCATCAATCGTGAGCGAACTCCGGCGACCGGACTTCGCTACAAATCTCGCTCGGAACCGCGGCATGATCGTTCATCCGCCGACTATTGTGACGGTTATGGGCCTCCCCCTGGGCAACACCAAGAATGAGCCGCCACATTCAAGTATTAGTCCCGCATCGAGAATCCGCTCCACGCTGAACTTACCCAAAGTGTCGCCGGTCCTAACAACACGCCCATTCACAATGGCGATGGGGCCGATGTCGCCTCCCTTGATTATCCCCCCGTATAGGAACTGAATTTCGTTTCCAGTCGGTTTGATGTGGGTGCGGACCTCCCAAGGATTTCTGATGTTGGAGTTGATTGAAGTCTCCCCGAGCTTCTGCAGCACCGCGACAATCTTGCCGCTTGCATCAGGCCAATGGGCATTCTCCGGGATTATGCCCAATTCCGTCACTTTGGGAGGCATCGCGTCAGCCCCTCTTTTCGGGTTCTCGGGGAGCTCGACGGAAATGACTCTTCGCGGTTCGGATGGTGGCACGATACTCGACGCAATCTTTCCGATGAAACTGATCGCGCATTCGGTCGGATCGTAGGGCGCATCAACAAGGCCAAATGTATGTGTTTCGAGCGAGGTTGGCACATATGCCCAGCCTGATTGAGCCTTCGCGGAAGTTGAAATGCACAGGGCTGCAAGAAGATGGCCAAATTGAGCGCCCTTCATGACGACCCAGTCACAAAGCATATCTCGATTCCACCTCGCGGGCCGTGGCGTTGCCGGAGTTGGAATCGCGTGCCTCGGAGGTGAAGCACAGCACCTCCGGACTCGTCGGCCCCGGAGCCCGCGGACGCACCCGCGGACTTGAGTGCGCTCCTGACGACACTCAATTCGAGCGGCACCCCCATGGCCCTGATTCCCGCCAAGATATCCCTAATCGCCGCGAGCGCGCCTTCCTCTTCTGTAGAGAGTAGTTCCAACGGCTCGGCGCCAATTCCGTCACCGGTAGCGAACGACTCATTCACTTTGCCGTTTCCTCCACGGCCTTTCTGGCCTGTTCGACTGCGACCGCCAAGTCATCAAGAGCGGCCCTTTGACGGACAAGCCGGGCTGCAAGCCTTGAAACCTCCTTCTCCCGGAGCGCTATATCATTGAGAACGTCGTCGCGCTGTTTCACCAAGTCTGTCAGTTCGCGTTGAATCTGCTCTTCGCTGCGTGTCGATCGGAGTCTTTTCTTAAGCTCTGCAGCCCGATCGAGGTCATTTGTGAACACTTGGAGAAAGATCGGATTTCCATAGAGCTGTGCGATCTCTTCGACGGCCGCTTGCATCTTTTCGAGCATCTCCTCGTACCTCTTGTCCGCACGTTCTCTCAATTCATGCTCCTGAGCCTCCCGGTTAACCATCGACGAACCCGATTTCGGGGTCGGGGTTGGGCTCGTCCGAGGAGGCTCTTCTGAAGCAAACCCGAGCTGCTGGACGACAAGCGCGGCAATAATCAGGCTTTTCTTGGCTATCATTTTGATTCAGCAAGATCAGAACCCTTTCGGCCCGTCTGGACCGCAACAAGGATCCTTACAGAATCCAGCGAGCGTCGCTCAAGGTTTCCGCTCGTTTTCATCTCAATCTCGGCGATTCCCACACCAGGGAGCCGTTCGGAATCCTTAAGGGTCTCGATGATTCCGGGCCAATCGGCCAACACTGGGGATTTTAGGGTGAATGATCCGTATTGGAATGTGCAGCCACTCCGTTCGTCTTTCGGCCCTGCCTCAACCGTCCATCCCGCTCCAAACCTCTTCACCAGGCGGTCCCATGTATCGGCTGCTCCCAAATGGACCCGGAGTAGTCCGGCACGGCTTTTGAGAGATTTAAGTCTGTCGCTCTCGAATTCCGACTTTGCCGCGATCTCTGCTGACAAACCGGACTCAATATCAGAATTTCGGCGCTGGTGCTCTGTTGCCTTGGACTGCAGCTCCGTGCGGGTCCAGAACATGACGCATGCCGCTGCGATTGCTGTCGAACTGGCAGCCGCGAGCCCCGTGGAAAAAGCAAGACCCTTGATCATGGCTGCGGCGGCGCATATCTGCCACATATCGTGAGCCTGCCCGATGTCTGGTTGAATGCCCACCCGCTTTGTCCCTCCGGTTTGAATCCGCTCCGATCAAATGCACGGCGCGTGCTCTCAGGGTCAAAATCAGCGCCAACGACTATGGCCTCAATCATGAAGCGGCCGTCTTTGTCTATCGCGAGCGACGTGAGCGTAAGAGAATCAGGCACTGCCGCCGCCAAGCCGATAAGCGCCTCGTGTCTTCCAACCTGCAGCAATCTTGGTCCCTGCGCCGCCTCGATTTGAAGCATTTCGATTTCCTTCTGGTTCCTGTTCAGGTCTGCCCGATGCGCTTCAAGGACCGCTACACGGGACGCGTTTGACGAATCAATAGACCTTAGTTGCCTCAGTTGGGCCGGGACGGCCGCACCAAGTGCGGCCGCAATCGAAAAGCAGCCTGCCGCGGCGCCAATGAGGTACCGATCCAGCTGCCGTGGCCTTGGGAAACCTTCGATAAGATTAGCCGGATGCCTCGGCGAGATTCGGCCGGCTGCAACCGCTAGCTCGTCCAATCCTGCCACGGCCTCAAGCCTGCCTGTCGCGATGATCTCCTTCCAAATGGGGCAATCGCGCTCCGGATTCCCGTCGGAAATCGCGGTAATGCTGCCGCGTTTCAGTTCAGCCTCAGCCAAAGACGGCGCCGAGCGTTCGTCAGATTCGCCAATAAGGGCAGAGACGGTCTTCCAGTCCCTATCCGACATGGGGCCGGTCCAGCCCCGGAATGAGCGTTTTCCCCGAGCGCAGACTGCGACCGCCACAAAATCTGGCGCCAAAATCAGAAGGAACCTGGCTCTCGACGCAGCCAAATGCGTCTTCATGCAAGAAGTAGCGGCCGTGAACGCCGGCCATGCCGCCGACAACTGCGACCCTGCGTGGACGCAGGCATCGTGCAAATGCACAAGGCCGGGTGTCAGTTCAGAATGCATTAGTGTAGAGAACGCACCGCTGTGCACGGGCTCCGGATACTCGATTCCCCATCCAAGACTTTCAGATAAGACCACGGGGTGTTCGCTTCGAACCCGTGCAAGCGAGGCGAATACCGATCGGTTGACTCTGGGTGACTCAACCGTCTGGTGGGCTATGCCTTCAGGCTCAAATACGACCACCGTTCTTCTTCTGCACTCGCTCGATAGTAATTCCGTGAGACGCGCGATGGCAGGATTGGCCAGCTCTCCAACCCCACCAAACGACTCTCGACTCCATCCACTAACGCCGCGGGTCCAGACACACCTGCCGAGGAGCATGATAACACGAGGGACCATTGTTCAGAAATTCCCAAGATAAACATAGACGTCGGTCACCCCGCTAACGGCGGCGGCGTACGCCACTTGCCCTCTACTCTGGACTGTGCCAGCCGAACCCGTTGCATCGTCCATGAAGGCCGGAGTGTTGATAGCAATCGCAATTTGCGAGGCCTCCGGGCCGGGTACCGCCTTGATCACTGCGTATGCAACCCGTCCAGCGGGCAAGCTGTTCACACCGTCGACCTTGAAGTTTGTCCCGCCATTCGCGTCGACGGTTCCCGGCGCCTGCGCGGCATTCACTGCCGCACACTCCAGACGGGATACGGCCGAATATCCGTAGCCGGCGCCGATCCGAGTGTCTGGAATGTTGTAAAAAGTCCCGGTCGCGGCGTTGTAACGCGGGTCGACGATCGATGAGCCGCCGGCCGGCAGGAACGACTGAGACCCGCACGCCGGTGCAAAATACCTTTCCAGCTTGGAATTCGGAATGGAAATCAGGACTTCATCGAGCCGCAATGAATTGTTGAAATCAGCAGCCGCCGAGCCCGACAGGTTTGGACTGCTTGCGGCGCTGACAACGGCTGATACCGACGCATACCCCTTTGTCTGGGGCAGCGTGCCTCCGAGCTGGTTAGCCGAATCGGCGGCAAATCCCTTTAGCTGCTTCAGATCCGCTATAGTCCGATTCACGTGCGCCGCCGAGAGAGCCTTGTTCAACGCGGGAAGAAGAATGGCCGCAAGGACGCCGATGATAGCGACGACTACTAGGATTTCTATAAGTGAAAAACCGCGAACCCTGTGGATCCGGTCGGCACATGCCTTGATGTCTGGATTTGCATTCATTTGTTCTGAAAACTCAGGCGACTCTCATGCCGTCCATCGTCGATCCGAACACCTCCTCGGGAGTTGTCAGGCCGGTGGATGCTTTTATGATTCCGTCTTCACGCATGCTTCGTGCGCTGATTTCGCCGGCGAGTAGGGCTGCCGAAAAGGCGGACTCGGCTGACGCAGGGTCAAACCGGTGCCTTTGGCGCAATAGCAGGTCGGCCACCGGGCTTCGGATATCCCTAAATTCGAATATCCCCGTCCTCCCCGCATAACCGCTCCGGTTGCAGGCCTGGCAGCCTCCTCCAGCCTCAAAAAATCCTCGAGACCCGGCTTGATCGCTTCCAATGACTGCGGCGCGCGCGGCCACCTCAATGAGATGCCCATAGCGTTCTAACAGAGCACCTGCCTTGCGGTGCGGCTGGCGGCAATGGGGGCATAGCCGCTTCACAAGGCGCTGGCCTAGAAGGAGCCGGGTTGTCGCCGCCAGCATCGATGCTTCGATTCCCAGATCCAGAAGACGGCACAACGCCTGAATCGCAGTATTTGCGTGAACCGTTGTGACGATCAGGTGCCCGGTGAGCGCGAGCCGCACGGCAAGTGACGCGGTTTCGCCGTCTCGTATCTCACCGACTATGATAATGTCAGGATTGTGTCTTAGAAATGCCCTGAGGGCGGAAGCAAAGGGCATCCGCGGGCCCACCGGCACCTGGGTCACCTTCCTAAGCCTGTACTCTACGGGGTCCTCCACGCTCAGGATCCTCTTGTTGCGTGAATCCAACCAAGGGACTACGGCCGCCAGGGTCGTGCTTTTCCCGTGCCCTGTAGGACCAGAGACCATGAGAATCCCGTTTGGCCTCTTTAGCTCGGTCCTGAACCGAATCGCTGTGTCGTCGAGCATCCCAAGCTCCTCAAGCGAGCCCACCTGAGCGCTTTGATCCAGGATCCTGATCACGATGCTCTCCCCATTGATCGCTGGAATGACCGAATATCGAAGCGAAACTCGCTTGCTTCCATATTCGCGGATTGAAGATGCATCCTGGGCATCAAGACGATTGGCGACGTCAAGCCCCCCAGAGGCTGCCGAGTTCCGCGACCTTCCGTCCGCGCCGCGGGTTGACGATAGCTTAATCTGCGCGGACACGGTCTCCTTCATCGATCCCGGCAGAGTCCCCCATGAAACAAGGTCACCGTCGATTCGCCACCTTATGTCACAGCTTCTGTCTTCCGGAATGCAGTGTATGTCTGACAGCCCTCGCGTATGGGCGGCCTCGCGTATCATATCCTCGATGAACCGCTCGAGTTCGTTGTCTCGAACATCGAGGCTGGCGGAGTACGCCTCGGCTACCCGCGCCGCGATGTCAGCCTGGGGTGAAACCACCCATTCAATCGCGTTGTGTTCAAGGGCATATCTCACCTGGGCAAACTGAGGCCACGAGGGATCTGCGATCGCCACGGTCAGCCGAGCGCCGTTTCGGGCTATCGGAATCGCGTGCCGGTTCCTCGCAATGGCTTCAGGCAGAGCCTCATGCGCATCGCCCTCGACCCGGAGGTCTTCTCGCGGCAGGTAAATCAGACCGAAGAAGTCTGCTATCCAACGCGCCACAGACTCATCAGTGGCAAGGCCCAACTCTACGAGCGTTCGACTCACCGGTTGGCGTCCCTCCACCTCCCGATGGTAGGACCGCGCAGATGCTATCTGGCACTCCGCAACACCCGAGCCTTGCAGCCTATCCATCAGAAAGGAGTCCAGCTGCTCGCCCTTGCAATCAAGACCTTGAGCCATGCCGTTCATGAAAACTCACTCAGGGCATCTATCCGTTGGACTCGGCGGTTTCCTTCCGACGGCGCCGGAACAGCGAGGCGTTTCAAACCTGCCGCCGAAGGCTCATCCGCGTCTATGGGCACAAGTGTCGGTGGCTCTTCAGCGTTGACGGTGACAAGGAACACCAGCTCGGTTCGGATCTTTGCATTTACCGCAGTCGCGAATGCATTACCGAGTACAGGCAGCTTCGATAGTCCGGGTAAGCCGCGTTTGTCGCGCGCGATAGTCTCCGTGATGAAACCCCCTACGACCGCAGTCTCGTGGTTGCGAAGTGTGACCGTGGTACGAGCCCTCTTCGTGTCCGTCACGGGGGCGGTCTCCTGTCCATCGGGGGATGTCACGGTCCCCTTTAGCTCAGTCATCGCCGGCGAAAGCGATAGCTTCGTTGTGAGGTCGTCGGCAATCTGGACAGTTATCTCAAGCACGTTTCCAAACGATACGGTACTTTCAGAATAGTTTGTATTCACTATCGGTTGCGTGCCGGCCAGGGTCGCGCCTCCCGCATTAATGGTAGTCGTGCTAGTACGACTGAAAAACGGCTGGTCCTCGCTGACTTGGACAAACGCCGTTTGGTTGTTCAGCGCGGCTACCTCCGGCTTCGACTCGACGCGCACCGTGCCCTGTTCGGACAGCGCGCTTATCGTCGCCTGCACGCCGCCTGCGCCTATCGTACCAGTAAAGGTGTCCGGGTTTAGCGTGACGGAGCCAACCTGTGCAATCGCCCCGGTTGCACTTGACGCGCCTGAAATCGATAAAGCCGTATGGGCGATTCGCCCCAATGACGCACCGGCTGCGCTCCAATCGATGCCGGCTTTCGACTGATCGTTCAGGTCGACCTCAATCACTTTGACGGAAATCCTCGCTTGGCGACCCACACGCTCGAGGACCCGGCGAAGATAGCTCTCCATCACTGCATGTGTCCGCAGCGACCCGCGGAGCTGCACAAGCCCTGCAAATCTGTTCACGACCAGCGCCTCCCCTTCGCCTATCATTCCCTTAAGGTCGACCTCCAATCTGCCCCAGAAATCCGCGTCGTTTTGCTGCGATACACTCAGAGTGGAGCTTCCCCCGCTAACGGTCCCCACACTTCCC
>Ga0265318_10001002_pt1 | contig 18086 bp, 16 predicted proteins | sample 4821metaG_FD_192431 | JGI IMG/M metagenome (GOLD analysis project Ga0265318, IMG submission 192431) | Rhizosphere microbial communities from Carex aquatilis grown in University of Washington, Seatle, WA, United States - 4-8-21 metaG | ecosystem: Host-associated > Plants > Roots > Rhizosphere >... | reverse complement strand
AGTGGGGGAGAGGGAATGAGTTTGGAAATGAAATGGTTGAACTGAAAACGATCGCCACGCCGCACGTCCCCGTGCGCTATTTCGAAGGCGGCAGCGGCGCGCCGCTGGTGTTCCTGCACGGCGCGGGCGGTGTGGTGGCCGAAGACCCTTTCCTCGATGCGCTCGCGAAGAAGTACCACGTCTACGCCCCGCTGCTGCCCGGCTATGGCGACAGCGAGGAATGTGCGGAGCTGCGCGACATGCTCGACATCGCGCTGCACTATCTGGACACGCTCGACGCGCTGGGGCTGAGGGACCCGATCCTGGCCGGCCATTCGATGGGCGGCATGATCGCGGCCGAGATGGCGGCGCTCGACAATCACCGCTTCTCCAAGCTTGCGCTGATCGCATCGGCGGGACTGTGGCTCGACGCCCATCCCATCCCCGATCTCTTCTCGCTGGTGCCTTACGAATATCCCCCGCTCCTCTTCCACGATGCGGAAAAGGGCGCGGCGCTGATGACGCAGGGCGTGAATTTCGACGATCTCGATTGGCTGAAGGGCTTTCTGGTCACCAACGCCCGCCAGCTCGGCATGGCCGGGCGCATCCTTTTTCCCATCCCCGAGCGCGGCTTGAAGCAGCGGCTCTATCGCATCAAGTCGAAGACCTTGCTGATCTGGGGCGACAGCGACAGGCTGATCCCGCCGGTCTATGCGCAGGCCTTCAAGAAGGAGATTGCGGGCGCCGAACTCGTCTCCATCCCCGAAGCCGGCCATATGCTGATCTGGGAACAGACCGCGCGGGTGATGGATGCGATCGGGAGGTTGGGCTGAGGCATCTGCGATGCCTTCACCCTTCGACCCGCCTACGCTTTCAGCTTCGGCGGGCGAGTGAGTTTCGGCCAAGTCCGGCGTAGCCTTGGCGAAGCCGGACAAGCTCAGGGTGCAGGACTGCCGCAGCGAGCTCGCTCTCTCATTCCCTCACCCTGAGCTTGTCGAAGGGTGGGGGTTTCGCCGCGCTCAATCGATCGCATAGCGATAATGGCCGGTGATCTTGAAGGCGAAGAGGATGTCTTCATAGATCTGGCCCTGGCCCAGATTGTTCAGGATCAGCGGCCGTTTCCCGTCCGCGCTGCGCCGGGGCATCACGATGCCGATATGCGGCGTCGAGTGGCGCGGGTCGAGGTTCCAGGTCACGAGATCGCCGGGCTTGTAGTCGCCCGCATCGTTCGTGATCTTCAGCGCCTTGCCCTTGCGCGCGAAGAAGACGCGCAGGTTCAGGACGCGGCGCTGATCGATGTTGGGATCGGGCGCGTGCATCCGCCAGGTCCTGGGATAGAGCGCGAAGTGGCGCGCCATGTCTTCGTGCACGAGCGTCTGCAGGTCGATGCCGACCGCGCGATAGGCGCGCACGACGACGTCGGCGCACACGCCTTCCGAGGCCGGCACGTCGCCCATGGGATAGGCAATCCTCTTATAGGCCGGGACGAAGCGTACATTGGGGTTCTCGAGCGCCGCCGCCGCGCGGATGAAGGTGGCCTGCGGGATCGGCTTGGCGAAGGCCTGCGTGCTCAGGAGCAGAGCCGCAAGCAGCAGTGCGATCGATCTCGTCATGGCGGCCCTTCGACCACCGATGGTCGGCGGGCGCGGTGGCGAAGTTGTGGCGGGCGGGATTGCCGCTACGTAATGAGACATCGTCCAAACTTGACTTTGCCGCCCGGCGGGCAAACCGTCCGCAGCACAACAGCAACAAGGGTCGGGAGCGCGTCATGACGGCCGAATTCGATCTGGTCATCCGGGGCGGCACGCTCGCCGACGGCACGGGCGCGGCGCTCAGCGAGGCCGACGTCGCGGTGAAGGACGGCCGCATCGCGGCGGTCGGCAAGGTGGCGGGCAAAGGCGGCCAAGAGATCGACGCCAAGGGCAGGCTCGTCACGCCGGGCTTCGTCGACATCCACACGCATTATGACGGCCAGGCGACGTGGGACGAGCGCCTGGCGCCGTCGAGCTGGCACGGCGTGACGACCGCGGTGATGGGCAATTGCGGCGTCGGCTTCGCGCCCGTGCGCGAGGCGGACCGCGAGCGCCTCGTCGAGCTGATGGAAGGCGTCGAGGACATCCCCGGTGCGGTGATGAACGAAGGGCTGAAGTGGAACTGGCACTCGTTCGGCGACTATCTCGACGCGGTGGAGGCCAGGCCGCGCGACATCGACGTCGCGGCCCAGCTCCCGCACGGCGCGCTTCGCGTTTATGTGATGGGCGAGCGCGGCGCGCGGCTCGAGCCCGCGACCGAGAATGATATCGCTGAGATGCGCGCGCTCACGGCAGAGGCGATGCGCGCCGGCGCGCTCGGCTTCTCGACCTCGCGCTCGCTGAACCATCGCACCGTCAAGGGCGATCCGACGCCGTCCTTGCGCGCCACCAAGGCCGAGCTGATGGGCATCGCGCTGGGCATGAAGGACGCGGGTCACGGCGTCATCGAGCTGTTGTCGGATTTCGACACGCCCGATGCCGTGAGCGAGTTCGAGATGCTGAAGAGCCTTGTGGCGGCGAGCGGAAGGCCGCTCTCTTTCTCGCTGGCGCAAGGCGGGCGTTCCGCCGACGGCTGGAAGGGCCTGCTCGCGATGATCGAGCAGGCGTCGAAGGAAGGCTTGGCCATCCGCGGACAGGTCGCGCCGCGGCCCATCGGATTGCTGCTCGGGCTCCAGGGCACGCTCAACCCCTTCATCGCGCATTCGGCGTTCCAGGCGATCCGGGGCAAGGCATTGCCCGAGAAGGTCGCCGCGATGCGCGATCCGGCGTTCCGCGCCAGGATGCTCGCCGAGAACGACACGCTGCAGAAGCACCCGCTTGCACGCCGCGTGATGCAGTTCGACCAGATCTATCCCCTCGGCGATCCGCCCGATTACGAGCCGCCGCGCGAGAGCGCCATCGCCGTCGACGCGCGGCGCCGGGGCATCGATGCGGCGGAGCTCGCCTACGATCTGCTGCTCGGCGACGAGGGCCGCGCGTTCCTGTTCTCGCCCTTCGCCAACTATTCGAATTACAATCTCGATGCGTGCCACGAGATGATCGCCCATCCCGACACGCTCATGGGGCTGGGCGACGGCGGCGCGCATGTCGGCATCATCTCGGACGGCTCCTATCCGACCTATCTGCTCACCCATTGGGGCCGCGACCGCGCGCATGGGCGTTTCGACGTGCCCTATCTGGTGAAGCGCCAGACAAGCGACACCGCGCGCGCCGTGGGATTGATGGATCGCGGCGTCATAGCGCCCGGGATGAAGGCCGATCTCAACGTCATCGACTTCGACCGCCTGCGCGTGAACGCGCCGCGCATGGCGTTCGACCTTCCCGCCGGCGGCAAGCGCCTGCTGCAGGGTGCGGACGGCTACGACGCGACGATCGTATCGGGCGTGATCGTCTATCGCGGCGGCGAAGCCACCGGCGCGCTGCCGGGCAAGCTGGTCAGAGGGCCGCAGACGATATGAGCGCTCGACCAAGCACCACTGTCATCCCCGGCGAGCAGCGCGTGCGAAGCATGCGCTGCGAGGGAAGGGGACCCAGGTGGACAGATCGGACCCGGTCTTGCCGCCTGGGTCCCCTTCCCCTCGCGTTGCTGTCGCAACGCTCGGCCGGGGATGACAAGGGAGTTTTGTGATGAAACCGCGTCCCCTGGAAACCCATATCGATTGGACCTCCGACGACGTCGCGGATCCTCGCGTCTGGACCGTCGAGCTGACGCCGCAGGACCATCGCGAGCTCGACGCCGCGCTGGCGCAGGCGAAATCGGTGTCCGCCAACCTGCTCGACATCGGCAAGGAGCATTTCCCACTCGACGGGCTGGCGCGCAAGCTCGAGGACGTAGCGCGTGAATTGATCGACGGGCGCGGCTTCACGCGCATCGCGGCGCTGGACCATGCGCGCTACGGCGACGACGACCTCACCATGCTGTATTGGGGCATCGGGCTGCATCTGGGCGATCCCTGGCCGCAGAACGCCAAGGGGCACGTGATGGGCGACGTGACGGACCAGGGCAAGAAGCTCTCCGACCCCACCTTCCGCGGCAACGAGCTCGGCCAGGTCGCGCTCGACTATCACACCGACGGCGCCGACGTGATCGGACTGATGTGCCTGCGCAAAGCGCGAAGCGGCGGCCTTTCCTGCGTCGCCAATGCGGTGGCGATCTACAACGCGCTCGTCGCCCAGCGCCCCGATCTCGCCGAGATCCTGTTCGCGCCGCAACCCTACGACCTGCGCGGCGAGCAGGCACCGGGCGCCAAGCCGTTCTACACTTTCCCCGTCTTCACCGAGCATGACGGGCGCTTCTTCATCCGCTTCATCCCCGCCTATATCCGCGCCTCGCAGCGCCACGCCGAAGCGCCGCGTCTGACGCCGCTCGTGCTCGAGGCGCTGGATACGGTGAGCGCGATGGCGCGCGACCCGCGCTACAACGTCTATATGGACCTCGAGCCGGGCGAGATGCAGTTCATCAACAACTATCACGTCCTGCACGGGCGCACGTCTTACGAGGACGGCGACGGCCGCAAGCGGCACTTGAAGCGGCTGTGGCTGGCGACGCACGCGCTGACGAACCGCCCCGCGCATTTCCGCAGGAACGTCGATCACCACTGGGCCAGGAACCGCTCCGTGAGCCGGATCGCGGCGGAGGTTCGTATGTAATCCCATTCGTCATCGCCCGCTTTATGCGGGCGACCCACGGCTACAAGCGAGTTTGTATCCGTGGGTCGCCCGGACAAGCCGGGCGATGACGGGGAGGGTGGAAGCGAAGATGAGGCCTGCGGGCCGTGACAATTTGGGTTGATAGAGCGATGCCCTGGAACTACGGCGATCTTCTGGAAGCGGTTTCGAACACGGTGAGCCCAGACGCGCCGGCCTTCGCCCATGGCGCGAAGGTGGTGCGCTGGGGCGAGGCCAGGCCGCGCATGAACAATCTCGCCCGCGCGCTCGTGAGCCGCGGCGCGACGCCGCGCGACAAGGTCGCGTTCTATCTGCGCAACGGGACCGAATACACCGAGAGCCTGGGCGCGTGTTTCCTGGGGCGGCTGACCCACGTCAACGTCAACTACCGCTACACGCCGGACGAGGTGCGCTACATCCTCGACAATTCCGACACCCAGACGCTGATCTACGCGCGCGAGTTCCGCGACGCGGTGGCGCAGATCCACAACCAGCTCCCCAAAGTGAAGACCTTCGTCGAGGTCGGCAGCAGCGAGACGACGCCGTTCGCGCAATCTTACGAGAAGCTCGCGCGTACGGGCGACGGCTCGGCGCTGGGCATCGCACGCTCGCCGGAAGATGAGCTCTTCATCTATACCGGCGGCACGACCGGGATGCCCAAGGGCGTGATCTATCAGCATGGCGATCTGATGCAGCTCTGGCTCAACCGCGTCGAGCGCCTGACCGGCTACATGCCGCCCTCGATCGAGGCGTTCTGCGCGCTCATCAAGATGGCGCCGGTGAGCCCGCGCGTCCTTCCCGCCTGTCCGCAGATGCACGGCACGGGCCTGATGGGCACGCTCACCTGCTTCCTTGCGGGCGGCTGCACGGTGACGGTGGAAGGCCACGCCTTCGATCCGCGCGAGGTGTGGGAGGCGGTCGCACGCCATCGCGTGACCTCCATTTCCGTCGTCGGCGATCCGTTCGCCAAGCCGCTCCTGCGCGCGCTCGACGAAGAGCCGGGGCGCCATGATCTTTCGAGCCTCACCGGCATGACCTCGTCGGGCGCGATGTTCACCGAGGAGGTGAAGGACGGCCTGATCCGCCACATCCCCGCGCTCGTCATCACCGACAGCTTCGCCTCCACCGAGGCGATGGGCATGGGCGTGTCGACCGCGTCGAAGGACGGCCACGCCAAGACCGCCGATTTCCAGCTCACCGAATACGCCATCGTCATCGACGAGAACGACCAGCCGGTGGCGCCCGGTTCGTCCGGCCTGGTCGCGTTCGGCGGGCCGCAACCGCTCGGCTACTACAAGGACGAGGCGAAAACGGCCAAGACCTTCCGCGTCATCGACGGCAAGCGCTACGCCGTGCCCGGCGATTTCGCGCGCGTGGAGCATGACGGCACGGTCACGCTGCTCGGCCGCGGCAGCAACTGCATCAACACCGCGGGCGAGAAAGTGTTTCCCGAAGAGGTCGAGGAGGCGCTGAAGACCCATCCTTCCGTCGAGGACGCGCTGGTGCTGGGCGTCCCCGACGAGAAATGGGGCCAGGCGGTGACCGGCGTGGTGGTGATGTCGCCCGGCGCCAGCTTCGACGAGAGCGATCTGCGAACGCATGTGCGCACCCAACTCGCCGGCTACAAGACGCCGAAGCGGATTCTGGTCGCGGGCATCAACCTCCGCGCCCCCAACGGCAAGGCCGATTACAAGAGCGTCGGCGAGTTCGCGCGCAAAGAGCTCGGCCTCATTTAACCTCCCCCTTGTGGGGAGGTCGAAAAATGCGAAGCATTTTTCGGGTGGGGGCAAGGCGCCCCGCACCGTTCCCCCACCCGAAAAACTTTTCGCTGCGCTCAAAGTTTTTCGACCTCCCCACAAGGGGGAGGTTACTTGACTACAAGCACCGCCAGCGCCTTCGGGCCGTGCGCGCCGAGCTCCAGCGTCTGCTCGATGTCGCCGGTGCGTGAGGGGCCGGTGATCAGGTTGACCGTCGCGGGCAGGACGCCGAGCTTCACATCCTCCAGATGCGCCGCGATGTCGCTTGCGCGCAGGATCGCGATCTCGAAGCCGGGACGGAAATGCCACGAGGCGGGCGAACCTGTGCGCGCGGTCTGCACCAGCGTGCCGGTCTCGGCGATGGCGAACGGTGCGCGCGTCACCGCCGTGTCGTCGGGGCCGGGCGGCGTGCGCGCGACGTCGAGCTGCCAGTCGATGCCGGCAAGATCGGATCCGGGCGGCAGGTGGATGCGCGCGGCGAGGTTGCGCGCGCGCAGAAGCTCCGCGACGGCGGCCGCAATCTCGTCTTCGCGGTCCAGCACGCGGATATCCGTATTCACGGCCTGCGCTTTCTCGATGAACGACGCGACGGGATCGTCCGCGCCGGGCGGCGCGCGGTAAGGCGCAGGATGCGGAGTCCGCGCGCGCCGGCGCAAGCGGATGTTGCTCAGGATTTCGTCGCGTGCGCTCATCGAAACGCCATTCTGACGAAGGGCTTGGCGAGTGCCGTCAGGAAGCGGTAGAGCGCCGGCCGCTTTGCCGCGAACGCCCAGAAGCTCAATCCCCAGACGATGGGCTTGGGCGCGAGGCCGTCGGCGTATTCCCGCGCGCGCCAGTAGCGCATGATCTTGGGCAGCGGGATCTTCACCGGGCAGACCTCGGCGCAGCGTCCGCAGAAGGTCGACGCGTTGGGATGGTGATGCGCGGCCGCGATCCCCATCATGCCGGGATTGAGCGCGGCCCCGATGGGCCCGGGATAGGTCGCGCCGTAGGCGTGCCCGCCCACCGCGCCGTAGATCGGGCAATGGTTGAGGCATGCGGCGCAGCGGATGCAGCGAAGGACGTCTTCCGCCTCGGTGCCCAGAAGCTTGGAGCGCCCGTTGTCGAGGAGCACGACGTGGAACGCGCTCCCCTCGCGCTCGCCCGTGGGCCCGGCCATGATGCTCACATAGGACGAGATCTCCTGGCCCGTCGCCGAGCGCGTGAGCAGGCGCAGCAGCACCGCGACGTCGTCGAGATCGGCCACGACCTTCTCGATGCCGGTGAGCACGATATGGGTCCTGGGCAGGAGACGCGTGAGGTCGCCATTGCCCTCGTTGGTGACGATCACCGCCGCACCCTCGGCGGCGGTGAGGAAATTCGCGCCGGTGATGCCGGCATCCGCGCTCTCGAACGCGGTGCGCAGCATGGTGCGCGCCTCCGCCACCAGCGCCTGGCGCTCGTCGAGCGCGCGCATGGGGTCGAGCGTGGTGTGTGCGGCGCGGAACGTCGTCTCGACCTGTTCCTTGTGCAGGTGGAAGGCCGGCGCGATGATATGGCTCGGCGGCTCCTTGCGGAGCTGGATGATGTATTCGCCCAGATCGGTCTCGACAGGCAACATCCCGTTCGCTTCGAGGAAGGGATTGAGCCCGATCTCCTCGCTGACCATGGACTTGCCCTTGGTCACCGTCCTGGCGCCCGCTTCGCGCAGGATGGAGAGAATGATGCCGCGCGCCTCCGCCGCGTTGCGCGCCCAATGCACCTCGCCCCCGCGCGCGATCACCGCGCGCTCGAAGGTTTCGAGCAGCGTATCGAGATTGGCGAGCGCGTGGTCGCGGATCGCGCGGCCCGCCTCGCGCAGGCCTTCGAAATCGCCATAGCGCTCCGCCGCCTCCTGGCGCCGATGCGCGAAATGCGTCTTGAGGCGGCCGAGCGCGCTTTTGAGCATCGGATCGGCGAGCGCCTCATGCGAGGCCTGGACGAAATCGCGCGGACCCAAGCTCATTCCTCACCCGCGAGGATTTCGGCGACGTGGCGCACTTCCATCGCCTTGCCCGTCTGCTTCATGCGGCGTTCGAGATGCAACAGACAGCCGAGATCGCCGCCGATCAGCATGTCGGCGCCCGTCGCGCGCACATCCGTGAGCTTGTCGTCGGCCATGCGATGAGCGATCTCGGGATACTTCACGCAGAACAGTCCGCCGAAGCCGCAGCAGACCTGCCAGTCGGCGAGATCGCTCACCTCCAGGCCCCCGACCGAGGCGAGCAGCTTGCGCGGCTCGGCGCGCACGCCCAGCTCGCGCAGGCCCGAGCAGCTATCGTGATAGCAGGCGCGCGTCTTGCGCGATGCGCTCACGCCCGTCATGCCGCGCACATTCACCAGGAACGACGTCAGCTCATGCGTCCTGGCCGCGAGCGCCAGCGCGTCCGCGTCGCCGGGCAGGACTTCGGGATAGTGCGTGCGGATCATGCCCGCGCAGGAACCCGACGGCGCCACGACGTAGTCGTAGCCTCTGAAAAGCGCGATCACCTGGCGTGCGATGGCTCGCGTGTGCTTGTCGGCGCCGGAGTTCCAGCCCGGCTGGCCGCAGCAGGTCTGCGCGCGCGGCACCTCGACGTCGCAGCCCGCCTGCTCCAGCAGTTTCTTCGCGGCGCGCGCGATCTGCGGCCGCACGAGGTCGACGAGGCAGGTGACGAACAGGCCGACGCGCGGGCGCGTACTCATTTAGCCTTCTTGGGCGCGGTGCGCGGGCGCTTGACGCGCGATTTGGGCGGATTGGGCACGCCCTGGCCCAGCGCATAGGTGGCGCTCTTGAGATGGTCCATGAAAGCGTGGCGGTCTGAGATCGTGGAGAGCAGGTCGTAGGGGATCACGTCGCCGAGACGGATGCGGATCTCGCTGCCGATCTTGTCGTGCACCTCCTTGAACAGCAGCGACAGGCGCAAGGTCATGCTGACATGGCTGGCGAGCTGGAACAGGCGGCTGTTCTGTCCGGCGAAATAGACCGGTGCCACCGGCGCCTTGGCCTGGGAGATGAGGCGCGCGGTCAGGGTCTTCCATTCGCTGTCGATGGCGCGCTTGTGCCACACCGTCGGCGTCGTCGACACGCCGCCCGCGGGGAAGACGACGAGGCAGCCGCCCGATTGCAGGTGCGCCTTGGCGCGCGCGCGGGTCTTCAGGTTCGTCTGCAGCGCTTCTTCCGTCTCGGCGAAATCGACGGGCAGCAGGAACGGGCGGATCTCCTCGGCGCGGTAGAGCACGGAGTTGGTCAGCACCAGGAAATCCTTGCGCACGCGCGAGACGAGCTGGCAGATCACCACGCCGTCGAGCACGCCGAAGGGATGGTTGGAGACGACGACGAGCGGTCCGGTCTTGGGCCACGCCGCGAGTTTGTCCTCGTCGACGACGACGTTGAGCTCGAGCCTTCGGATCGTGCTGTCCCAGAAGGACTCGCCCGGCACCGGATTGGCGCGGAAGTCCTCGTAGAGAGATTTCAGATAAGGCTGCCCGCTGATGCGCTCGATCACGCGGATGACGAACCGCTTCAGCCGCGGATCGTCCGCCGAGGCGTAGGAGAAGGTGTCGAGAGCGTCGGAGGAGTCGGCCATGGGGGCGATATTCGCTTAAGCCACTGTGAGATGAAAGCCGCCTTGTTCCTCTCCCCTTGAGGGAGAGGAAGAAAAATCATGGGTTTGGGCTGAGCGTAAGCGAAGACCAAGCCCTTGATTTTTCAGGTGAGGGGTGAGTTCCGCTCTACGAAGCAATCTCCCCTCACCAGCAAAATCTAAGCACTTAGCTCCGCTTGCGCTCCGCTCAGTGCAAGATTTTGCGTCCTCTCCCACGAGGGGAGAGGAAAAAGATCACCCAAACCGCTTCTTCAGCCAGGCGATCATCGCCGCGTTGGTCTCGTCCGGCTTCTCCTGCTGGGTCCAGTGGCCGCAGTCCTTGACCAGTACGCGTTCGAGGTCGGGGACGAAGCGTTCCATGCCGTCGGTGAGCGAGGGCGGCAGCACCACGTCGTCCTCGGCCATGATCATCAGGCCGGGGACGTGGACGCGCTGCTCCATCGTGCCGGACTGCTCCCAGTTGCGCGTCAGGTTGCGGTACCAGTTGATGCCGCCGGTGAAGCCGGTGCGGGTATAGGCATCGACGAAGACCTTCATCTCCCCGTCGTTCAGCAGCAATTGGCCGCGGAAGCCGGACTCGTCGCCCTCGATCGCGTGCACGAGCTCGAAATTCTTGAGCTCCGGCGGAAGCTGCGCGAACTCGCTCGCCTTCACCAGGTTCTTGCGCATGAAGAAGCGGAACGTCTTGCCGACGTCCTTGGCCAGCACCGCGTCGGCGACGCCGGGCTTCTGGAAGAAGACGACGTAGTTGTTCTCGCCGCGCATGGCTTTCAGGCCCATGATCGGATCGATCGGCGGGCGCGACAGGAACGGCGTGTTGACGCCGATGACGCCTTTCACCCGCTCGCGCTGGTAGATCGGCATCTGCCACACGACGAGCCCGCCCCAATCGTGGCCGACGAAGATCGCCTCTTTGATTCCGTACGCGTCCAGCATGCCGGCGAGGTCGCCGGTCAGATGCGCCATGTCGTAGTCCTCGACGGCTGAAGGCCGCGACGTCGCGCCATAGCCGCGCTGGTCGGGCGCGAGCACGCGGTAGCCGGCTTCCGCCAGCGCCGGAAGCTGATGGCGCCAGGAATAAGCGAGCTCCGGAAAGCCGTGGCAGAGCACGAGGGGCAAGCCGTCCTTCGGGCCCGCTTCGTACACGGCCATGTCGATGCCGTTGGTCTTGATCATGGTGGGCGAGGGAAAATCCATTTCAGTCTCCGGTCAGGCGAGTTGCAGTTTCGAAATCATCTCGGCGCGCTCCGGCCCGAATTTCGGCGGATAGAAGCCGCGCGCGCGCTTGTATCTCTCGGGCGCCGCCCAGAAGCCGATCAGGCGGGCGACCATGTCCGGGCGTTTCCACCAATCGTTGGGGTCGTCGATCATGTGGAAGGCGCGGCTGAAGGCGCGCAGCACGGCGATGTCGCCGCGCGTCGCCGGCCCGATCGCGTCCTCGATCAGGCTCTTGATCGCGCGCGAGCGCCACGACGGCTTGTAGTTTGGATCGCGCTCGTTGGCCGCGCGGCGGATCGCCAGCGTGTCCTGGCGCACCATGGAATCGTAGAACGGCCTGAGCGCCTTGCGCGTATCGGCGGCGAACTTCTCCGCGCGCGCCGCGGGATCGCCCGTCATATCCAGCGCCTCGCGCAGGATATGCGCGTGCACGATGCCGGCCGAGCAGCCGCGTCCATAGAGCGGATTGGTGCGCACCGCCGCGTCGCCGAGCGCGAAGAAGTTCGCCGGCATAGGACTGTAGCTCCGCCACACGCTTTTCAGGTTGCCCATCGCGAAGACCTGGCTCGCGGGCAGGGCGCGGGCGGGATCGGTCCAGCGCGCGCAGCCGGGAATCTCGGCGCAGACCCGATCGAACACCTCCGGTTTCACCACCGCCATGCGCAATTCGGTCTCGATCTCCGGGATCGCCAGCGTGATCGAGAAATGCCTGTTGTCGGCGGGAAAGACGCCGAACTTGATGTAGCCGAGATCGCCCGCGCCCGGCGTGCCGTCGCGCGGCGGCTCCTCCGCGCCGTCGCGCAACCGGTAGTGCCGCGTGAAGTAGAGGATGCCCGCCGGGCTTTCCTCTTCGCTCACCGCGATGCCGGCCGCGCGCAGCCAATCGGGGAACGCGGTGTTGCGGCCGCTGGCGTCGACGGTGATATCGGCTTGAAGGGCCTCCATCGCGCCGTTGCGCTCGACCTTCAAGCCTTTCACGGCGCCGCCCTCAAGGATCACGCCACGCACACCGGCCTCGTCGAGGATGGTGACGTTCGGCAGGCGCTTGACAGTGCGCCGCATCACCAGTTCCAGCGTCGTCCTGCGGCTGAAAAGGATCGAGAGATCCTCGTCGCCGGGGCGCTGTGTGTAGCCGTCGCGCAGCGGCGGCGGCAATCCGTCTTGAAATGTGAAGATGCGCGCGCCGCAATCGGTGAGCTCTTTCAGAAGCGCGGGATAGCGCGTCGCGATCAGCGTCGTCAGCCGTCCCAGGAACACGTGGCTATGACGAAGCTGCGTGGCGCCGCGGCGCTCCCAATGCGCGAACGCGTCCTCGGCGTCGTCCTGCGGGGCTGCGCGGTCGCGGTCGACGAGCGTCACGCGCCGTGTGTCGCCGAGCGCGAGCGCAGCACCCAGTCCCGCGATGCCCGCACCCGCGACCAGGACGTGCTCGCCGCTCATGAGGGTCTGGTCCGAAGCGCCGCGATCGCGAGCAGCACCCAGCCCGCGATGAACGCGCCGCCGCCGAACGGCGTCGCATGGAAGAGCCAAGGCTGGCCCGTGAACGCGAAGAGGTAGAGCGAGCCGCAGAACAGCACGATGCCGATCAGGAACGCCCATGCGGAGCAGCGGGCCCATCCCGAAACACCGGCTTGCATCGCAAGTGCGACAAGGCCGAGCGCGAGCGCGTGATACATGTGATAGCGCGACGCCAGATCGAACAGCGCCATCGTCTGCGCGTCGGCCCGCAGCGCGTGCTGCGCGACTGCGCCGAGCGCGACCGCAAGCGCGCCGTTGAGCGCCGCGACGGCGAGCCAGATCCTCATGCGCAGCCGCATCCCCCATGCGCGTGGCCATGGGCGTGCCCGCGACCCGGCGTCTCGAGCTTGTGCGACGCTTCGATCGCCGCCTTGGAAAGCTCCGCGGTCGCGGCGAAGTCCGCCTTGGTACGCGCGAGCATCTCCTTGTCCGCCATCAGATCGAGCACGGTCATCGCCATCGACTTGGCGCCGTCGATCACCGCCTGGTCGCCCTTCTCGGAGACCGCATGCCGCGCGAACTCGGCGTTGTGGATGATGACGTTCAAGGGCGCCACGCCCAGGCAGGGATGGATCGAGGGCAGGCGGTGGCTGACATTGCCCATGTCGGTCGAGCCGGCATAGCCGGGCGGCAGGTCCTTCACGGGGAAGAACTCCAGCCCCAAGGCCTCGCCGTTCTTCTGATAGCTCTCCGCCATCGGCCAGTTGGTCTTGAGGTCGAGATAGTTGGTCTCGCCCCAGGTGATCTCGGCGCGGCAGCCGGTGGCGAGCGCGCCCGCCTCGAAACAGGCATGGACGCGCTGCTTGAGCGTGAAGAGCTCGCCGGCATCGACCGCGCGCACATAGAAGCGGCACGCGGCGCGCTCCGGCACGATGTTCGCTGCCAGGCCTCCTTCGGTGATGATGCCGTGGATGCGGTCGGTGTTGCGGATGTGCTGGCGAAGCTGGGCGATCGACTGATAGGCGGTGACGACGGCGTCGAGCGCGTTCAAGCCGCGATAGGGCATCGCCGAGGCATGCGCCGCGCGGCCGTGGAACACCGCGGTCACGTCGCAGATCGCGATGCAGGGCATGGTGATGAGGTTGAGGTTCGAGGGATGGATCATCATCGCCGCATCGGCGCGGTCGAACGCGCCCTCGCGCGCCATCAATTCCTTGCCGCCGTAACGTTCCTCCGCCGGCGTGCCCAGATAGCGCACGCGGCCGGGCAGCCGTCCGTTCAGCTTCGATAGCGCCAGCGCCGCGCCCAGTCCCGCCGTCGCGATGATGTTGTGGCCGCAGGCGTGGCCGATGCCCGGCAGCGCGTCGTATTCGGAGAGGACCGCGATGGTAGGGCCGCCATCCTTGCCGAACTCGGCCGCATAGGCGGTCTTGAGCCCGAACGCCTCGCGCTGTGTGGCGATGCCGTGCTTCTCGACCGCTTTGGTGAGCCGGTCGGCTGCCTTGAACTCCTCGAGCGCGAGCTCCGGCTCGGCGTGGATCGCGTGGCTGAGCGCCAGCAACTCCTCGCGCATCGCGTCGACGGCGGAGAGCACGTCTTTTTTCAATGTTTCGAGGGTCATAGGTTCGCCTGCAGGAGGAGCGGAGCAAATCATAAACAGTCCGCACCTCTTTTGCGAAGGCCTGTATTTGGGTGCTACAATCCAGGCGGGAAAAATGAGGGGTTAAAATGCTCGATTGGTCGACAGTCAAAGATGTCGTGAATGAAGTCGGAAGTATCGCAACCGCTTTAGCTTTGGTGGCAGGCGCCATTCAACTTCGATACATTCTTCTCCAGAGCAGAATTGAAGCCCAATTTAGCTACGTGCAGGCGGAGCGGGAAATTTGGCTTGCCGCGCTTCGCGATAGGGAGATCGCGCCGAACCTGCTCAACGCCATCTGGGGCAAAACGCCCGATGTTCCCGCATCAGAGAGCTTGTTTCTTGCCATTCTGATGGATCATTTTTGGCATGCCTATTGCCGACATAAGAGCGGGTTGGTCTCGAAAGAGGCGTGGAGCATGTTTGATCAATATTTTACCGAGGTCTTGTCGACACCGCCAGCGGACGTGATATGGGCTCACATCAAGAGAATTTACCCGGAAGATTTCGTTGTGTATTTCGATCACCTTATAAGAGAACGTGGGAGGGCCGGATAAATTTCTCTCTCCACGGGGAACATTGATGATTGAATTTGCCGCAGCTTCAGACGGCGTCCGCATCGCCTGGGAAGAGGCGGGCGAGGGCGCTCCGATCGTGCTGGTCCACGGCTTCGCCTCCGACCGCGTGCAGAACTGGCGCGCGCCCGGCTGGTACCAGACGCTGACGGGGGCGGGGCGGCGCGTCGTGGCGCTGGACTGCCGCGGCCATGGCGAAAGCGACAAGCCGCACGAAGCTGAGGCCTATGGCGACAGGATGGTCGACGACGTCGCCGCGGTGATGGACGCGGCGTCCTTAAGCGATGCCGATGTCATGGGCTATTCGATGGGCGGCATGCTGACGATGGGGCTGATGATGCGCCATCCCGGCCGCGTCCGCCGCGCGGTGATCGCGGGCGTCGGCGCAAGCTATTTCCGCGAGGCCGGCATCCGCCGCGACGGCATCGCCGACGCGCTGCTCGCAGCCGATCCGGCAACGCTCAAGGACCCCATCCAGCGCCAGTTCCGCATCTTCGCCGGTCAAGCGGGCAAGGACCTGGCCGCGCTCGCGGCCTGCATGCGCGAACCGCGCACGGTCTACCGTCCCGAGCAGCTCGGCGCCTGGCCCGGACCCGTGCTCGTGGTGTGCGGCGAGCGCGATACGCTGACCGGCCCGCCCGACGGCCTGGCGGACGCGTTCGGCCAAGGCCGCGCCGTCACCGTGACCGGCCGCGACCATATGACCGCGGTCGGCGACAAGCTCTACAAGCAGGCGGTGCTGGAATTCCTGGCGAGGTAGTCAACAACCCCAACTGTCATGGCCCGCGAGTTCGTAGCGACAGCGTGCGAACGGGCCACCCAGGCGGGTTCTGCACGCTCTGCCAATATAAAACGCTGTCATCGCCCGGCCCCCCGGCTCGCGCGAAGCGCGACCGGAGGACAAGCTTCACGTCCGGGCGACCCACGGATACAGCCTCGTTTGCTGCCGTGGGTCGCCCGCATAAAGCGGGCGATGACGATCTATTTGAGAATGTGGAGAAGACGTCACCTGGGTGGCCCGTTCGCACGCTGTCGCTACGAACTCGCGGGCCATGACAGTGAGGGACGGCTCAATGTCGCAGCCTTCTTTACCTTGATGGCTAGAAGTTGCTGGAAATGCGCGGTGCGATTGCGCCAGAATGCGCCTCGAGGGGAAGTCTGGGGGTATCCATGCCATCGTTCAAACGCGCGCTTGGTGCGGCCGCGGCCGTGCAGGCGCTTCTGTGTCTCGCCGCGGGCAGCGCGCTCGCCGCGCCGCCGGTCGAGGCGTTCGGCAGCCTGCCGCAAGAGGTTTATGGGCGGATCTCGCCCGACGCGCGCTACCTGGCGATGGTGCAGCCGATCGGCGGCCGCAACAGCGTCATGGTCTACGACCTCAGCCAGGCGAACGCCCAGCCGCAGCCGATCGCGATGCCCGGCGCGATCGTGGATTGGGTGAGCTGGAAGACGAACGACACGATCGTGGTCGAGTTCCACGCCAACGTGAAGCGCAAGGCCACGGCCTGGAACTACACCAGCAAGAATTTCGAGCAATCGGAGCGCGCCGTCGCGGTCGACATGACCACCAAGCAGCCCGCGCTCCTGATGATCGACGCGCCCTGGTTCAACGATTCGTCCACGGCGATCGTGGATACGGATGCCAGCGAGCCCGGATACATCTACATGTCGGAGCTGGACCGCAAGGACGTGAATCTCGTTTTCGATCTGTATCGCGTCAGCCTTTTGACGGGACATGCCCAGCAGATCCTGGGCGGCGCCGCGGACACCTATCGTTTCATCACCGACGGCTACGGTCACGTCCTTGGACGCGTCGACCAGGACTGGGATCTCACCGAGCATCTGCTCATGGGCGGCCAGGAGGTCATGAAATATTCGGCGAAGGGCGGCGACGGCTTCGCTCTGGACGGCTTGCTTGCGGGCGACAATGCGGGCCTCGTCGCGGAGGGCTGGAGCTCGACCGGCCTGGTCGGCCTCTACAACTGGGCGCCCAATGGCGGCTTCGGTTCGGCGGTGTGGGAGAATCCCAGCTACGACATGGACTCCGCGATCTATGACGACCGCAATGGGCGCGTCATCGGGGTGCGCTGGATTGAGGATCAGCAGAAGACGAAATACTTCGATCCGGCGATGCAGCATGTGCAGGACACGCTCGAAAAGGCGTTCCCCGGCCAGTCCGTCGCCATCTACTCCAAGGACGACGCGGGAAAGACCTACGTCTTCTCGGCCCAAGGTCCCAAGAACCCGCCGATCCTCTATCTCTACACCACGTCCAATCACCACGTCGACGTGATCCAGGAGTCGTATCCTCAGCTCAAGCCCGCCGATCTCGGCGACGTCAAACGCTATGACTACAAGTCGAGCGACGGGCTCGACATCCGCGCCTACCTCACCCTGCCGCCGGGCAAGGACGCCAAGAACCTCCCGCTCGTGGTGTTCCCGCATGGCGGTCCGGAAGGCCGCGACTCCATGGCGTTCGACTGGTGGGCGCAGTTCATGGCGTCGCGCGGCTATGCCGTGCTCCAGCCGGAGTTCCGCGGCTCGGCCGGGTACGGCAAGGGCTTCATCCGCGCCGGCGACGGCGAATGGGCCGGCAAGGTGCAGGACGACGTCCAGTACGGCGTCAAGAAGCTGATCGCCGAAGGCGTCGCGGATCCCAAGAAGATCTGCATCGTCGGCGCGTCCTATGGCGGCTACATGGCGCTGGCCGGAGCGACGTTCTCGCCAGATCTGTATGCCTGCGCCATCAGCTATGCCGGCATCTCGGACGCGAGCTACCTGGTCTCGCAGTCGAGCTTCGAGTCGGAAGGCTCCTCGGTCTGGCGCCGCCGCGTCGGCACGGACAAGCTCAGCTCCTCCTCGCCGGTGAACTTCGCCGAAAAGGTCAAGATCCCGGTCCTGCTGATCCACAGCGAGAAGGACGCGACCGTTCCGATCCGTCAAAGCGAGATGGAGGAATCCGCGCTCAAGAGCGCCGGCAAGCAGGTCCAGTTCGTGAGGCTGGACGGCGACGACCACTATCTCGAACTGGCCGACGCGCGCATCAAGCTGCTGAAGGAAGTCGACCGTTTCCTGGCCGCGAATCTGGGCAAGTAGTTATCCTCCCCCGCTTTGCGGGGGAGGTGGATGTCGCGCGTAGCGCGACAGACGGAGGGGGT
>Ga0265318_10001001_pt1 | contig 18090 bp, 17 predicted proteins | sample 4821metaG_FD_192431 | JGI IMG/M metagenome (GOLD analysis project Ga0265318, IMG submission 192431) | Rhizosphere microbial communities from Carex aquatilis grown in University of Washington, Seatle, WA, United States - 4-8-21 metaG | ecosystem: Host-associated > Plants > Roots > Rhizosphere >... | reverse complement strand
CGCAGCCCCCGGCCGAGAAGTCCGGTAAGGCCGTCGGTAAGTTCTGCGGTGGCGGCATCAAACGTAGGCGTATGAGAGGGAAACGACACCAGCCTGGTGTTGGCGGCGCGGTAAGGCGCCAGCCAGCGCGCTTCCACCCTGGAATAGCGCAGCCACAAGTCACGGCCATCCTCGGCCAGCGCCGGAGCGGCCAGTCCCAGCAGGCAGACCAGGATAAGTGCGATGCGGCGAAGAGTGGTCATGGCCGTCCTGGACCGTTCTTGTGGTTTGGCCACAGCCTAACGCCTTCTTGACAGGCTGGGAACGGCCCCGGATGGTAGCGGTCCCATAACAGACAATGGAAACGGTTCAAGGAAATGCCATCCGCCATTTATCCCAGCCTGAAAGACAAGCACGTCGTCATCACCGGCGGCGCGTCGGGCATTGGCGAAGGCTTGGTGACGGCGTTCGTCAAGCAGGGGGCGCGCGTCAGTTTCTGCGACCTGCTGGAGACGGAAGCGAAAGCGCTGCAGGAAAAACTGGCCGGTTCGGCGCACAAACCGCATTTCACCAGGGTCGATCTCACCGATCTGACGGCGCTGGAAAAATGGCTCGCCGCCATCGGGCCGGTCGATGTGCTGGTCAACAATGCCGGCAATGACGACCGTCACAGCCTAGACGATCTCACGCCGGCCTATTGGGACGACCGCATGGCGGTCAATCTCCGCCACATGCTGTTCGCGGTGAAGGCGGTGGCGCCCGGCATGAAAGCGAAGGGCGGCGGCGCCATTGTCAATTTCGGCTCGATCTCCTGGCATCTCGGCCTCAAGGGCCTGATGATCTACGAGACCGCCAAGGCCGCCATCGAGGGCATGACCAAGGCGCTCGCGCGCGAGCTGGGCGGCGACAATATCCGCGTCACCTGCGTCGTGCCGGGCAATGTCCGTACCCCGCGCCAGCTCAAATGGTACACGCCGGAAGGCGAGAAGGAGATCGTCGACGCCCAGGCGCTGAAAGGTAGGCTGGCGCCGGAAGATGTTGCGGCGCTGGTGCTGTTCCTGGCTTCCGACGACGCCCGGCTTTGCACCGGCCATGAATACTGGATTGACGCGGGCTGGGGTTGAAATCATGACCCCGACCTGCATCTGGCCGCTGTCCGCGAGGCTGGGCGAAGGGCCGCTCTGGTGGCAGAACGCGATCTGGTTCACCGACATCAAGCAGAAGCGCATTCACCGCTTCGATCCCGCCACCGGCGCCAGCAACGCCTGGGACGCGCCGGCCGAGCCGGGCTTCCTGGCCCCGATGACCGACGGCACTTTCATCGCCGGATTGAAGACCGGGCTGCATCGTTTCGTGCCGGAAAGCGGCGCCTTCAGCCGCATCACCGAAGTGGAGCCGGACCAGCCCGGCAACCGCCTCAATGACGGCGCGGTGGATGCGCAAGGGCGGCTATGGTTCGGCTCGATGGACGATGAAGAGGTGAAGGAGCGCGGCGCGCTTTATTCTTTCGCGCGCGGCAAGCTGACCCTGGCCGATCCCGGCTATCTCGTCACCAACGGTCCCACTTTCAGCCCGGACGGCAGGCTGCTCTATCACACCGACTCGCTGAAGAAGGAAATCTATGTCTTCGACGCGGGCGAGGATGGCGCGCTGTCGAACAAGCGCCTGTTCGCGACCATCGAGCACGGGGCCGGCTTTCCCGACGGGCCGGTGGCCGACAGCGAGGGCTGCATCTGGACCGCGCTGTTCGGCGGCTGGGGCGTGCGGCGCTATGCGCCCGACGGGCGGCTGCTGCAAACGGTTGAGATACCGGCGGCAAACGTCACCAAGGTGGCGTTCGGCGGCGCCGACCTTTGCGATGTCTATGTCACCACGGCCTGGAAAGGCCTGGATGATGCGGCGCGAAAGGCGCAACCGCTGGCGGGCGGCTTGTTCCATTTCCGCAGCCCGGTGCCGGGACTGAAGCAGCACGCCTACAAACCCTGAACTTGCGCGTTGGTACCGCTACCACTAGGCTCTCCAGCGCGCTCAAACCGGCGGCATGAAAAGCCGGATGGGCGCGGGGAAACGGTCAAAGAATATAATAAACAGGGGATCGTGCATGGCTGAGACCAATCCGCGCCTTGTCATGGGCCTTGCCGTCATCGCCTCGCTGGGTGGCTTGCTGTTCGGCTACGACACCGCCGTGATCTCCGGCGCGGTTTCCGCCATCGACCACAATTTCATCCTGCCGCGCGGACTGCCCGAAGCGGCGCGCGATTCATTGTCGGGGTGGGCGGTGTCCTCGGCCCTGCTAGGCTGCGTCATCGGCGCCTTCCTGGGCGGTCCCATCTCCAACGCGATGGGCCGCAAGGGCGGATTGATCGTGGCGGCGCTGATGTTCCTCGCCGGTTCGCTGGGTTCGGCGGTGCCGGAATTCGGCCTTGGCCCCATCGGCGGCATGGGCCCCGCCGCGCTGACGCCCTTCATCGTCTATCGCATCATCGGCGGCATCGGCGTCGGCCTCGCTTCCATGCTGGCGCCGCTCTACATCGCCGAAATCTCGCCGCCCGCCGACCGCGGCCGCATGGTGACGCTGCAGCAAATCGCCATCGTGGTGGGCATCACCCTGGTCTATTTCGTCAACTGGGCGATTGCGTCCCAGGGCAACGAAAGCTGGGGCCTGTCGGTAGGCTGGCGCTGGATGCTGGCCTCCGAAGCCATCCCCGCCCTGCTCTTCCTCTTTCTGCTGATCTTCGTGCCCGACAGCCCGCGCTGGTACATGCTGAAAGGCGAGAAGGACAAGGCGCGGGCGGTGCTGCGCCGCCTCACCGATGAGGTCACCGCCCGTCTCACCCTGGCCGAGATCGAGGCGACGCTGGTGGAGCGCAGCCGCCCGCTCCTCTCCTTCGGTGGCAAGGTGATCTTCATCGGCATCATGCTGTCGGTTTTCCAGCAATTCATCGGCATTAACGCCGTGCTCTATTACGGGCCGCAGATGTTCCAGAATGCCGGCTTCAGCGCCAATGTCGCGCTGTTGCAGACCGTGGTGGTGGGCATCGCCCTGCTGGTCTTCACCCTTGTCGCGCTGGTGACGGTGGACCGCTGGGGCCGCAAGCCGCTGCTGATCCTGGGCGGCGCCATCCAGGCGGTTTCGATGTTCGCGCTGGGAGTGCAGTTCTCCATCCATGCCACCAATGCCGGGCCTCTGATTGCCGCCGTCGCCTATATCGCGGGCTTCTCGCTGTCCTGGGGGCCGGTGACCTGGGTGATGCTGGCGGAAATCTTCCCCAACTCGATCAAGGGCAAAGCCATGGCCATCGCCGTGGCGGCGCAATGGATCGCCAACTTGTTCATTTCCTGGTCGTTCAAGATCCTGGACGGCTCTTCCGCCCTCAACGCCATCGCCAATCATGCGATCGCCTATTGGATCTATGGCGTGATGAGCATCCTGGCCGCCCTGTTCGTCTGGCGCTTCGTGCCGGAAACCAAGCAGCACAGCCTGGAGGCGATCGAGGGCTTCTGGAAGAAACGCGACGCCTGAGGAGACGACGGGCCTTCGAGGATTACGGCATGGCCAACCGCACCTATCGCTATTTCAAGGGCGCGCCGCTTTATGCCTTCGGCCATGGCCTGTCTTACACAAAGTTCAGCTATGGCGGGCTGAAACTGTCTTCAGCCTCGCTGCAGGCGGGCGGAATGCTGGGCGTGGATGTGACAGTGAAGAACACCGGCAAACAGGCGGGCGATGAGGCGGCGCAGCTTTATCTCAGCTTCCCGCAGGCGCCGGGCATGCCGGTGCGGGCATTGCGCGGCTTCCAGCGGGTGACGCTGAACGCGGGCGAAAGCCGGACGCTGCATTTTGATCTTTCCCCACGCGATCTTTCTAGCGTGACGGCGGCAGGCGAGCGCATCATGGCGCCAGGCGCCTATCGGTTGACGGTGGGCGGGGGGCAGCCCGGCACCGGCGCCCCGCTTGCGGCCACCGGCTTCACCGTGACGGGGCAGACTAGCCTGCCGCAATAGAGCGCAATCCGAAAAGTATGGAGCGGTTTTCGGATAAATTGCGCGACAATCAAAAAAAAGCCCGGCTTGCATCGCAATCCGTTGCGGTGTGAATATGTCCGACAAAAGGACATTGGGGAGATGAGACATGCGGACTTTGGCCAAATTGACACTGGCTCTGCTGGCGGCGGGCGCGGGACTGGGGATGAGCATGGCTGAGGCAGCCGACGCCAAGCGTGCGCCTTTCGGAAAAATGGCCGATGGCAGCGCCGTGGAAGCGGTGACGCTTTCCAATGCCAAGGGCACGTCCATCAAGCTGATGACCCAGGGCGCCACCATCGTCTCGATCATGCTGCCCGACCGCAATGGCAATGTTGACGATGTCGCGCTGGGCTTCGACACGGCGGCGGAATATCTCGCCAAGCCGTCCTATTTCGGCGCTTCGATCGGCCGCTATGCCAACCGCATCGCCAAGGGCAAGTTCAGCCTGGACGGCAATGCCTACACATTGGCGGCGCAGAACAATGGCCAGGCGCTGCATGGCGGCCTCAAGGGCTTCGACAAGCGGATGTGGAAGATCGACAGCGTGAGCAGCGGCGCCAGCGCCAGCGTCACCATGAGCTATACCAGTCCGGACGGCGAGGAAGGCTATCCCGGCACGCTGAAAGCGACCGTCACTTATTCCCTGAGCGACGCCAACGAATTCACCATCACCTATAGCGCCACCACCGACAAGCCGACCGTGGTGAACCTCACCAACCACAATTTCTGGAACATCGCGGGCCTCAATAGCGGCCGCAGCATCGAAGGCCAGATGCTCACCATCCATGCCGGGCGCTTCACCCCGATCGACAAGGTCTCGATCCCCACCGGTCCGTTGGCGCCGGTGGCCGGCACGCCGTTCGACTTCCGCAAACCGGCCATCATCGGACCGCGTGTGCGCGACGGTAAGGATCCGCAAGTGCAGATCGGCCGCGGCATCGACCACAATTACGTCATTGACGGCGCGGTGGGCACGATGCGCCCGGCCGTGCGGGTGGAAGACCCGGTTTCCGGCCGGGTGCTGGAGCTTGTCGTCGAGGCGCCGGGCGTGCAGGTCTATACCGGCAACTTCCTGGACGGCACCGTCGCGGGCAAGGGCCATGTCTATCGCATGACCGACGCCATCGCCCTGGAGCCGCAAGTTTTCCCCGACACGCCCAACCATCCGGCCTTCGGCTCGGCGCGGCTGGACCCGGGCAAGACCTACAAGAACACATTCGTCTATAAGTTCTCGGTGGCGAAGTAGATCAGGCGAACGGGCCGATCACGCTGCGCCGGCCCAGCATGAAGGCGTCGGCGACATGGGCGAAGGGCGTGAAATCGGCGTCGGATGCACGTGCCCGCACCAGCGCGGCGAAGCGGCGATAGAGGTGGAAATATTCCGGCTCCTCGCCCACATCCACCGCCTTGCCGTCCACCGCCATCTTTGAGGCGCCCAGCGACAGCTTCAACGCGCCGCCATCGGTCTCGATGTCGATGTCCCAGGTCTGGGGGCCCTTCTGGTCGAAATCGAATTCGGCGGTAACGGGGAAATCCCCACAGGCCCAGGCCAGGCTGGCGGCGATGGGCGCGGCCTTATTGGCGGGAAAGCACAGATCCGCCCGTTCCAGGGCGAGAATTCCGGGCAATATCCTGGTAATCACCGAAATGGCGTTGATACCGGGATCAAAGATGCCGATCCCCGGCTCCCAGATCCATTCCTGGCCGGGATGCCAGACCCGCACATCTTCCTTCCAGGTGACATGGACGGAACGGATCGCCTTGCCCGCCAGCCAGCGCGCGGCGGGCTCGACACCTGCGGCGTCGCGCGAATGCCAGGTCTGGTAGAGGACCATGCCAGCTTCCTTGGCGCGCGCGGCAAAATCCACCGCCTCGCTCAAGGTGGCGGCGGGTGGCTTTTCGTTGAGAATGTCCAGGCGGTGCGCGATCGCCTGCATCACCAGGGCATAACGCCCGCGCGGCGGCGTGCAGAGCGCCACCGCCCGCACCTGCGGCACCGCCGCCATCATCTCCGCGATGGTGCGGAAATTGGGCACCCCCAGCAGGGGAGAGCGCGCCGTGGTCACCGCCGCCGCCAGGGTGAAATCGCCCAGGGCGGCAATGGCCGGAACATGCTGGTCGCGGGCGATCTTGCCGCCGCCGACAATGGCTATCGCAACCGTCATGGAAACCCTCGATTTTGCGGACTTGGCATGCCCCTTTTAATACGCAAAGATATGTCTGAGGAATAGAGCCGCATCAGCGGACAGCGGGGGAAAAATGACGGGAAGCACAGTCAAAAAAGGCCACACCTTCATCCTCTCCATGCTGGCCAGCCTCTTCTTCATGTGGGGCTTCATTTCGGTGCTGCAGGACATTCTGGTCCCGCATCTGAAATCGGTCTTCGACCTCAATTACGCCCAGTCGCTGCTGGTCTCCTGCACCTGGTTCGTCACCTATTTCGTCATGTCGCTGCCCAGCGCCTTCCTGCTGCAGCGCATCGGCTACAAGAAATGCCTGGTCACCGGCCTGGTGGTGATGGCGGCGGGATGCCTGCTGCTGTTGCCGGCTGCCGAGATCGCCTTCTATCCCCTGTTCCTGTTCGCGCTGTTCGTCATCGCCTCCGGTATCACCCTGCTACAGGTCGCGGCCAATCCCTATGTCGCGGTGATCGGCTCGCCGCAGACCGCCTCTTCGCGCCTCAACCTGGTGCAAGCGATGAACACGGTGGGCGACACCGTCGCTCCCATGTTCGGTTCGCTGCTGATCCTGGGCCGCAGCATCGGCGGCACCGCCGTTGCCGGCACCGTGCTGACCCCGGCGCAGAAACTCGCCGACGCCCGTTCGGTTGAACTGCCTTACATCGGCATCGCCGCGGTGTTGCTGCTGCTGGCGGTGCTGTTCGCCTTTCTCAGGCTACCCGACCTGGGCAACGCCACCAAGCGCCTGGCGCCCGAAGCGCGCAAGAAGCTGTCGCTGTGGAAACATCGCAACCTGGTCTTCGGCGTGCCCGCCATCTTCATGTACCTGATCTGCGAGATCGGCGTCGGCAGCCTGTTCATCAACTTCGTCAAGCAGCCGGAAATCGGCAACATGACCGCCACCGATGCCGGCCATTACCTCACCTATCTGTGGGGCGGCATGGCGGTAGGCCGTTTTGTGGGCGCATGGGCAATGACCTTCATCGAGGCGGAGACCGTGCTGGCCGGGGCCTCGGTCGGCGCCTTCGCCCTGCTGATGACGGTGGTGTTCGGCACCGGGCATGTGGCGATGTGGGCGCTGATCCTGGTCGGGCTGTGCCACTCCATCATGTTCCCCACCATCTTCACGCTGGGGATCAAGGGACTGGGGGCGCTGACCGAGGAAGGCTCCGGCCTCCTGATCATGGCCATCGCCGGCGGCGCCCTGGCCGATGCCCAGGGCTGGATCGCCGACCATCACGGCTTGCAGATATCGTTCCTGCTGCCGGCGTTCTGCGAACTCTATGCGCTGTTCTATGCGCTATGGGGCTGCAAGATCACCAACCCAAAGCCGCCGGAAATCCTACGGGAAACCTGACGCCTACAGCGCGCTGGAAACCTGCAGGCCCACCACGTCCACCATGGAACTGGTGGCGCCCGTGAGGTTGCCGCGCAGGGTGTTGCCGCTGCCGGCGGAGGTCTGGACGATGTTGGAATTGTCGTCGAACAGGCGCCCATAGGACAGGTTGATCGCCGAGCTTGGCGAGAGCCGGTATTCCACGCCGCCCGCCAGCCAGGTGCGGCTGGCGTCGGGAATGCGCGGGGTGCGGGTGGCGTCAGGCACGGGGCTTTCGTCAAAGCCGGCACCGACGCGCAGCTTGAAATTGTCGCTCAGGCGATATTCGCCACCGGCGGAAAAGAACACTGAGCTTTTCCAGTTGGCCAGGGTGAAGTCGCTGGGCTGGGCCGGATTCACCGCGACGACATTGAGGTTCTTGAAGCGGCTCCAGTTGGTCCAGTCGAACTCGCTCATCAGGGTGAAATTGTCGCTCATCTTCCAGCGCGCGCCGAACTCCAGCATGTCGGGCATGGTGATATGGGCGCTGGCGCGGGTGTTGGTGAACAGTCCGGTGGCGCCGCGGATCGCTGCGCCGACGCCGAACGAATCCAGCGTGAAGGTGAAGGGCCCGGTCAGGTTGTGGGTGATCGCCGACTTGTAGGCCGCGCCGAAGCTGAGGTCCGACGAAGGCTGCCAGATCGCGCCCAGCGTAAAGCCGGTCTCCCAGGACATGCCGCTGAGGCGGGCCGATCCGTCCATGCCGCCAGGCACCGAGCCGGGAATGTGATTGGCGAAGCCGATGGTGCCGATGTCGATGGCGCTTTCAAGCTGGCCGCGGGCATATTCAACATTGACGGCGGCGCCGAAGGTCAGCTGCGGCGTCGCCTGCCAGGCGATGGACGGCGCAATGTTGATGGTGATGGCTTCGGTCTTGGTGGCGTAATAGCGCCCGGCCCAGCCGGTGGGATAATTGGTCTTCAGGCCATAGGGCACCGAAACGCTGAGGCCGACGCTCAGATCGTCCGAAAGACGGTGGCGGATAGCGATGTCGGGAATCGGCGCGTCAGCGATGAAGTTTTGCGGGCTGGCATTGCCGCTGGTGGGCGTGCCCAGCGCGGTGGTGTGGGTGGTGTAGAGCGCGCTGGAATGCGGCACGATCTCCACCAGGCTGATGGCGAAGTCGGTGTCGGCGACGCCGGCCAAGGTGGCCGGGTTGTAGGACAGCGAGGCGGGATTGGAGAGGTCGGCGGCGACGCCGGCATAGGCCGCACCCATGGCGGCGGCGCTCTGCTCCTTCAGGCCATAGCCCGCAGCCCATGCCGGCGACAGCAGGGCCGGCGCGACCAGGGCGGTGTTCAGAAACAGGACAGTTTTGAGAGCGCGCTTCATCTTCTTCCCTCCAAACCCCGGGCGGGGCGAATTTTCCGAAATATGCTGCGGAAAAGAATAACGAGGTGTTAACCGAACCAATCAGGCTCTTGTTTACGGCAGACAAGGCATAATGCCACCAAATGCTTACACCTTCAAACCCGGTGGAGCGAGACGCGGGCGGAACCTACCTGCTCGACCGTCTGCGCCTGCGCTTCAGGAACCTGGCGATCGAGCGCCAGTTCCAGTGCGAGAGCATTGCTGAGTCGCTGGTCATCATCCGCGTCTATCTCGGCGCCGCGTGCCTGCTCTACGCCGCCTTCGGTCTCCTCGACGTCATCACCGAGGATCCTGCGCTGCCGGTGATGCTGTTCATCCGCGCCATTGTCTGCCCGATCCTGCTGATCAGCTGCGCCGCCACCTTCCATCGCAGCTTCCCGAAATATTCGCAGGCCATTCTCGCCTTCGCCATGATCTCGCCCGGCCTGGGCGTGACGGCAATGACGGCGGTGATGCAGGCGCCCTTCAACAGCCTCTATTATGGCGGCCTAATCATGGTAGTGATGTACGGCTCCTGCCTGGTGCGGCTGCGCTATTTCTTCGCCGCCCTGGTCACCGTCACCCTGGTGCTGGCCTATCAGGCCTCGGCGCTGGCGATCAATCCGCTGCCGTTCAAATTCTATGTCAGCAACAACTTCTTCCTCATCATGGCGTCTTCGGTCGGGCTGTTCTCCGGCTATCTGCAGGAGCTTTATGTCCGCAAGACCTGGGTGGCGCAGAAGACCATCGAGGCCAAGAACGAGCAGACCGGCATTCTGCTGGTCGAGGCGCAGAAAGCCAACAAGTCCAAGAGCGACTTCCTGGCCAATATGAGCCATGAGCTGCGCACGCCGCTCAACGCCATCATCGGCTTTTCCGACATCATCTCCCAGGAGATGCTGGGGCCGATCAGCAACGCCAAGTATGTCGAATACTGCCACGACATCAACAATAGCGGCTCGCATCTGCTTTCGATCATCAACGAGATTCTCGACCTCGCCAAGGCGGAGTCGGGCAAGCTGAAGCTGCAGGAAGGCGAGACCGACATCCTGGCCTGTATCGACGAGGCCTTCCGCACCTGCGGGCCGGCCGCCGAGAAAAGCGGCATCGCGCTGAAGCTGGCACCGCGCCATGACGACGCCTTGGTGCTGGCCGACCGGCGCTTCATCCTGCAGATCGTGCTCAACCTGGTTTCCAACGCGGTCAAGTTCACTCCGCGCGGCGGCACCGTTGAGGTTTCCGTGCGCGCCGGCGATGACGGCATCGCCGTGGCGGTCCGCGACACCGGCATCGGCATCCCCGAGGACAATCTGGAGCGGGTGATGCGGCCCTTCGAGCAGGTCGAGAACTCCTACTCCCGCAGCCATGGCGGCACCGGCCTGGGCCTGCCCTATTCCGCCAAGCTGGCGGAACTGCATGACGGCGCCATCCGGCTGGAGAGCGTGCTGCACCAGGGCACGGTGGCGACACTGTGGCTGCCCGCCGCGCGCCTGATCACGGTGCGGACCGCGTTGCGCGCCGTCAGCTAGCTGGCTTTTTCACAGTGAGGAGCGCTCGGCCGAAAGGCCGACGAAACCGTCAAGTGGAAGGTTTCGAGCGACGAACGCCGCGAGCTTGAGCGAGCGGCCAGGCCGCTAGGCAGGCTTTTTCACAAACAACAATCTCACCCGCCCCGTGCGTTCGCACTCGGTCCAGCGCGCTGCGGCGTCCAGCGTCTCGGCCCAGCGCAGCATCTGCGCCTCGTCGCGATATTCCAGCGTCCAGTCGGTGAGGAACTCCATCGGCCAGAGATTGCTCAGGCCGGTCTCGTTCATGTTGCCGATGATCAAGAGGCCGTCCGGCGCCAACTGGTCATAGAGCCGGTGGACCAGACCCATGGCACGGCGGTCGGTGAGATAATCGAGCAGGCCGACCGAATAGATCAGGTCCTGCGGCGGCAGAGTGTTGAGCCCGCTGGTGCCGCGCAAAATGTCGGTGAAGGACATGTTGAGGCATTGCAGGCTGTAGCGGCTGCTAAGGCGCAAGAGCTGCGGATAGGTCTTCTCGCTGGCATAGCGCAGCGCGTCCTCTTCCTGGTCGATCAGGGTGAAGTCGGCCAACCCATCGGTATTGCAGACACCCTTGAGGAAGAGCTCGACCTCGCGCGCCGGGCCGCAGCCCAGGCTCATGATCCGCGCCGGGCGCTCGCGCCCCTCGGCGAAGACGGTCTCGGCGATGCGCTCCTGCACCACTTCCATGCGGGTCTTGATGCATTCGGCCACTTCCAGGCCGAGGCGGTGCATCAGCATCTCATAGACGCTACTGCCGCGCCGGTCCCAGTCATAGACCTGGTTCATGATCTGGAAGTCGCCGGGATAGCCCATCGGCTTGGCGTAGGAGCGGTCCCAGATCGCGCCCAGCCGCATTTCCGGCGTCAGCACCAGTTCGGTCATCGTCTTGGTCGCTTCGCGGATTTCGCGGTCGCCCATGGCGGCGCGGGCGAAGTCGTTGCCGCTGCGCCACAGCGTGCGCCATTCCGGCAGAAGCTGCGACTCGCAGGCGCGGTAGGCGCCTTCCATGTCGAACTCATGATGCAGCTGACCGGCGGCGGTCTGCTTGTTGCCGTTGAGGATGGCGTTGTGCGAGCGCAGCAGCGACAGCACATCGGCGCAGAAGGCGCGGTATTCCGCCGCCACCTTCTCGGTGGCCTGGGAATAGGACCAGGTGCGGGTGGCGATCTGGGCCTGGGCGTTGCGGTTGAGCAGGCGGTCGAAATCGACAAAGCCGTCGACCAGCTTTAGCGCCACCTTGGAGCCGAACACGGTCTGCTCGGCGCGGCAGACGCGGGCGGAGCTTTCAAAGATGGTGAGGCCGCCCTGTTCGATCTGCAGCGGCAGCACTTCGCCGACATCGGGCGGCGCCATGCTGGTGTCCTTGGAAACGGCGGCGACGCCGGACAGGCTGATATTCTGCAGCAGGTAGGAACGGGTGCGCAGCCGCACGCGCGGCGGACGGCCGGGGAACAGCCGGGAGGCGTCGTAACGGGGCGGCCGATACCAGACCCGGCGGCCCTCCGAACCTTTCAAATCATCGTACGCAAGCATGGCAATCCCCGTGAAATAAGGTCTGCCCGCCCTGACGACACCCCTGAACTCTTCGGCCTGATGGCCAAAACCAAAACCCGATTTGCCGTCGGTCGTCCGTTTCGGATCGCCGCGGCAAGTTCTTAATGAATGGTTAATAACCACAGAAATTGGTTAATTTCAACGAATCGATTTGCCGTGGCCGGATGAACTCCGCAAAAAACGCGCTTTTCCGGCCTGATCAGGTGGGCGTTAACGATTGTGACAAGGGCGTGGAGAAGAAATTTTCCCGCCGCCTGCATCCAAATCGCCCCACCGGTGCATCCTAGGGGGGAACAACGGGCAAGGGAGCCGACAATGGAACCAATTATCGTGTTCTGGCTGATGATTGCCGCCATCGCGGTATCGGCGATCTATTTTCGCTACGCCACCGCGGCGAAACGCAGCCAGGTAATCCAGGCGATGGTGGAAAAGGGTGCGCCCGTTCCGCCCGACCTTTTCCAGGAGCCGCGCCGCCGCCCGATCGGCAGCCGTACCTTCATCGCTGCCGGCATCCTGCTGCTGGGCACCGCCGCAGGCTGCCTGGTCTTCTTCCTGGCATTGAGCAGCAACCAGTTCGGCGAGAACGCCCCCCACTTCCTGCCCTTCATCACCGCCTTCCCCTTCTTCATCGGTATCGCCTGCCTTCTGGTCGGACGTTATTTCAAATCGGATGAATGACGGCAGGTTTTCGCCACCACGCGCCGCGGCGATGGACGCCGCGGCGTTCGGCGTTCTGGTGCGGCAGCACCAGTCGGCGCTGCGCGGTTTCTTGCGGCGGCTGACCCGGGGCGATCACGCCTTGGCGGACGATCTCGCGCAGGAAACCTTCCTGGAAGCCTATCGCAAGCGGGCACAGTTCCGCGGCGACTCTGCCTTCGCGGCATGGCTCTATGCCATCGCCTGGTCGCGCTTTTTAATGATGGCGCGGCAGCGCAAGCTGGAACCGCTGGAAGACGACAACGCCGGTTTCGTCCTGCCAGAAACCGCCAGCATCGCCAAACTCGATCTGGAAAAGGCCCTGGCCTGCCTCCGGGCGCCCGAGCGCGCGGCCCTGACGCTCTGCTTCGCGCTGGGCATGCCGCATGAAGAAGCCGCCATGGCGCTGGCCATGCCTTTGGGAACCCTGAAATCCCATGTTGCGCGGGGACGGGAAAAGCTCAAAACTCTGCTGCAGGATCACGCGCCATGAGCCTCGACACGCTTCTCAGCCAGCCGCTCGCCCCCGTACGCGATGACGGTTTTTCCGCGCGGATCGTCCTGGAATTGCGCCGCCGCGAAGAGTGGCGCCGCCTGCTGCTGTGGGGCGCGACGGTGATGGCGCTGCTGCCGCTGGCCCTGGTGCTGCCGCTGGCGCCGACGGACTTGGCGAAAGCCCTGATGCCACTGGCCCTGTCGCCCGCCATCGCCTATGCCGCAGGCGCGGCTGTGCTGCTATGGGCGCTGCGGCCCGCGCGCACCAGCTTCTTCTAGCCCGCCTAGATCTTGACGTCGCCGTTCTTGGCCGCCGCCGCCAGATGCTCGGCAGCACGGAAGGCCAGTGCCGAAATCGTCATGGTCGGGTGGTTGCGCCCGCCGGTGACAAAGCTGGAGCCGTCGACCACGAACAAATTTGGCACGTCATGGGCGCGGTGGAATTTGTTGACCACCGACGTCTTCGGATCGTTGCCCATGCGGCAGGTACCGCGCGAATGCGCCCCACCCCGGCTGTCGCTGACATTGTCGGCCCAGACTTCCTTGGCTCCCGCCGCCTTGAGGATTTCCACCGACTTGTCGCGGAAGAACTCGACCGCCTTCATGTCGTTGGCGTGGCTGGTGGTGGTGATGCGCATGGCGGGCAGGCCCCAGGCGTCCTTCATATCCGGGTCCAGATCGACACAGTTGGTTTCCAGCGGCATCTGGGAGATGAAGTTGGACAGCACCATCTTGCGGTTGGCCTGCTCGATCAGCGCCTTCTTGTAGGCCACGCCCCACGTCGGCGCGCCATGCACACCGCCCAGCCCGTATTCGATCGGGCTGGTGAAGCCGCGCGCCGTCATGCGGCCGCCGCCATAAAAGCCACGCCCCTTCACGTCGTTGGGGACGTAATCCAGGATCGCCGCGCCGGTGACGCAGCCTTTATATTCATTAAGCGGATGCTCGAACAGGGCGCTGGCGCCGCCGCCGTTGCCGCTCATCAGATATTTGCCGACCACGCCGGAGGAATTGGCGAGGCCATTGGCAAAGCGCGCCGACTTGGACATCAGCAGCAAGCGCGGGGTCTCGGTGCCGTTGGCCGACAGCACCACCACCTTGGCCTTCTGGAAGACCTCGCGGTTGTTGGCGGTCTTGTCGAAATAGATCGCGCCGGTAACCTTTCCGCTGCGGTCCACCGAAATCTCGCGGACATAGGAATTGGCGCGGATCTCGCACTTGCCGGTCGCCACCGCGTCGGGCAGCAGCGCCACGGCGGAGGAGGAACGCGATTTTGTCTGGCAGCCATAGCCGCTGCACATGCCGCAATTGATGCAGGCGCCGCGGCCCTTGTAGGGTTGGGTGATGATGGCGGCCACGTTGGGCACCACAGTGAGGCCGAGCTTGCTCCCAGCCAGCTTGGCCAGGGCGCCGGAGCTCTTGATCGCCAGCGGCGGCAGCGGATAGGGCTTGGACATCGGCGCCATGAAGGGCGTGTCCACCCGTTCGCCGGCGATGCCGATTTCCCATTCCGCCATGGTGTAATAGCGTTCCATCTCGTCATAGCTGACAGGCCAGTCGGCGATGCCGGTGCCGGCCATGCCGCCGAAGGTCGAGGCCTCGGTGAATTCCCAGGGCAGATGCCGCCAGGACGAGGCGCCATAGGTGACGGTGCCGCCGCCCACCACGCAGCCGTAATTGTGCCCGCCGGGCGCGGCCTTTTCCGAGGCGTTGCGGCGGAAGGTGTTGCGCTGCACGGAAGGATCGCTGATCAGCCGGTCGACATCGGCGGGATAGCGGTTGGAGAGTTCGTCCTTGTTGTAGTCCTGCTCATGGCCGAACGCGCCCCAGCCGCCCTGCTCCAGCACCACGACGGAGAAGCCGGCCTGGGAAAGCTGCCGCGCCATCACGCCGCCGGCAGCGCCGGAGCCGATGACCAGGAAATCCACTTCGTCGGAAGGATTGTATTTTTGCATTTCTCTCTCCTTAGACGTCGTAGGAACCGAACGGGGTATGGAAATTCAGCGAGTCTTCAAAGCCGATCAGCTTCCAGCCCACCTTGTTGAAATTGCCGCCATGCTGGGGCGCGGCGAAGACGCCCATGATGGTGAGGTCGCGGATGGCGCGGAAGAAAGGCGTGGTCTGGATCGAGGTCAGCATGGCGATCTGCTGCGCCTCATCCAGGGCGGCGAAGCTGCCGGCTCCCATGGCCGTCACCCGCTTCTGCAGGTCAGACAGCCCGGCGGTCACCGCTTCCTGCTGCGCCTTGGCAAAGGTGACCAGCGCCGTGTCGATGAAGACGATGGCCTGGGCTTCCTTTGCGCCGGGCGTGTCAGTGGTGGGAAAAATCTGCGCCGCCATCGCTTCCACATCCGCGCCCTGCGCCGGCGTGAAGAAAGCGAACTGGCTCCAGTTACCGTCGCTCTGGCCCCAGCTTGACTCGGCCGCCTCCGCGATTTGCGGCCAGCTTGCCGCCAGCCAGGCGGCGCTGACGCCGGTCATGGACTGAATCAGGAATTGACGTCTGCTGTCTTCGCTCATCCGGGCCTCCAATTGGTCTTATCGTTCTGGCGGAATTTAAACGCGAGTCCGCAAGAGCATAAGACCAATCGACCGGGCCGCACAGTCAATGCATTGCTGCACCTGCGAACGGCTTGTGCTTTCGCCTTCTTGGGCTAGGCTTCCCGGCGGTGGGGAACCGAAAATGAAGAAGAAAGCGGCCTTGGGACTGGGCACGGCGCTGGCGGTGGCGTTTGCCGGCGGGCTGGTGTTTGCCGAAACCCCGCGCACCCAAGCCGATTACCAGGCCGACCCCGCCGCCATGATCGAAGCTTACGCGCACGTTGAGGTGGCGTCGGTTTCCGACGCCCTGGAGCAGACGTTGCACCAGAAGCGCTACATGTCGCACCGGATGCAGGCGATCTTCCCCACCAAATTCGCCGGCTTCGCCGTCACCGTAAAGATGGAGAAGCATGAGGGCGGCACCAGCGCCGACTCTGCCGGGATGCTGGCCGCCATCGATAGCGGCAAACCGGGTTCGGTCTATGTCATGACCGTGGAAGACGGCGCCGACATCGCCGGCATGGGCGGGCTGATGGGCACCGCCATGTTCGCCCGCGGTTTCAAGGGCGCGGTGATCGATGGCGGGGTCCGCGACCTTCCGCAGCTCAAGCGTATCGGTTTCCCGGTTTATTCGCTGGGGCCGGTGCCTTCCACTTCGGTCGGCCATTACCGCTTCGCCGGCAGCAACATCGCCATTGTCTGCGATGGCGTCACCGTCAATCCCGGCGACGTCATCGCCGCCGACCAGGATGGCGTGGTGGTGGTGCCGCGCGCCCGCGCCGCCGAAATCCTGGTGGCGGCGGAGAAGCTGGACAATACGGAGCATTCCACCCTGCCCTTCATCGAGAAATTCCGCTCGATCCAGGAAGCGGTGGCCCAATTCGGACGGATTTAAACCTTTAACCTGGAAGGAAAACGATTGATGAAAACCTCACGCCGCAACATGCTCAAGACTGCCGCCAAGACCGCCGCCGTCGCGACGGCGGGCGCCGTGCTCGCCACCAAGGCAGACGCCCAGCCGCGCATGGAAAAGCGCAATCCCGCCGCGCCGCCGCCGGTACCGGGCCAGCCCGCACCGAAGCAGATGTATGCCCCGGCTGTTGCTTACGGCAACCTGCTGTTCCTTTCGGGGGTCGGCTACCACGATCCGGGCACCATCGAGGATGCGACCAAGCATGTCCTCGCCGAGCTGGAGCAGAACCTGATCAAGGCCGGCTCTTCGCTGCAGAAAGCGCTGAAGGTCAATGTCTACCTCAACGACCTCAAGGACTATGACCGCATGAACGCGGTCTACCGCACCTTTGACTTCGGCTCGCCCGCGGCGGTGCGCACCACGGTTTCGCCTGCGGCCGGCATTCCCGGCAATTCGCTGATCGAAATCGACATGATCGCCTATATCTGAACCGGCCAATAAACGTGGAAATGCAGTGATGGGATTGTTCAACGCACGCTGGTCGCGCCGCGGCCTGCTGAAGACTCTGGGGCTGACGCCGGTGGCCCTGACGCCGGTGGCGGCGTCACCAGCTGAAGCCGCGCCGCTCAAGCTGCCCAGGCTGACTGGCCGTGAGAAAGACAATCTCTTCACCCGCATCGGGGTGCGGCCCATCATCAACGGGCGCGGCACTTTCACCATCATCTCCGGGTCGCGCTCACTGCCCGAAGTCAAGCAGGCGATGTTCGAGGCCTCACATTATTATGTGCATCTCGACGAGATGATGGACGGCATCGGCGCGAAGCTGGGCCAGCTCACCGGGGCGGAATGGGGCATCGCCACCAATGGCTGCGAGGCGGCGATCTGCCTCGCCACCATCGCCTGCATCGCCGGCACCAATGTCGAGAAGTGCCTGGCGCTGCCCTACACCATGGCGAAGAACCAGGTGATCATCCCCAGCCATTCCCGCAACCAGTATGAGCTGGGCATGCGCATGGTGGGGGTGGAGCTGGTGGAAGTGGCCTCGCCCGAGGAATTGCGGGCCAAGGTGGGGCCGCGCACGGCCATGATCTACATCATGTCGTCCCCGCGCGCCCTTACCGGCCCGATGAGCATCGCCAATATCTGCGCCGCCGCGAAGGAAAAGGGTGTGCCGGTGTTCGTCGATGCGGCGGCGGAAGAACCGATCAGGCCCAACATCCATCTCGCGGCCGGCGCCACGCTGGTGGGTTACAGCGGCGGCAAATGCCTGCGCGGCCCCCAATCCAGTGGCATGTTGATCGGCGACAAATCACTGTGCAAGGCGGCCTATTTCCAGGCCGCGCCGCATCACGCCTATGGCCGCGCCCTGAAATGCAGCAAGGAAGAAGCCATGGGCCTGCTGGCAGCGGTGGAGCAGTGGTACAAACGCGA
>Ga0265318_10000999_pt1 | contig 18122 bp, 15 predicted proteins | sample 4821metaG_FD_192431 | JGI IMG/M metagenome (GOLD analysis project Ga0265318, IMG submission 192431) | Rhizosphere microbial communities from Carex aquatilis grown in University of Washington, Seatle, WA, United States - 4-8-21 metaG | ecosystem: Host-associated > Plants > Roots > Rhizosphere >... | reverse complement strand
AAGGGGCAGCGCGGGGGAGCGAACGGCAAAGAGGTCATGTGTGGCCTGGGGATTTTCGGGAAGCCGGGAAACATTCGGCCCTCGGGGAGATCGCCCCGAGGCACGCGAAGTCCGCCTGAAACCGGCGCCGTTTGCCATCCTCAAACAGGGCGCGGACCCCGTGCGCGGACAAAAAAAGGCGGCCTTCCCAAATGGGAAGGCCGCCTGTGTCCCAGGAACTGGTCCCGGTTAGAACTTATACTGAATGCTGGCGGAAACCACGTTGTGGTCGAAGTCGCGGTACGCCGCGAAAAGGTTCGCCGGAAGATTCCCGAGGCCGTTGCTTCCCTTGTCGTAGGTGTAGGTCACGCCCACCGACAGCTTCTTCGTGAACGCGTAGGTGACGCCGGCCGAAGCGCCCTTGTCGAGGTCGTCGCGGCGGCTCGGTGCCGAGCCCGCCACGTCGTTGCCCATCGTGTAGTTGGCCTCGAGGTACTTGATGCCGAGGTCGATCCCAATCTCCTTTGTCGCATTCACGTGGTAGACCAGGGTCGCCGTGGTGTCGACGTAGGGGACCAGGCCCGTGCTGGCGACAAACATGTACTGCTTGTAGCCGAGCGTCAGCGACTGGTTGTCAGGAAGGGCCGCCGAAGCCGTTCCCTCGATGAAGGCGCGCGTCGTGCGCGAGTTGGCGACGGCCGCGTTCGCGTTGAAGTCCTTGTAGTCCGGTCCCGCGACCAGCTTGAGCGTGAGCCAGGTCACCGGCTTTCCCTCGATGCCGAGGAGCGCCCGCTGGTATTGGTTGGACGAGAAATGGCGGTCGCTGTTGATCGCCAGCGCGAACTGGTCCTGGTGCTGGTAGCCGTCACGGTAGCCGACAAAGAAGGAGAAGTCTGGTGTGATCTTGACGCCGACGTCCGCGCCTGCGTTCACGTCATAACGGCTGACGTAGTCCTGGTAGCCCTTGTAGGGGGCCGCCCCCGTGTTGAAGAGGAAGGTGTTCAGGTTGAACTGGGTCAAGGAGGACACCGGCCTGAAGAAGACGTTGCCGTCGTTGAACTGGACCCAGAAATTGTAGCGGTCCTGGGACTGGTTGCGGCGTTCGCGGGCCAGCGAATGGGCGTAGTTGTTGCGGAACTTGTCATTCTGGTTCGCCGCCGCGCCGGCGAGCTGGTTCAGCGCGTAGGTCGGGGCGTACCTGTCGCCGTCATTGTAGAGGTAGGCGTTCTCGAGGCTGTACGACCCGCCGTCGAACTTGCCCTTGGCCACAGCGTTGATCCTGTGGGCGATGTAGTCCTCCGTAGTGGCGTCCTCGTACCTGACCGACTCCGGATTGTATGTGAGCGACAGGGCCGTGACGTCCTTCTGGTCGTCCAGCAGGGGGATCAGGTTGAAGGTGATCTTGGCCGAGACCGAGTCCACCCAGGATGACTGCACGGGCATTCCGAGGCCGGAGACGCCGAAGACGTTGTCATCGTGGGACTCCTTGACGGCGAAGGACAGCTCGCTGAGCCAAGCCGGCTTGGACCAGATTATGGCGTCGGGGGCATCGGCGGCTCGGCTCTTCGGAGCGAGCGCCAACGCAGCCGAGGCGGCCACGAGAGTGAATAACAGAACGCGGGTTTGTTTGGTTTGCATGGTGAAATCTGCGGGGGGGTCTCGCCTAACAGGTGGATCAGCCGAGGGGTAACCCGCTTGGGGTAGTGGTGTTAACGTCGGCACTAATGAAGTGGCTTGGAGTGCAGCCAAGCGCGAAGCCGTCAAATGCCCATAAAAGGGGGTCAGTTGACGCAAAAGCGTGGGAAAAAAGGATGGAAATATAGGGACCATTAGGGAGACAAGGGCACCGGCGTGCCTGGTTTCGCCTCGGGTCCGGATTTCCGGTCTCTGTTAGCGAGCTTACCCCTGGCACCGCCTTTGCGGAGCCCAGCGGCGGCTCTCCCTTTGGGAAGTGGCCGTCCAGCTGACACGGGGATCGAAGCGGAAGGCGGGGCTCTCCCTCAAGATTAATCTACACTAATTTGATATGCTTTACTTTAAGCGCCAGCCGGACAATAGCTTACAGCGCGTCATAAACCCCTTCGATTGGGCCCTAGGTGTGAAGTTTCAATAGGTTGTCCCCGCGGCCGGGGACTGGAGGATGGAGGTGTGATAACAACAACCTTCAACCCACCAGCCGCACGGGACAACAACATGGGAATGCACGGCTAACGCCCCGTGGTCGAGTCGAGATGGTGCAACGAGCAAGGAACGGACAGAGCCCGAATCAATTCGAGCGGCTAAGCAGCTTTTTCTTTTCCGCCTGGAACTCGTCGTCGTTGAGGATGCCCTTCTTGCGCAGGTCATCCAGTTTCACGAGTTCAGTGTAGAGTTCGTCCGTCGTCAGGTGCGGAGGCGCGGCGGGAGCGACAGGCGCATAGGCTGTGGGCGCGTAGGCCACGGGCGCCGCGACCGTCCCCGCGGGCGTCACCGGCATCGTGAGCTGGGGATCCCCGGGATTGAGGGCCATGAAGACGAGCTTGGCCTTGGCATATCCCGTCCCGAACATCGGCACCTTCCCCGTCAGCGAGACCTCCTTGAACTGCTTGCCCTGCTGGGCGCAGAACGCGTTGGCCTCGTCCGTGGCCTCCGCCTTCAGCTTGTCGAGGTCCCTGTGAAAGGCGTTCGAAGCCTCGACCGTGATGGAATACGTGTTGTTTCCCAGCGAGACCGGGGCCGGCGGCTCGGACGAGGCGAAGCCAACAGAGGCGAGGCAAAGGAGGGACAGCGGAAACAGTTTGCCAAGGGGTATAGATTTCACGTGAAAAACGTCGCTGCTCGCGCGGCGCAGGTCAAGGCTTCGCTGATTCCGAGACGCCGGGGCACCCGTCGCCTTGCAAACGGAGCGGACGGGGCCATTATCGGGGCCCTACCCCACCCGTGAAGCCTATGCAGCGAATTAAGGCCGCCCTCCTCCCCCTCGCGCTCCTCGCGCTGGCGCCGGCGGCGCTCCCGGACCCGGCCCCGTCGGCGGGTCCCGCCGAGGCGCTCCTCACGGCGCAGCAGCGCGACTTCATGAAATGGCGGTTTGGGATGTTCGTGCATTTCAACCTGGCGACGGCGGCCGACACCGACTGGGCCGGCGGCTACGAGGACCCGGACCTCTTCAACCCCACGAAGCTTGACTGCGGGCAGTGGGCGGACTGCGCGAAGGACGCGGGAATGACCTACATGGTGCTGACCGTGAAGCACACCGAGGGCATCGTGTTGTACCCGAGTTCGGTCACCTCGCGGGACATGACCCTGTTCAGGAAATTCCGGGGGGGAAAGGGCGACATCGTGAGGGAGTTCGTGAAGGCCTGCCGCTCGCGCGGGCTCAAGGTCGGGCTCTACTACTGCTTTCCCGGGGACTATTCGGACGACGCCCACAGGAACGCGCCGCCGCCGAACATGCCGAACCTGCACGGGCTCCCCGCAGAGGCGTCGGGCGACTACGTGGGCTTCATGAAGCGACAGCTGGCCGAGATGCTGACGAACTATGGGCCCATCGACCTTCTCTGGATCGACCAGTTTTCCAACAAGTACACCGGAGACAAGTGGCCCGAGTTCCAGGCCTACCTTAAGTCGGTCCAGCCCCGCTGCATCGTGCTCGCCAACAACGCGCGCACCCTCCGCGACTCGGACGTGCTCAGCTACGAGTATCCCTGGAAGTCCGAGCTTCCCGCGAGGGACAACGCGGTGCCGGCCGAGGTCTGCGACACGATCCAGACCGGCGCGCGCTGGTTCTGGCGCAAGGCGTCCGAGCCGTCCGACCTGCAGGCCGCATCGGTGATCGCCGACAGGATCCGAGCGTGCAACGAGCGCAACGCGAACTACCTGCTCGATGTCCCCCCCGATCGCGACGGGCTCATATCCGGGCCCCAGCTGCAGCGGCTTAGGGAAGTCGGCGCCCTTGTGCGCGCCGGCGAGAAGGCGGCGGGTCCGGAGGTGAGGCAGGACAACCAGCAGTTGGGCTCGAATCGCAGCCTCCGCGCTAACTACTTGCAGTGAAGGGTTAGCGGATCCCCTGGCTGAAATTCCCAAAAACCCGGACCGGGTTTCATCCGCGGAGGCACGCAGCACGTATAATGGAGAGGACTCCATTGGAGCCAACCCGTCGAAATCCCTGTCTGATATCCACCACCCCATGAAAATATCATCCTGGCCCTCGCTCAGCCTCGCCGCCGCGCTGGCAGCTGGAATCTGCCCGGCCGCGCATGCCAACCTCTTTTCCGACGATTTCGAGATGCTCGTCGTCGCGGAGACGGCAAAGGACGCCCCGTCCGACCTGACGAAGCCCGTGTCGTACTGCGCGATGGACGGCGGCTACATAGAGGCCGGCGACCCGATCGTCGGGGACACCCCGCCCACGGCCGACCGGGTACGCCAGACGCTGTATGGAGCGCTCAAGGACCAGGGTTTCTCGGCAAACCGGGCGTCGCCCTCCGTCCTCTTGACCTACTATTGGGGTGTCCTGCGGCAGGACCGCCAGGAGGCTCGGATTCCCTACGGCATCAGGTCCAACCTCAACGCGCGGCTCAGGCTCGTGAGCACCGAGGAGCTGGGCTCCGAGGTGGAGAACCACATACTTGGCCGACAGAAGGCCGACGGAACGAACATGAACGTCGCCTCGCCCGCGCTTCTTGTCGGGCCGACGAGGAGCGTCGTCGAGAATGCGCGCCGCCCGCGCATCTTCATCATCATCTCGGCCTTCGACTACCAGGGCCTGACCCAGGGCCACGAGGCGAAGCCGGTGTGGAGGGTCAAACTGAGCGCCCAGGAGACGAGCGGCGACATGGACGAGGTCATCCCATCGATGATCGCCAAGGGCGCCCCGTTCTTCGGGAAGGACCTGCACGAGCCCAGGATCGTCGAGGCCACGCTCTCGCGGGGGTCCGGCGCGGCGGCCGCGCCCGCGTCGAGCCTGCAGCCCGCGCCGGAGTCCGCGATCGACAGCAACCTGCTCCAGAACCTCCTGAACCGCGAGCGGATCGAGTTTTCAGGCGCAAATCCGGGCAGCCCTAACTGAGGGGGCGCGTTTCCCGCGCCCGATCCGGCTAGATCGCCAGCTTTCCGAGCGTCAGGGACGCGACGCCGTCGACGGGCTTGCCCACGTTGAGGGCGGGCTTGAAGCGCACCCTCCTAATGACCTGCTCGAGATAGGGATCGTCGATCCTCCGGGTGCAGGCCGCATCGGAGTAGGCCCCGTCCGCAAGCCCCTCCTTCGAAACCCTGACATAGAAAGCGTCGGCGTACCTGCCCGAGGCGAGCACGGAGTGAAGGTCCGCCGGCATCTTTCCCATCGCCGGGACGGCCGGCAGGGTGTCCTTCGCGTGTGCGCCGATGTATTCCGCCTTCACGTATTCGAAGGCCTCGTCGCGCGTCATCTCCAGGCGGTTGGCCGCGATGTTGGTCGCGATCTCCTCGCCCTGGTTGTAGATGTGGAGCTGGAAATCGACGAGCTCGTAGTTGAACGGGAACCCCGTTTCCGTGAAGTGGACGTGGGAAATGTGCTCGTCGATCGGATGCAGCGACTCGGCATAGACGAGGCTTTGGACCATGCCCGGCTTGCCGTTGTTTGCCCGAAAACGGGTCATCGTGACCACATACGGGTTGTGCAGCGGCTTCGCCGAGCGGATGTCGAACTCGATGTCCATCGCGTCGAGTCCCCGCGTCAGGATGCGACCCACCGGTTCATCGCCGTTTCCGCTTTGGTGGATGGCGCCAATGGCGCTTGCTTCCGCAGCCCGGACCGTGGGATCCCCCGAAGCCGAGCCCAAGTCCAGCGAATCGCCGCCCCCGCCCACGGATCCGCTCGGCAGCGGATTCCCTCGCGCGTCGATCCCCGTCGTGTGGAGATTTGAAAAGGCGTGCTGCGCCGTGGCCATCAAGGCGGCGTCCGAGAATTGGTCGTCAGCCCCGGCAAAGACGTTGGCCCCCGGCAGGGCCTTGTTCGTGAGGGTGTCGACCCTGTGCTGGGCGTTCTGCGCGACGGTAATGAGGTCGGCGTTCATCGCCGCCGAATTGTTCATGCCCTTTGTCAGGAGGACGTTCGGGTCGTTCTCGTAGGAGTAGGCCGGCACCCTCTTGAATCCGACGATCGTGGCGGAGGTCTCCGTCAGCTTCAGGTTCGGCGTGATCTTAAGGTTCACCGGCGCCTCCTTGGAGGAGATCTCCCTCTCCTGGCCGTTGATCGAGATGACCCAGTTGGAACCGAAGACGTCCCGCACGCGGTAGAGGTCCTTGTCGAGGTTGATCGCAATGTCCGCGCCCATGAAGAGCGTGTGGGTCTTGTCCGACTGCTGCTCATCGACCGTGTAGGGGTCCATCTTGGTGACTGAGGTCCGGGAGAGCTCGTTCTTGAACGTGCCCGGATCCTTGCCGTCTGGCGCGGCGAAGCACGGTGACGCCGCCGCCAACGAAAGGGCCGGGACAAGGAGTCGGGCGAGAGCAGGTATGCCCGAAAGGGTGGTTCGCTTGGGGTAATTCATGGTTGAATAATCGTCGCCTGGTCAATCGGACTAGATCGCAAGCTTGGAGAGCGTGAGTGTCGTGACCCCGTCAACGGGCTTGCCCGCGTTGAGCGCAGGCTTGAAGCGCACCCGCCGGACAACCGTGTCCAGATACGGATCGTCGATCCTCCTCGTGCACGCGGCGTCGGCGTAGGCCTCATTTGCCAGGCCTTCCCTCGACACCTTCACAAATATGGCCTCGGCGTATTTTCCCTGCGCGAGCCGGGCGGGAAGGTCGGCGGGAAGCCTCGCCATCACGGGGGTCGGGGGAAGCGTGTCTTTCAGATGGGCGCCGATATACTCCATCTTCACGTATTCGAAGGCCTCCTCGCGGGTGAGCTCCACGCGGTCGGAGGCGATGTTGGTGGCGACCTCCTCCCCCTTGTTGTAGATGTGGAGCTGGAAATCGACCAGCTCGTAGCCAAACGGGAACCCGTTCTCCGTGAGGTGCACATGAGTCAGGTGCTCATCCACCGGGTGCATGGACTCGGCGTAGACAAGGCTCTGCACCATGCCGGGTTTGGCACCTTGGGTCCTGAATCTCGTCATCGTGACGACATAGGGGTTGTGCAGCGGCTTGGCCGACCTGATGTCGAATTCAACGTCCAGGGCATCGAAGCCCTGGGTAGCAACGCTCCCAACCGGCTCATTGCCGTTCGCCGTCTGTCTGAAGGCCGCGTTCGCAGCATCTTGGGCTATTCCGACATTCAGGGACACGGTGGGATCTCCGCCAACGCCCTGCCCCGTCGTGTTGGTGGTCGCGGTTGGGGCGGTCGGGCTCGGCGGAGGACCGGACCTGTTGGTGGACGCTGGCGGTGCGTGGGAGTTCTGGTAGGCGTACTTCGCCGTGGTCATCATCGCGTTGGCCGAGAACTGGTCGTCCGCCCCGGCGAACTCCCCCGCGCTGTTCTTGCTGGCAGCCGTGTCCGCGATGTGCTGGGCATTCGAGGCGATGGCGCTTAGGTCGGCGCTCGTCGAGGCCGCCTGGCTCAGCCCCCTCGACAATTTGACGCTGGGGTCGTTGTTGAAGGTGTACGACCTCTCCTTCTTGAAGCCCACAATCGTCGCCGAGACCTCCGTCAGCTTCAGGGTCGGCGTGATCTTCAGGTTCACCGGGGCCTGCTTTGACGATATCTCCCTCTCCTGGCCGTGTATCTCGATCACCCAGTTCGAGCCGAACACGTCCTTCACCTTGTACATGTCCTTGTCCAGGTTGACGGCGATATCGGCGCCCATGAAGAGCGTGTGGGTCTTGTCGGTCAGCAGCTCGTCCACCTTGTAGGCCGGCATAGTCGTGACGGCGGACCGGGAGATCTCGCTCTTGAGCGCGCCGGAATCCTTGGGATCGGCTGCCGCCGCCGCAGCACAGGCCAGGCATGCCGCAATCATGGCGCCAGCCACCTGAAATCTCCGTACGGGAGAAGGCGGGTCGGATTTTCTATGGCGGGGAGATCTCATGAATCCTTGGTGTCCGGAACCTGCGGCCGGTCTAGATCGGCAGCTTTCCGAGATCCAGCGATGCGACGCCGTCCACGGACTTGCCGTTGTTGAGGGCAGGCTTGAAGCGGATCCTCTTCACCACCGAGTCGAGATAGGGGTCGTCGATCCGCCGGGTGCATGCCGGGTCGGAGTAGGCCTCATCGGCAAGGCCGTCCTTCGACACCTTCACATAGAACGCCTCCCGGTACTTGCCCTGCGCGAGCCTGGACGGCAGGTCCGCGGGCAGCTTGGCCATGGCCGGAATAGCCGGAAGCGTGTCCTTAAGGTGAGCGCTGACATATTCCATCTTCACGTATTCGAATGCCTCTTCTCGGGTCAGCTCCACGCGGTCGGCCGCGACGTTGGTCGCGATCTCCTGGCCCCGGTTGTAGACGTGAAGCTGAAACTCGAGCAGCTCGTAGTCGTAGGGAAAGCCCTCCTCGACGAAATGGATGTGCGACTTGTGCTCGTCGATCGGGTGCAGTGACTTCGCGAAGACCATGTTCTGGACCATGCCCTTCATGGCACCCGGCACCCTGAACTTTGTCATCGTGACGACATACGGGTCCTGCAGGAGCTTGGCCGAGCGGATGTCGAACTCGATGTCCAGCGCGTCGAGGCCCGGTGTTGAGATGCGCCCGGTGGCCTCATCGCTGGTCGCCGTGTTGCTTTTGGCCACCGCACTCGCCTGATTGGCCTGGTTTATGAAAATTTGAGATCCGTCAGGGCCCAGCGTCGAATCCACGTTGGGATTAACGGGGGGAGTTCTCGAGTCCGGGACGACCGCGCCCGGGTGTTCCATCGCGGACAAGGTCTCGGCCGTGTGCTGGATCGCGATGGACCCGAACTGCTGGTCCCCTGACGCCAGGATGGCCGCGCCACCCAGGGCCTTGTTGTCCGCGGTCTCGGCCAGATTGCGCGCATCATTCGCGACGCCCACGAGCATGGAGTTCGTGACGGCCGCCTGGGTCAGTCCCCGCGTGAGCCTCACGCTCGGGTCGTTGGCGAACGAGTAGGCCTGAACCCTCTTGAATCCCTCGATGGTGGCCGAGACCTCGGTTAGCTTCAGGGTGGGCGTGATCTTCAGGTTAACCGGAGCCTGCTTCGCCGATATCTCCTTCTCTTGGCCGTGGATGTCGATGACCCAGTTGGAGCCCGTCACGTCCTTCACGGGATAGACGTCCCTGTCGAGGTTGATCGAGATCTCGGCCCCCATGAAGAGCGTATGGGTCTTTGCCGACAGCGGTTCGTCGACCGTGTAGGCCGGCAGGGTCGTGACGGCGGTCCGGGAGAGCTCGCTCTTCAGCGCCTCCGTGTCCTTGGGGTCGGCCGAAGATGCCGCGGCGCAAAGCAGGCACCCGGCAATCGAGGCGGCCAGAAGCCGAAATCTCGCCGCGTCAGGGGGGCGGTTTGATTTCTTTCGAAGCAGAGTTTTCATTTCTTCTGTGTGCCTTGTTCGGGAGGCGCTAAATTGGCAGCTTCCCGAGCGAGAGCGATGCGACCCCTTCCACGGGCCTGCCATTGCTGAGGGCGGGCTTGAATCGAATTCCTTTCACAACCTCATCAAGGAAGGGGTCACCTATCCGCTGGGTGCAGGCTGCGTCGCGAAAGGACTCACCGGCCATTCCATCCCTTGAAACTATCACAAAGAAGGTATCGCGATATTCGCCTTCCGACATACGGGTGTGTAGTTCGGCCGGAAGCTTCGCCATTGCCGGCACCGGAGGCAGTGTGTCTTTCGGGTGCGCGCCAATGTACTCTGTCTTGATGTACTCGAAGGCCTCATCGCGTGTGAGCTCCACGCGGTCAGGCGCAACGGTCGTCGCGACTTCCTCGCCCCGGTCATACAGGTGCAGCTGGAAATCCTGCAATTCAAAGTCGGGCGGAAACCCCTCCTCGGTAAAGCGCACCTCCCTCATGTGGTCGTCAATCGGGTTCAACGACTTGGCATAGACCCAGTTTCGCGACGTACCCGGGTCGTCACCCCTCGCGTGAAACCGAGTGATTGTCACAACGTATGGGTTGAGCACCGGTTTTCTCGAGGAAACCGCGAAGGAGACCTCCATTGCGTCTAGCCCATCAGGCTGGATCTTCTTTCCCCCAATCGAAAGATCCGAGCCAGCGCCGCCAAGCTGCCTCACCTGATTTTCCAGCGCATTGGGGATCATGTTCTTGAGGCGGGTCATGTCTGTACCCACCCCGCCAAGATGGGCATCGGGATGACTCATGTTATACAGCGTGGCGTACGTCACAAGTCGGGTGGTTCCGTCCACCACGGCTGCCGCCTGGTTCGCGTTATACAGGTAATCCGCATTCGTCGCCGCAGTCTGCACCATGGTTCTCGTCTGCATGGTGATCGGGTCGGTGTTGAACGAATATGCGCGCTCATCCCTCAGATTATTGATGGTGACTGTGGCTTCCGTGAGCTTGAGTACCGGCTTGACCTTCATGCTTATGGGCCCGCTTCGCGTGGATATAACGGTCGTCCGCCCCTCAATATCGATGATCCAGGAGCTTCCGGACACGTCCTTCACGGGATGAAGGGTCTTATCTTGGCTCACGGAGATATCGGCGCCCATGAACAGCGTGTGCGTCTTTGAGGACAGTGGCTCCTCGACCGTGTATACCGGCATCTTCGTCACGGCGGCCCTCGAAATTTCGCTTCTGAATGCCTCAGGATCCTGCCTGTCCGGAGATGCCGCGAGTGAGCCCGGCAGCGCCGACGCAAGCGCAAGGGCAGGAAGCAGGACTCTCGCCGCAATCGATTTCTCGAGGAGGCGGATATCTCGGGGCACACTCATGGCGAAGTTCAGCCCTCCTTCGGCACCATCGACCTCACACGGACGAGGAAGTCCTGCACCTCGTCGGACTTCTCGATGCTGAGCGCCTTCTGGAGGTACTCCACGCTCTTGGCATAGTGCTTGTTCTTGAGCTCGATGTTGGCCAGCTCGAGGCTTGCGACGTAGGTGCTGCCCTGGACGCCGAACGCCGTTTCGAAGGCCAGGGTCGCCCGGGGCACGTCATCGTCGGCCTCGTACGCGCGGCCGAGGCTTATGAGCGCCTTCCCGTTCATGGGGGCGATCTTGAGCAGGCCGTCGAGCTCCTTGAGCTCCTCGGGCCATTTCCTCTGGGCTGCGAACAGGTCTGCCCTTGTCTGGCGCAGCTCGATCCCGTCGGGGTCGTTCTCGTCCACCTTCATCATGCCGAGGACGTTCTGTGCATCCTGCAGCTTTTCGCTCGAGATCAGGACCTTGGCGTAATGGATGAGCTTCTTCTCGCCCAGCTCGGGAGAGGGAACGAGGACCTTCTGGTAGATGGCCGCGGCCTCGCGGGTCATCTCCTGCTCCGCATAGAGGTCCCCGAGCAGCGAGAGCTCCTGCGTGTTGGCCAGGCCGGCCCCCGAGGCCGTCTCGAGGAGCACGGTGGCCTCCACCTTCCTGCCCTCCGCGAGGAAGATATTGGCGTACTCCAGCCAATACTGGGAGTCCTCCGGGTGCTCCTTGATGAGGTTCTTCACAAGCGACTCCGCGCGCGTGAACTGCCTCCCCTCAATGCAGATGCCGAGGAGCCCCTCCTTCCAGTCCACGTTCGCCGGGTCGCCGCTAAGGGCCTGCATGTAGGCCATCTCCGCCGACACGAGGTCACCCTCCCTCTGGAGGCTGTAGCCGAGGAGGCCGAACGTGGAGGAGTCGCGGTCGCCGAGCTCCACAGCCTTCGAGAAGCAGGGAACGGCGTCGGCGTACCGGCCCGACGAATAGTAGAGGACGCCCAGGTTGACCCACGCGCGAAGGAAGGTTGGGTAGCGCTTCACCGCGCCGCGGTAGTCGGCCTCCGCCTTGTCGCTCTGGTTCGCGGCGTAGTAGGCGTTGCCGAGGATGAACTGGAACGCGGGGCTCGGCGGCTCCTTGTCCTGCGTGTACATGGCCTCGAGCAGCTTCACCGCGAACTCCGGGTTTGAGGCGAGCATGGTCACGACCTTCTGGTAGAGGGCGTACTCCTCCTCCGTCATCTCGGGCTCGCGCTCCTTGAGGAAGGAGCTCGACTCGTTGATGATCCGCTTGGGGTCGACCTTGGGCTCGGAGGCGAACGCGGCTCCTTGGACCGCGACCGCCAGCGAGAGCAACAAGATGAGCTTGGAGGTTTTCATGAGTCTAAAGGGTGAATGGGGAGCTGCCCTCGGTCCATTTGTACCAAACGGACTGCTGCACCATGCATCTGACCTTCTTGCCCTTGTTGATCGCGGGGCTGAACTCCCACTCGTCGCGGACGCACTCCAGCACGATGTTGTCGAACTTCAGGTTTCCCGAGGGCCGAATCACCCGGATGCTCTGCACCTCGCCCTCCGTGCCGATGACGAGCAGCAGATTCACCTTGAGCTGCTCCGCATTGTCGCGGGCGCGCTTCGATACCTTCGCAATTTTCTGCACGACGGCCTTCGGGGCCTGGTCCACCTCGTTCTGCTGGTAGATATGCTCGAAGTCCCCCGTCATGCCCGCCTTCGGCCTCAGGTCGGGCATCAGCTGGTTGAACTCGATCGTGGCCCGCGGCGGTATCTCGTCGGACGGGATGATCTTGTCGAGGTCCGGCGGAACCACCGCGAGCTTCACCGAGCTGTCGGAGGCGGCGATCTCGATGCCCGTGAGCGGCGAGATCGTGTCCGGCTCGGTGCGTTCCTGGGGCCGGGGGGGCGGAGGGGGCTCCGTGAACGCCGACAACACGCGCAGATCCTCGATGTCGGAGGCGGGCGCCACCGGCCTGGAGCTCTCGAAGCGCGCGATCGCGAAAAAGAGCCCAAACGTGAGCGCCCCGCCAAACAGCAGGCACACAGCTTCCTCCGCGAGGTAGTCTGCGACCCGCCTGGGCGCCGGAAGCGTGAGCGTGTCGGACATCATCATGGTCCTAGGGCGCGCCGGCGCGGGCGGTCGCGAACTCGACGTGCTGGATCCCCGAGCGCTTGGCCTCGGAGTAGACGGAGGCGAAGACCCCGAGGTTCGAGGAGCGGTCCCCGCGGATGATCAGCGAGGGGGAGCGCCCGACCGCGGCCTGCTTGACGACGGCCGCGACCTGGTCGGCCCGTATCTCCTGCCCGTCGAAATAGATGCGGTTGTCCGCGGTGATCGCGATCAGGAGCGAGTTCTGGTCGCCGCTCAGCGAGCCCGTGACGTCGGGCTTCTGGACCTCGACGCCCGGGTCGTTCACGAACGCGCTGCTGATCATCAGGAAGATGACCAGCACCATGATGCAGTCCACCATCGGCACCATGTCGATGTGAGTGACCTCGGTGCGGTGGCGCCCGCTGTGCCTGCCGATCATGTCGGGGAGTCGAGCCAGGCGTTCTGCTCGATCTGGTTGAGCTTCTGCATGTACTTGCGCACGCTGCGGCTGGCGATGTGGACCATGAGGAGGGCCGGGATCGCGACGACGAGACCCGACTCCGTGGCCACGAGGACCTCAGAGATTCCCCGGGCGAGGCCCTCCATGGTCTTCTCCGCGGAGCGACCCGAGATGCTCTCGAAGGTGGTCACCATCCCGCTCACGGTGCCGAGGAGCCCGAGGAGGGGCGCGGCCGCGATCATCGCCCCCAGCGCAAGGCGCTGCTGCCGGAACGACTCATGCACCTGGTCCCTCTCCAGCCGCAGGGCCGGGAGCTGCCTCTCCCGCGCGGACCCGCGCGCGTCGTACTGGCGGCTCGACCGCCGGATCGAGAGCAGCAGCTTGAAGCAGCGCGAATACAGCACCACGGACAGAGTGAGGATCGCGAACATCACCGGCCCTCCCCGGTGGATGAGCTCAAGGAGCAGCTTCATGCGTGGATGGGCTTGGCGCCCGCCTTCTCGGTGTTGGCCGCCGTGACGAATTCCAGGGCGTATCGTTCGAGCAGGGAGAGGTTCTTCTGGATCCGATGGGCCAGGAACCCGTGGGCGATCAGCGTCGGGATGGCCACGATGAGTCCCAGCTCTGTGGCGACCAGCACCTCGGAGATGCCGCTGGCGAGCTTCCCGGCGTTGCCGGTGCCGAAGACCGTGATGAGCGCAAAGGTCTTCACCATGCCGACGACCGTTCCAAGGAGGCCCATGAGCGGGGCAGCCGTCGCGATCACGGCGAGGAGCGGCAGCCTGCGCTCGAAGTGCAGGCGCTGGCGCAGCAGCACCGACTGGAGGTGCTCCTCAAGGAGGTCCTTGGAGCCCCCGCAGTAGCGGAGGCCGACCTGGAACAGCTCCCGCGTCGGAGCCTTGAGCGCCTTCACGGCCAGCTCGGCCTTGGCGTTCGCGCCCTGGGCGACGTTCGCAAGGAAGGCGTGCACCGTCTGCGGCGTGTCGACGGAGAGGCGGGCGAGGTCGCCGATCTTCTGCGCGATCATGAGGAGCGCGACGAGCCCCACCCCGATGATGAAGTAGGCCACAACCCCTCCCTTGTTGATGTGGTCGAGGAGGGAGCCGGTCGTCTCCTTCAGCCGAAGCGCCTTTCCGCCCGATGCGTCCGCGAAGATCGTGCCCGGCTTCCCCCCGAAATACGCCGATGCCTCCTCGGGCTTCCACGCCGGGAGCACATAGGTCACCGGATAGGCCGAGCCGGCCCGGGGCCGGACCGTTCCGGCACTCCCGCCGTCCGGCTGAAAAAAGGTCTCCGGGCCGGCAAAGGCGAAGGTGCCCTTGAAGACCTTGTTGTTTCCCTCGATGAGCGAGCTGCCGCTCGCCGAGTAGCCGCCGAGCTCCCGGCGCGTGCGCTCGAGCAGGAATTCCGCGATGTCGATGGCCGCCTGGCCGCTGGGCCCCGCGGAGACGTCGTCGAGCTTCTGGCCCAGCGCATCGATTCTCTCGGAGTAGAGCTGCCCCTCCCCCGGCGCGAGGCTCTCCTGGTAGGCGGTGAGCCCGTCGTGGGCCAGAGTGCCGATGTAGGTCGTGTTCTTGCGGATGGCATCCAGCTCTGCGAGGCGCTTGCGGTGCCGCTCGGTCGAGTCCGCCTCGGCCGTCTCCATCTGCTCGATCTCGCTCTGGAGCGCCACGATCCGGTCCTCGACGGCGCGCATGTCCTGGAGCATGGGCGCCTTCTCGTCCGCGATGCGCTTGCGGGTGGTGTTGAGCTCGTCGGCGGCCGTCTTCAGCCTCTCAACGTAGTCCCCCGTTGCGCGCTTCATCGCCTCGTCGAAGGTCTCCGCGGCCCGTGAAGCTGCCGTGAAGGCGAGGAGCGAGGCCAATGCCGTGAGTATTCGGGTCTTCATGGCGGCCTACTTGTTGGCGCCCTCGGCGAGGGGCTGGCGCAGGGTGGCGGGCACCGCGACGAAGTCGGGGTCGGCCTTGTCGTTGTAGATCGCGATCAGGTGGGCGACCGGCTTTGCGCCCTCGGGGCTCGCCTCCCATTCCCACCCGTGGGGTCCTGGAGAGCCGTACCAGGCCTTCCCCGCTGCGCGGTCGAGCGCATACCCGTGGCTCAGCCCCCAGTAGATGACCTCGAGCGACCTCGCTCCCGAATCCCGGTCGATCGAGAGGACCTCCTCGCCGCTCGTGATCGTCCTGTCAAAGAGCACGCACCGGTTCAGCACCGTCATCGCGAGCTGCATCCGTTCGCCCGTGGGAAGAGCGGGATTCCCGAGGCTCTTGAAGGACATCTCGAGGGCCTCCGAGAGGCGGGGCGGAAGGGACGGCCGCAGGTCCAGGAGCTGGCCCACCAGCGCCTGCAGCCTCGTCTCCGCGGCCCGCAGGTCGTCGGAGGCGGCCTTGTTCTTCCCCGCCATCGACTCGATTTCCTCGCGGTCCTTCGCGTTCTTGGCCTTCAGGAGGTCGCGCTTCTCCTCGAGGCCCTGGGCGCGGTCCTTGAGCCCGCGGATGGTCGACTCGAGAAGCGGGCGGTCCGTTGTCCAGTCGTTCTCAATGCGCGTCGTCTCGAGTCGCGTCTTGATCCACTCGCCCGCCGCCTTCTCGCTCGGGGCGAGCGGATCGGCCTCGGGAGCGGCGCCCATCGTGGACCCAAGAAGGAGGGATGGGAGGAGAAACAGCCGGATCCGGCGCGAGGGGGACAGATTCATATGGGGCTGGGAAGCGGACGCTGGGTTTAGCGACTTACGGGTTCGGTGAAAGCAAAGGAAGGGTGTTGTGCCGGATCTCTGTGCCGCCAACGCCCCGCGGGGACCTATTCCAAAAATCCAGCGCTCGCGGGTCCATCACAGCAAGACCGAAGTGGTTCGTCTCCGCCTCTCGCGATGGCCCTGGGATATACAGGAATGGGTGGGTAAGTATCAAAGGAAGGGAAACTTTGACAGGCGTGGGTACGCGCCGACGGAACGCCCTTGCACGCCCCGTGCCACGCGTCGGGAACCCACCCTAACATGCTTGGGCGAAGACGGTAGCAATTTTCGCCGCGTGCCCGCAGACCACCGGCCGCCCCGGGGATGGTTGCGCGCACCCGCTGCTCGGGAGCGCGGCGACCCCGGATTGGATGTAGCCAACCAACCCGCGCAACGGAGCCCCCGGCGCGGAAACGGCGATTAGTGTTGATGCTCCCACGCGCGGTGCTCGCATTGCCGGTCCATGGCCGTTGATACCGACCCGCCTTCCGGCTGCGAAGTTCTGCTCCTGGAGGACGATGCCGTTCTGCGCCGCCGGCTCGTCGCGCACCTGCGCGGCCTGGAAGCCGAGGTGACGGAGGTCTCGACGGTCGCCGAGGCCCGCAAGGCCCTGTCGGGGCTCCGCTTCGACTTTGCCCTGGTCGACCTGCACCTGCCGGACGGGGATGCGCTCGAGCTTCTGCGGGAGGGGGCGTTCTCGGAAAACACGGGCGTCGTCGTGATGACGGCCTTCGGCGGGATAAAAGAGGCCGTCGAGGCCATGCGCCAGGGCGCGGGCGATTACCTCTCAAAGCCCTTCGAGCCGGAGGAGCTTCCGCTCGCCTTCATGCGCTGCCGCGAAAAGCGGGGTATGGCACGCCGGGACGAGTTCCGCGCCGGGAGCCTGGCCGGAAGCGCGGATGAGCTCTTCTTCGGCGAGAGCCTCGCGGGTGTCCGGGCCAAGCTGGACATGATACTCGCCACGGAGCGGCGGCTGGAGAAGAGCCTTCCCCCCATCCTGATCGAGGGCGAGACGGGGACGGGGAAGAGCCTCATCGCTGGCTGGCTTCACCGGCAGGGTCCGCGCGGCCAGCGGCCGTTCATCAAGGTCAACTGCGCGGCCCTTCCCGAGACGCTGGCCGAGTCCGAGCTCTTTGGGCACGAGCGCGGCGCATTCACGGATGCCCGGACCGCGAGGATCGGCCTGTTCGAGGCGGCCGACGGGGGCACGCTCTTCCTCGACGACATCGGGACCCTCTCCGGCTCCATCCAGGCCAAGGTGCTGACCGCCGTCGAGGACCGCTCGATCCGCCGCCTGGGCGCGAACAAGGAGATCCGCGTGGACGTGCGCCTCATCGCCGCGTCCAACGAGCCTCTGGCCGAGTTGGCGGAGGCCGGCGAATTCCGGCCGGACCTGTACCACCGCCTCCATCTCCTGCACATCTCGCTGCCGCCGCTCAGGGAGCGCGGGGCGGACATTTTCCTCCTGGGAAAGCACATGCTGGAGCGGATCGCCCGGAGGCACCGGCTGAAGGACCTGTCCATCTCCCCCGCGGGCAGGGCGCGCCTGGCCGCCCAGCGCTGGCCGGGCAACGCGAGGGAGCTCGCCCATGCGATCGAGCGCGAGGTCATCTTTGCCCGCGGGCCGCAGCTCGACTTCGAGAGCCTCGGCGACCTGCCGCCTCCCGCGGCCGCGGGGTGGCGCAACCCGGTCTGGAGGGTCCCGGACGACGGGTTCTCGATCGACACCGTGATCACCGACATCGTCGAGGAGGTCCTTCGGGAGACGAGCCATAACATCTCCGCGACGGCGCGGCGCCTGGGCGTCACGCGTGAATTCCTGCGGTATCGCCTGAGTGGCCAAAAAAACCGGGAGTAGAGGCCCCCGCGCGCCCGTGCAGACCGATCCCGAAAAGAGAGTCCCGGCTGCGGCCGTCCCGCGCGGCCACGCCCGTTCGGGTGGTTGCCTGCAGGTGTCCCGGGCCGCGATGAGGCGGTGCCTCGCGCTGCTGGTCGCCTGCCTGCTGGGCCCCGCCGCGATGGCGCAGCGGAGCTCCAGCTCTCTGGGCGTGGTGCCCAGCTCGACCGGC
>Ga0265318_10000998_pt1 | contig 18151 bp, 16 predicted proteins | sample 4821metaG_FD_192431 | JGI IMG/M metagenome (GOLD analysis project Ga0265318, IMG submission 192431) | Rhizosphere microbial communities from Carex aquatilis grown in University of Washington, Seatle, WA, United States - 4-8-21 metaG | ecosystem: Host-associated > Plants > Roots > Rhizosphere >... | reverse complement strand
CCGGCTTTCGAACGCCCTGGTGAAATCGGAGCTGCCCGTTACCGGCGAGGGCAGCGCCACTTCGTCTTTGAAGGTCATGTAATCCGCCAATTCCCCGACCGAGAAGTCGATATCCTCCTGGGTAGCGCGCAGCTCCGGTTTCACCTGCGGGTTGTTAAGGCCGTGAAGCTGCGCGTTGATCCGCGTCACCAGATTCACGAAGCCGGACTGGTGCTCCAACGTCAGCAGCGAGACGATGTCGCTGTCGGGCTCAAGATAGCGCGCCGCCACAATACGGTCCGAGACGCTGGCGAGATTGAGACCGCCCGGCGGGACGGTCAGCGGATCGCTGGGATCGAAGGTGACGTTGCCGCGGTGATGCATGGTACCGGTCTGGCCGGTGACGTACCAGCCGCCATAGCGGTCCTCGAACGGGGTGCGGTCATCGGTGAGACGAAAGACGTGGGCCGGATCGATATTGAAGGGCTTGCCGTCCGGGCCGGTGTCCATGTTGGCCACCATCATCCCTGCGGCCCAGCGGCTGGCGAAGCCGTGGCAGATGATGCATTCGGCGCCCTGCCGCTCGAAGCGCGGCTTGTCGACCTTGGCGGTGTCCAATGTATAGAAGGCGACGCCGCTGTCGCGGTCCGCCGCCATCACCTCGATCAGCTTGCCGTCCAGCACTGTCCCTAAGGCGGCATCGTCCTGGTAATAGATCGCGCGTGGCGTTTTCGGCCCGATGCGGTCGAATTGCAGACTGCTGGCGGAAAAGATCAGCAATTGCGAGTCGCGCGGGATGTGCAGCGCCGCCAGCAGGCCGGGGACATAGCCATGGCCGTCATCGGCGAAAGGCAGCGTCGCGGTGCCGGCATCGAGTTGCTGCTGCAGCGCCTCGACCACATTGCTGGGAGGCTGTTCCTGTGCCCGCGAAACGGCGCCGGCAAGCGCCAGCACGCCGAAAAAGGCCGCCAGGATGCGGATGTTGGTCATGGCGGCGAAACTATTGCCCTGCAACCCTGAAGGCAAACTCCTGTTGCGCCTGCGGAAAGTTCCGCTAACCCTGCGCCAGCGCGGCGCGGCCGCCGATGCCGCTGCCGCGGCGGGCGAACTTGCCGGTGACCAGGCCTTCGCCTTCGATCTTCACCTGCTTGTGCTTGACCACGCCGGTCAGGACGCCCTGGCCGCGGACATGCAGCGTGTCGCAGATCACATCGGCCTGCACCATACCCAGCACGGTCAGGGTGCGGCAGAAGATCAGGCCCTTGACGAAGCCGGATTCCTCCACCGTGACATGCTCGGCGAAGATCAGGCCTTCGACCTGGCCATGGACGAAAGTGGTCCAGGTCACCAGCTTGCCGGACAGGCCGGTGGCGGCGTCGACGATCAGGAAGAAATTGCTCTTACGGTTGGCGATGGCGGGCGGAAACGCCTTCCAGTCGAAGGCCTCCACCTCTTCCTCATTCTCGGGCACCCTGAGGGTGGAGAAATCGAGCTTCATCCCCGCCTCGCGCCGGCTCATGCCGGCCGCGCCTATTCGGCGCTCTGGTGCAGCTGCAGGACCTTGGCTTCGGTCTCAACCGGGGCGGCGCCGCTGCGGGCCATCATCTCGATGCTGCCGCTGATCGAACCGCCTTCCTCGACCATGATCTTGGAATAGGAGATCGTGCCGGCGATGCTGCCGCTGGAGCGCAGCACCAGGCGGTTCTTGACGGTGAGATGGTCCTCGACCATGCCGCGAATCTCGGCGGTCTCGACGCTGATCTGGCCGGAGACATGACCGGTCTGGCCGACGATCAGGGTCTTGGCCTTGAGCGTGCCTTCGAACTTGCCGTCCACCGAGGCGGAACCGGGCACTTCGACATCGCCCTTCAGCTCAACACCCGCGCCAATGAAAAGCGCGCCTTCGGAACCCTTGTCCGTCACTTTGTCCATGCTCATGTTTTTCTTCCCACCGGGCGCGGGCTTTTGCCTCGCGCATGCTTAACCCAGCAACAACGGTAAATCTTTCCGGGCACGGATCAAGGGTGGGTGGCTTTCTTGCTTAATTTGCCGCGCCCGACGGCTGTCCTACGCAAGCCCTTGCGCTACAAAGGCTTTTCGACATTTCGGGGCGCCTATTTCGCCTGGGAAAAGCGGAAAACCGTTATTTCATGAAGCGGCTTTCCCGGCCGCACTTCGGTGGTGGGGAAGTCCGGATGATTGACGGCGTCGAGATAGCCCTCGGTCTCCAGGCTCATGGAAAAATGGTTGCCATAGCTCTTGCCGCCCTTGCCGGTGGAAGGGCGCCCGACATTGTCGCTGTAAAGCTGCAGCGCCGGCTGGGTGGTCAGCACGTCCATCACGATGCCGGTGCCCGGATCCGAAAGCTTGGCCGCCGGACGCAGCGTGCCCACCTTGCCGTTGATCAGCATGGCGATGTCCAGGCCGCCGCGCATCGTCACCTGCGGATGGGTGGACGCCATTGGCGGGCCCAGCTTCCGGGCTTCGCGGAAATCGAACGGCGTGCCGTCAACCTTTGTGATCTCGCCGGTGACCAGATTGTCGGCATCCTGCGGCAGGAAGCGGTCGGCGAAGACCTGCATGGTCTGGTTGGAGATGTCGCCATTGCCCTCGCCCTGCAGCGCGAAATAGGCATGGTTGGTGAGATTGGCGATGCTGGGGCCGGTCGAGACCGCGCTGTAGTCCAGCTTCAACTCGTTGTTGCGCGTCACGGTATAGGTGACGGTGGTGACCAGCATCCCCGGATAGCCGCCATCGCCGTCGGGACTGGCGATAGTGAGGATCAGGCTGGGCTCGCGCCCATCCACCATCTCGGCATGCCAGAGCTTTTTCTGGAAGCTGGCTGTGCCGCCATGAATGACGAACTTGGCGTTGGCATTGGGCTTCTGCAATTGCACCGTGCGGCCCTCGAAGGGAAAGGTGCCGCCATGGCCGATGCGCCCGACATAGCGGCCGATGATGGCGCCATAGACTCCGCCGCGCTCATAGGCTTTGAAATCGTCATAGCCCAGCATGACGTCGGGCTTCCTGCCGCCCTTGGCAGGCACCAGCAGGTCGACGATCACGCCGCCGAAATTGGTGATATGCGCTTCCAGACCTTTCGCCCCCTTCAGGGTGAAAAGCTGCACCGTCTCGCCCTTCTGGGTGGTGCCCCAGTCTTTCGCTGTGATGTTGGCGGCGAAGACCGGCGTTGCCGCCAGCATCAGCAGTCCGACACTGGCGGCGGCGATCCGCATCTTAAACGAAAATCCGCTTGGCATTGGCATGCGCCCAGGTCTTGGATTCCGGCGACGCCGCCCATTTGATCGTATTCAGCACCAGCTTCTGCCAGGCTGGATTGCTCCAGGCGGTGTTGTCATGGCCGTGCTGGATATAGACGACCGGGCTGCGCTCGGCGGTCTGGACCCAGCCGGTCAAATTGCTGCCCGGCGGATGGTTGGCGGTTTCCGGTCCCCGGCTGGCGAAATCCGCCCCCACTGGATGGTAGCTAGAGCGCAGCAACGGATGCACCGAATCCTCGAACATCGGGCAGAGAGCGGCGAACGTTACCACGGCGGCGATGGCCGCGCCCAAAGCAGCGCCAAGTCCCATCAGACCACGCCGTGACAGGCTGATCTTTTTCTCGTCCTTGCTCAACTGCTCATTCCTTTTTGAAAATTAGCGTCCCGGCTGCGCGCCGCGTCCCGCCGCGCCACGGCCACCCCCGCCGCCAGGGCCGCGCGCCACGCCCGCCATGCCCGTCGGCGACAGCATGTAATCGCGCTTGGCGTTCTGGCTGCGGGCGATTCCGATGATCATAAATTCCAGCGGAGCGGTTCCTGTCTGGGCGAAGGCGCGGCTTTCCTCCAGCGCCGCCGGAATGGCGTCGCCCTTGTGGATCGGCAGAGACTCGCCGCCGATGGTGGCGGTGCCGTCGCCGTTCAGCACGTAATAGATCTCGGCCATGTCCTTCTTGGCCTCAGGCCCAACGCTGGTGCCCGGCGGCAGCAGCAAATGATCGACATAGGACCAGGTGGAATAGAACTCCGCCGGGTTGAGGCCGCGATGGAACATCACAGTGCCCTTGCCGCCCATGAAAGCGTCCACCGGCCGGTCAAGGCTGCGCGACAAATCCATATGGATGAATTGTGGGATGGCGTCCTTCTGGGCGCCGACCCGTCCGTCATCCATGTTGGTGGCGTCATAATGCCTGGGCAGCAGATCGATATTGATGTTCATCCACTGCACATTTTCCTTCGACTGGTTGGTGATGGCGTGGCTGTGGCCCAGCCGCGCCACCGCGCCCGTGGCGGTATCGGTCTTCAGCACCGAGGCGCGGCTGTCGATGGAATATTCCGCCTCGCCATTGAAGATCACGAACATCTCTTCGCAGAAATTGTGGAAATGCTCGCCGATGCCGCCGCCCGGCGGCAGGAAGCCGCGATGGAGGAAGTGCAGATTGACGCCAAGGTTGAACTTGCCGTCGCTGGGACCGACATCGCTGAACAGCGGGTAATAGTTCATCGGGCCGGAGCCGTTATGCACCGACGGCATGGGCCGCATCTTGGCCGGATCGGTATGGGCGATGCGCTCGGCCAGCGGCACATGCACCCGGCTGAGCGGGCTCGACGCGGTATAGGGATCCTCCGGCAGCGTCATGCCGATCGGCTGGGCCGTCACTGCCAATGGGACCAGGGCCGACGCCAGCAGCGCGGCCGTCACCAGAGCTTTCATGCACCCCTCCCGTTTGCCTGACGGTAGCGGGCTTTGAAACAACCACCAAAGCCTGTTTTGCAGGCATGGCGCGAATTGCTGCAAGCGCGAGACCACGTAATGAGAGGCCGGAGTTTCTCCGGAACGGCTTCCGTTTCGGCGGGTTCATCCCACGGGACTGGCGGGCACAACCCTCCCCACAAAGGATCACTCCATGAGCAACAAACAGCAGAATCCGGGCTCCCAGAAGCAGCAGAACCAGCCGCAGGCCGGCAAGCAGGGCGGCCAGCAGCAGCGCCAGCCCGCGCAGCAGAAGGATAGCGACAACAAGGGCGACCAGGGCAGCCAGGACGGCGAGGGTTCCGGGCGTTCGGAGAAGTAATATCGGCTCAGAGAACGGGAACCCGGCGCCCGCCGGGTTCCCTTTTCTTTTGCGGAGTTCCATGGGCTGCCACCGGCCATGGGACTTGCGCGTTATCTCCCGGAACCGCCGAAGGAGCTCTTCGATGTTTAGCTGGGTCGTGATTCAGCCGCTGGCGGCGCTGCTGATCGGGATTCTGATCCTGATCCTGCCGCGCCTGCTTAATTATCTGATCGCGGTCTATCTGATCTTCGTCGGGCTTGTCGGCCTGTTTCCCAACCTTCTTTCCATCCCCGGACATTGAATGGAGACGACAATGGCTACCCCTCTGCACGAAACGCCCGCGCCCAAAATGCCGGACCCTGCGCTCCGACAGAAGCCTGTCCTGAGCAGGGAAGAAAAGATCGACCGCCAGGTCGAGCAAAGCTTTCCCGCTTCCGATCCGCCGTCCTATTCCGGCGGCAATCACGCCATCGGCGCGCCGGTGAACCGCGAAAGCGAGTCGCCCACGCCCGACACCCACGCGGTGAAGGAAGCGGAAAAGCAGGTCAAGGACGGCAAGGTCACGCCGCACAAATACTAAAAGCCGAAAACTCTAGCGCGAGGGATCTTGTCACCTGAGCAGGAGCAAGGAGCGATGTGGGCAAGACGCCCATGAGCGACGAGCGACGAACTCAGGGGGCAAAAGACCCGCGCTAGCGTATCGCGTCCAGCACGATTGACGGAGTCAGCACCTGCGGCAGCACCGCAGGTGTTGACGCTTTTGGCGCATAATAAAGATAGAGCGGCGGCCCGGCACGATCATGGGCGCTCAGCAGCGCGGCGCCTTCCGCGTTGCGATTGGTGAAGTCGGCCACCAGATAGGCGATCTTCCTGTCCGCGAAAGCCTTCTGCACCGCTTCGCGCGACAGCGAGGTTTGCTCATTCACCAGGCAGGAGATGCACCAGGCAGCGGTGGCATCAACAAAGACCGGGCGGCCCTCTGCCCGCAACGCCGCCAGCCGCGCCGCCGTATAGGGCTCGGTGTTTTTCAGCGAGCCGGAAACCGATGCGGTCTGCTGCGCGGCGTTCCTCAGTTGCGCCACGGCGGCGCCCGCCCCCAGCAGCAGAAGGATCACAGCCACGGTGCCGGTCAGGCGCCCGCGCGTGGAAAGCTCACGCGTCACGCTCCACAGCCAGCCCGCCAGCGCCACCACGATCAGGGCGGCGAAGAGCAGGATCAGGCTGTTGACCCCCGCCTCCACCGCCAGCGTCCAGGCGAGCCATGCCGCCGCGCCATACATGGGGAAAGCCAGCAACTGCTTGAAACGCAGCATCCAGGTGCCGGGCTTGGGCACAAAGGCCAGCGCGCCGGGCACCAGACCCAGGATCAGGAACGGCAGCGCGAAGCCGATACCCAGCGCCAGGAAGACCAGCATGGCCGTCGCCGCGCTCTGCGTCAGGGCAAAGCCCAGCGCCGTCGCGCCGACCGGCATGGTGCAGGGCGCGCCCACCGCCACCGCCAGCACGCCGGTGAAGAAGGCGCCCGTTGCCCCGCTCTGGTGCGTCAGATTTTCTCCGGCGGTGATCGAGCCGACTTCGAAGACACCGGAAAGATTGAGCCCCACGGCGAAGACCAGCAGCGCAAAGCCCGCCACGGCGATGGGCGACTGCATCTGGAAGCCCCAGCCCACCGCTTCGCCGCCCGCCCGCAGCAGCAGCAGAGCCAGCCCGAGAATGAGGAAGCTGACGACCGCCCCTGCCGTGTAGGAAAGCGTCTCCGTCACCACCACCCGGCGTTCGCTGCCGGCATGGCGCGCCAGTGCCAGCGCCTTCATCGCCAGGATCGGCAGCACACAGGGCATGACATTGAGGATCAGCCCGCCCAAGGCGGCGAACAGCAGCATCAGCCATATTGACAGGCTGTTGGGCGGCAACGTGTCGGGCCCCGCCGCGCCGCCAGCGGGCGCGGCAAAATCCGCCACCGGAACCGCGCCGGGCGAGGCTTTCACATTCAGCGCCTGCACCGTCCCATCGCTGCCGGTCAGCACCAGCACACCGGACAGTGCCTTGGCGGCAGCGGCCTTGGTTCCGGCGGTGGCGCGCAGCACCAACCCGTCCTTGGAAAATCCGATGCGCTCCGGCGCATCGCCGACCACCAGGCCGGAATCCAGCGGGAAGAAATCCACCGTTTTGGGATGCGCCGCCGCCAGCGTGGGCGCCGCGAGATAAAGGTCCAGACAGGGCGCGGCCTCGCGCTTGCCGGTATCGGGATCGGCCTTGCCGGGGCAAGTCTGCTTCTGCACCGCGAATTGCAGCGGCCAGGGCGAGTCTGTCGGCAGCAGCGCCCGCGCCGCCGCGAAGTCGTGTCCCACCGCCGCATCGGCGCCGCCGGCGCCGATCTTCATCGTCACGGCCAGGGCCTGCTCCTCGGGAATGCAGATGTTCTGGCAGACCAGATAGCTGACATGCGCCTTCAGCGTCACATTTGTGCCCGGCTTCGCATCGGCCGGCAGCGAGATTTTGTTCAGCAGCCAGACCTTGTTCTCATAGCCGTAATCCATCTGCTTCAACGCTTCGACCGGCAGGCGCTTGGGGTACGGCCAGACGATATCGTCCGCCTTCCACTTGGGAGGCAAAGTCCAGTCGATCTCGGTGGGCAGGCCGCCGACCTCGCCGGGATTGATCCAATAGGTGTGCCAGCCCGGGCGGATCTTCTCTTCCAGCGCGATCCAGACGCTGCCGCCGGGCGCGGCCTGGCCTTCCGCCACCAACCGCGCCGTCACCCTGAGGCTATGGTCGGTTTCCTGCGCGAAAGCGGGCGCGGCGCAGAACAGCAGAGACAGGGCAAGGAACAGGCGCTTCATCCCCGCTCCTTTAGCCCAATTCCCCGACAAAAGTCAGGCGGCCTTTCTCAAGCAATGCTCAACTGGCTCTCAATCAAGCCTCAACCTGCGCCAGTCCTTCCTGATGGGTCCGCGCGGCAGGGTCCACCAGCAGCCAGGCCGCTGCCCCCGCCAGGGCGAACCCCCCACCGACCAGGAAGGCCGAGGACCAGCCATAATGTTCGCCCAGCCAGGGCGTGGCGCTGGCGGTCAGCGTGGCGGCCAGCATGCCGGAGGTGTTGACCAGGCCGGAAACCACACCCGCATGGGGACCGCCGAAATCCGCCGCCAGCGCCCAATAGGCGCTTTGCGACAGATAGAGCGCGCCCGCGCCCAGCGCCAGCACACTGACGGCCAGCGTCGCGTCGGCGATCTGCGAACCCACGGCCAGCAGCATGGCGGTCAGCACCAGGGTCACGGCGGAGAAGGTGCAGCGCCCGGCGCGTATGCTCTTGTTGCGGCAGATGCGGTCGGCGATGGCGCCCCCGGAGATCGAGCCCACCACCATCATGGCCGGCGGCAGCATGGTGTAGATCGCGCTTTTCTTGAGATCGAGGCCGAAGGCGTTCTTCACATAGATGAAGAACCAGGTGAGGAAAATGAAGGCGACCCAGCAGAAGCAGAAATAGGAGAAGCAGTTGAACAGCACGTCCTTGCTGGTGAGGATGCGGCCCCAGGGCACGGGAATCTTCGCCGCTTCCTTGCGCCCGCCGGTCAGGCCGGCCTTGATATAAGCCAGTTCCCCGGCGTTGACGCTTTTATGCTCTTCCGGCGTGTCGCGGCCATACCAGTACCAGATCACGGCGGCGCCAAGCCCGATGGCGGCGGCGACCCAGAAGGAGGTGCGCCAGCCATAGCTCACCATCAGCCAGGTGATGAAAGGCGCGGTGATCGCCGCGCCAGTGCCGGTGCCGGCGAAGATCAGGCCATTGGCCTTGCCGCGCTCCTGGGTCGGGATCCAGGTCGAGGTGAACTGGTTGGAAGACGGATACATCACCGCTTCGCCCATGCCGAGCAGGAAGCGCAGGGCGATGATGGCCCAGAAGGCGCCCGCCAGGCTGGGCGTCACCAGGGTGACAGCGACGGTGAACACCGCCCACCACATCAGGCCGCCGGTCAGCACCTTGCGCGGGCCGAAACGCTTGGCCAGCCAGCCGCCGGGAATCTGGAACAGGCCGTAACCGGCCAGGAAGGCGCTGATGATATAGCCCAGCTCCTGGTTGTTGAGGCCAAACTCCGGCATCAGCAGCACCCCGGCGATGGAGATGTTGGTGCGGTCGAGATAGGAGATCGCCGCCAGCAGGAAAATGCCGATGGTGAGGACGACGCGGACCCTGGACCTGTTCATGCATCGTCTCCCGGGCGGTTGTTCTTGATTGGCAGGCACGTTAGCTAGGGGGGTAGAGAGGGTCAATGACGCGGCGCAATAGCGACAATCCATGCGGATAACGGCGGGAAAGTTCGGCGGCCGGACACTGGTTGCGCCCGAAGACATGCGCATACGGCCCACCAGCGACAAGGTGCGTCAGGCGATCTTCAACATTCTGGAACATCGCGATTTCGCAAACGGTTTCGCCCTCGAAGGCGCCGCCGTGATTGACCTGTTCGCCGGCACCGGCGCGCTGGGGATCGAGGCGCTGTCGCGCGGCGCGAAATTCTGCCTGTTCGTGGATGAGGATGCCGACAGCCGGGCGCTGCAAAGGCAGAATGTCGAGACGCTGGGCCTCACCGGCATCTCGAAAATATGGCGGCGCGACGCCACCGATCTTGGCCCGCTCAACACCGGCAGCGGCGGGCCGTTCAATCTCGCCTTTCTCGATCCTCCCTATCGCATGGGGCTGGCGGAGAAATGCCTCACCTCGCTGAAAGCGGGCGGCTGGCTGGCGAATGACGCGGTGATCGTGGTGGAAACCGCGATAGATGAAACGCTGGACGCGGAAGGCTTCACCAAACTGGACGAGCGCGACTATGGCGAGACGCGGGTGACGCTGCTAGCGGCGGCCGAATAGCTTCTCGATATCCGCCAGCTTCAGTTCCACATAAGTCGGCCGGCCGTGATTGCACTGGCCGCTATGGGGCGTGGTTTCCATCTCGCGCAACAGCTGGTTCATTTCCTCAGGCAACAGCCGCCGCCCGGCGCGCACGCTCATGTGGCAGGCCAGGGTGCCGGAAACCTCCTCCAGCTTCTCCTTCAGCGCCAGCGCGTTGCCGGTTTCGGCAATTTCGTCGGCCAGGTCGCGCACCATCGCCTTGACGTCCATGTCACCCAGCATGGCGGGGACTTCGCGCACCACCACCGCGTCGGGGCCGAAGCTTTCGATCACCAGCCCCAGTTCCGCCAGTTCCGCGGCGCGGCTGGTCACCCGCGTCACTTCGGCGGGATCGAGGTCCACCACTTCCGGGATCAACAAGGGCTGTCGTGCGATGCCGCCATTGGCCAGCGCCTTTTTCATTTTCTCATAGACCAGCCGCTCATGCGCGGCATGCTGGTCGACAATGATAATGCCGTCCGCCGTCTGGGCCACGACATAGGTTTCGTGCAACTGCGCCCGTGCAACTCCTAAAGGGAAGTGGGCCAAGGGATAATCGGCGGCAGGCGGCGCGGCCTCTTCCATCCGCACCGACATCGGCACCGATGAAGCATAGCTCGGCGCGGCCTCGCGCGCCGTGCCGAGAGCGGAGAAGATATTGGGCGACTGAAAGTTGGATGGTTCCCGCGAAAACGCCGCCAGCGCGTCCGCCGCCACGGTGGTTGAAGCGCGATGGCCCGCCGCGCCCAGCGCGTGCTTCAGCGCCCCGACGATCAGCCCGCGCACCAGCCCGGCGTCGCGGAAGCGCACTTCGGTCTTGGCGGGATGGACGTTCACATCGACAAAGGCCGGATCGCATTCCAGGAACAGCGCCAGCGCCGGATGGCGGTCGCGCGCCAGGAAATCGGCATAGGCGCCACGCACCGCGCCGACCAGCAGCTTGTCGCGCACCGGCCGGCCATTGACGAAAAGAAATTGCATCGCGGCGTTGGCGCGGTTGTAGGTCGGCAACCCGGCATAGCCCGACAGCGCCACGCCCTCACGCAGGGCGTCGATCTTCACCGCGTTGTCGCCGAACTCGCGGCCCATGATCCGAGCCAAGCGCGGCAAGCGCCCGTCCAGCAGATCGCCCGCCACCGGCAGGTCCAGCGCCAGCCTGCCGTCCATCGTCAGAGTGAAGCCGATATCGGGCCGCGCCATCGCCAGCCGCTTCACCGTGTCGATGATCGCCAAATCTTCCGAGCGCGCCGACTTCAGGAACTTCAATCGCGCCGGGGTGGCGTAGAACAGCTCGCGCACCTCGGCGCGGGTGCCGTGCTGGCCGCGCGCCAGGAATCCGGCAGGCGACGGCCCGCTGACCGCGCCGCCATCGACGCGAATTTCCGCCGCCTCGCCGTCCACTGTGCGGCTGGCGATGGTCAGCCGCGCCACCGCGCCGATCGAAGGCAGCGCCTCGCCGCGAAAGCCCATGGTGACGATATGCGAAAGATCATCCTCGCCACCCGCAACCGGCAGCTTGGAGGTGGCGTGGCGCTCAATCGCCAGCCGAAGCTCCTGCGCGCTCATTCCGCTGCCATCATCCTCGACCAGCAACAGGTCGGCGCCGCCATTCGATGTGGCGATGGCGATGCGCGTCGCCCCCGCGTCCATCGCGTTTTCCACCAGTTCCTTGACGGCGGCGGCGGGACGCTCGACCACTTCGCCGGCGGCGATGCGGTTGACGGTTCCTTCGGAAAGACGGCGGATTCTGCTCATGCGCACACTCTAGCCGGGCGGGTCGGCGAATGCTTACGGCTTGGCAGGCGGCGCGGGCTTATCCACCGGCTTTGGCGCGGGCGGCGGCGTCCCCGCCGGACTGCCCGCCACCAGCACCGTCAGCCGCGCCGGATCGAACACGCGCTTGGCCACCCGCCGCACATCGGCCAGCGTCACCGCCTGGATCAGGGCGTTGCGGTGCGCGACATAGCCCGCATCCAGTCCCTGGCGCTGATAGGTGCCGAGCTGCGCCGCGGTCCCGGCATTGGAATCGAAGGCCAGCGGGAAGGAGCCGGTGAGAAAGGTCTTGGCGTCGTCCAGCTCGGCCTGGGTCGGGCCCTTGGCCGCGAAGTCGCGCATGGTCTGGCGCACCACATCCATGGTCTGGTTGATGGCGTCGGCGCGGGTGGCGACCTGCCCGACCCAGACGCTGGCCTTGTTGAACGGATTGATGCCGGTGTTGATGCCATAGGTGAGGCCGCGTTTCTCGCGCACTTCGGTCATCAGCCGCGAGGAGAAGCCGCCGCCACCCAGGATATAGTTGGCGACATAGGCGGCAAGAAAATCGGGATCGGCGCGCATCACGCCCGGCAACCCGAAAACGGCGTTGGGCTGCGGCACCGCCATCGGCGCCAGATGGGTGCCGGGCGAACCCAGCCGCCCGACATCGGGCGGCGGCTGCGGCGCGGTTCCGGGCAGCGGCGCGAAGGTCTGGCCCAGCAGCTTGGTGATAGCATCCTGGCTGATGTCGCCGGCCACCGCGATCTTGAGGCCGTTCTTCACCCAATGGCTGCGGGCGAAAGTCTTGAGGTCGCCCTGGGTGATGGCGGCGATGCCCTGCGGCTCACCATCAGTGGGATGGCCATAGGTGTGGCCGTTGAAGAAAGCGCGCATGAAGCCCTTGGCGGCGACCTGCTCGGGCTGGGCGCTTTCCTGGTCCAGCGATTGCAGGATCTGGGTGCGCACCCGCGCCAGCGGTTCGGCATCGAAGCGCGGCTGGTGCAACGCCAACTGCAGCAGCCGCAGCGCCTCGCCAGCATCGGCCGACTGCGCCGTGATGCTGATGACGGTGTAGTCGCGCTCGGCGCGGGCGGAGAACTGGATGGCCCGCGCCGCCACGGCGCGATGGAAGGCGGCGGAATCAAGATTGCCCGCCCCCTCGTCCATCATCGAGGCGGCGAAGCTTGCCAGGCCCGGCTTGGCGCCCGGATCATAGGCCGCGCCGGCCGGCAGCGAGATGTTGAAGGAAATAATGGGAACGGTGTGGTCTTCGGCAAACCAGACCTGCGCCTGCTTGCCGAGATCGATGTTCTTTATATCTGCTGCCCGCGCCGGGACCGGCGCAATCAAATAAAGCGCCGGGAGAACAGCGAGAACAAAAGCGGCGGCGGCAAGAAGCCTGCGCATCATTTGCCCCCCGGAATCAGATAGCCGGTGACGGCATCGTGCCGGTTCAGACCGGCGGCGGCGGCGCGCACCGCCTCGCCGTTCACGGCGCGGATGCGGCCGGGCCACGCATTCACATCGTCGGCGGTCAGCCCCACCATCAGCGCCTGGCCATAGGCCTGGGCCAGTTCGGACTGGCTGTCGCGGCGGTAGAGCGCGCTGGCCACCAGCTGGGTCTTGGCCCGCTCCAGGTCGGGGCCGGACGGCGGCGCGCTCAGCACGCCACCCAGCGCCTGGTCCATCGCCCGCTCCAGCGTCTCCAGGCTGACGCCGGGGCGCGGCTGGGCGAAAAGAATGAACTCGCCGGCGTCGCGGCGCCAGCCGTCATAGAAAACCTGGACATCGCTGGCCAGCTTCTTCTGCTCCACCAGCGTGCGATAGAGCAGAGCGGTCTGGTCGCCGCCGAGATATTGCGCCAGCGTCTCCAGCGCCTCGGCGCCGCCCTGCCGCGCCGTGGCATAGGACGGCACGCGGTAGATACGCTGAAGCATCGGCACCTTGGCGTCGGGCCGCGCGATGGTCAGCCTTGTCTCGGCCAGGCGCGGCGGCGCGGAATTCTCGGCGCGCGGCGTCAGCGGACGCGCCGCCACCGGACCGTAATATTGCTGCGCCAGGGCGCGGACTTCGTCGGGCGTGACGTCGCCCGCCACGATCAGCACGGCATTGTTGGGGGCGTAGTGATGGCGGTAGAAATCCGATGCCGAGGCGCGGTCGATATGGCGGATCTCTTCGGCCCAGCCCACCACCGGCCGGCCATAGGGATGCGAAAGATGCAGCGCCGCCCGCAGCTGCTCGCCGAACAGCGCCTGGGGGTCGTTGTCGGTGCGCATGCGCCGCTCTTCCATCACCACATCGCGCTCGGTGGCGACGACAGTGTCGGAGAGATCGAGATTGGCCAGGCGGTCGGCCTCCAGTTGCATCGCCATGCCCAGCCGGTCCTTGGCGATGCGCTCGAAGAAGGCGGTGTAGTCATGGGTGGTGAAGGCGTTGTCCTGGCCGCCATTCCTGGCGATCATCAGCGAAAAGAGATCGCCCGGCACTTTCTTGGTGCCGCGGAACATCATGTGCTCGAAGAAATGCGCCAGGCCGGAAATGCCCTGCGGATCGTCGACCCCGCCCACCCGGAACCACAGCATCTGGGTGGCGACAGGGGCGCGGTGATCGGGGATCACCAGCACCTGCATGCCGTTGGCGAGAGCGAACTGGAAGGTCTGCGCGCCTTTGTTGTTTGGACCGCGCGCGGGGCTTTCCGGTGCGGCGGCGGCAGGGACCAGCGCCGTCAGGGCCAGGGCGGCGGCAAGCAGAAACTTTTTAGAACCAGTCAAACCAGCCGCTCGATTCCTTGGTAGTCGCGGCGGGCCGCGCCGCGCCCCGGCGCCGCTCCAGCTCGGTGTTGGCGTCGATGGGCTGACCGTTGTTGGGCTCCGGCGTGGCGCCCAGCAACCGGGCGGTGAAGCTGGGATCTGCCCCCTGCATCTTGCCCTGGTCGGATTGCAGCATCTGGCGGATGCCGGGATCGGCGCGATTGGCGCCGGCATTGGCCAGCAGCATGCGCTCGGCGGGCGAATAATTGCCCTCGATGTTGGCGGCGACGGAGGTGATGTCGCCGGCGCTGAACATGGCGGCCTGGGCCTGGGCATCGGTCGCCAGCGAATTGGTCGGGGCGGCGCCCGGCGTGGGCGGCCTCAGGTTGAAGCCCGGCGGGATCACCAGCGGCGCCTTGGTGGTTACGGCGAACTCGTCCGGCGGCTTCTTGCCGATGCCGGCGGCGTCGCGCAGGGACTGGCAGCCCCCCAGCGAAGCGGCGGCGGCCAGCAGGGCCAGAAGCGTGAGACTCGCTTTACGCATTCTTCGAACTCTCCGACGTCATCAGCACGTCATAGATGAACGCCAACGCCCCGAGCACTACGGCGACGTCGGCAATGTTGAAGACATACCAGTCATGGCCGAAAGCATGAAGATGGAAAAAATCGGCCACTTTCCCGTAGATTACGCGGTCTATCAGGTTGTTGCCAATCCCGCCCCCGATTACCAGACCGCAACCTATGGCGACAATGGCGCTGTCGGTGCGCCACAGCCAAAGGCCCAGAAAAGCGATGATTGCCGCCACCACGGCGATCAGCAGCGTGGTTCCCAGGCCCGAAACCGGGAACAGGCCATAGGAAATGCCCGGGTTCCAGGTCATCACCAGGTCGAAAAAAGGCAGCACCGGGATGCGGACGCCCGGCATGTCCTTGAAATGCGCCCAATAGAGCAGCGCGTATTTGCTGGCCTGGTCCAGGGCCAGCGACAACAGCGCCGCGGCAAGACCCAAGGTGCGGGGGCTGAAACGGCTCATGCCGTTCCCACCGCGCCGGCGCAGCGGTCGCAGATATGGACGGGGTTCGCGGCAACCTCCGCCAGCACCCGCCAGCAGCGGCCGCATTTCTCGCCTTCGGCTTTGGTCACCTCGACCGCGGCGTAACCGGGGACGCGGTCGGGATCAACCGACGTCAGCGTCTCCACCCGCGCCGTCGAAGTGATGGCAAGTTCCGCCAGGTCCACCGTGTCGAACAGAGCGAGGTCCGCGGGTTCGTCAAGCTGGAGCGTCACCGTGGCTTCCAGGCTGGAACCGATCAGCTTCTCCTCGCGCTTCAGTTCCAGCGCCCCGGTGATGGCGCGGCGCAACTCGCGCAGCCGCTTCCAGCGTTCCAGCAAATCGGGACTGGCCCAATCGGACGGCGTCGGCAGGAAGTCCTGCAGATGGACGCTTTCGCTCATGCCGAAACGCGTGGTCCAGGCTTCCTCCATGGTGAAGCAGAGGATGGGGGCGAACCAGGTGACGACGCGGCGGAAGATTTCATCCGTCACCGTGCGGCAGGCGCGGCGGCGGAAGCTTTCCTTCGGGTCGCAATAGAGCGCGTCCTTGCGGATGTCGAAATAGAAGGCCGAGAGATCGTTGGTGCAGAAATTGAACAGGCTGGTGGTGACGAGATTATAGTCGAACGCCGCGTAGGCCTTGCGCACGATGCCGTCGAGCTCGGCCAATCGCGCCAGCATGAAGCGCTCCAGCTCCGGCATCAGGTCGCGCTCGATGCGCTCCTGTTCGTCGAAGCCGGAAAGATTGGCCAGCATGAAACGGATAGTATTGCGCAGGCGCCGGTAGGATTCGACATTGGCCTTGATGATGTCCTGGCCGATGCGCAGGTCTTCGGTGTAGTCGCTGGAGGCCGCCCACAGGCGCAAAATCTCCGCGCCGTTCTGGTCCGCGATGACCTGCGGCGCAACGGTGTTGCCCATGCTCTTGGACATCTTCTTGCCCTTCTCGTCCAACACGAAGCCGTGGGTGAGCACGCCCTTGTAGGGCGCGCGGCCGCGCGTTCCGACGCTTTCCAGCAGCGAGGACTGGAACCAGCCGCGATGCTGGTCGGAGCCTTCGAGATAAAGATCGGCCTGCGCCGTCTTCGGCCAGGCGGGGTCCACCGGATTTTCAAAGACGAAGGTGTGGGTGGAGCCGGAATCGAACCAGACATCGAGAATGTCGGTCACCTGCTCATAATCCGCGGGGTTGCGGCCCTCGCCCAGGAAGCGGGACGGCGGCGAAATGAACCAGGCGTCGGCGCCTTCGGCCTCGAAAGCTTTCTCGATGCGCTCGAACACCGCCTTGTCGTTCAGCACCTGGCCGCTTTTCTTTTCCACGAAGATGGCCAGCGGAACGCCCCAGGCGCGCTGGCGCGACAGCACCCAATCGGGCCTGCTCTCCACCATCGCACCGATGCGGTTCTCGCCGCGCGGCGGATACCATCTGGTCTCCTTGATGGCGGCCAGCGCCAGTTCGCGCAGCGTCTTGCCATGCAGAAAGGGTTTGTCGATGGCGACGAACCATTGCGGCGTGGCGCGGAAGATTACCGGCGCTTTCGACCGCCAGCTATGCGGATAGGAGTGGCGCAGCGTGCCCTTGGCCAGCAGCTTGCCATGGGCGATCAGTTCCTTGATCACCGCGCCATTGGCGTCGCCGTCCTTGCCTTCCGGCGTCAGGATGCGCTTGCCGGCGAAATGCGGCACCTGCGGCGCATAGGAACCGTCCGGCAGCACCAGGGCGAAGGCGTCCGGGTTCTTGGCCGGATAATCGCGGTCGGTGCTTAGCAGCAGTTCGAAATCATCCTCGCCATGGCCGGGCGCGTTGTGAACAAAGCCGGTGCCGGTGTCGGCGGTGACGAAAGCGGCGGGCAGCACCGGCACTTCGAAGCTGTAACCCAGCGAGCGCAGCGGATGCGCCGCCACCAGCGATTTCAATTCATCGGCGGGGACGGTGCGGATGCGCGACAGCATCATCTTGGCGTGCTTGGCCACCTGCTCGGCCAGGGTGTCGGCCAGCAGCAGATGTTCGCTCACCCGCGCCAGCGAACCATCGGTGGCATCGGCCACTTCGTAGAGGCCATAGGAAATCTCTTCCGAGAAGGCGATGGCGCGGTTGCCCGGAATGGTCCAGGGCGTAGTCGTCCAGATCACAATGAAGGTGTGGGCCAGTTCTGGCGATGACTTCACCAGCGGAAATTTCACGTAAATCGTCGGCGACTGTTTCTCGTGATACTCGACCTCGGCATCGGCCAGGGCGGTTTTCTCCACCGGCGACCACATCACCGGACGGAAGCCGCGATAGAGCAGCCCGTTCTCGACAAACTTCATCGCCTCGCGGGCGATGCGCGCCTCCGCCTTGAAATTCATCGTCGTGTAAGGCCGGGCGAAATCGCCGATCTGGCCCAGGCGCTGGATCTGCGCCGACTGCACGCCCATCCAGTGGGTGGCGAAGGCGCGGCATTCGCGGCGCAGCTCGTCCTTCGGAATTTCGTCCTTGTTGCGGCCGGTCTCGCGGAACTTCTCCTCGACCTTCCATTCGATCGGCAGGCCGTGACAGACCCAGCCGGGAATGTAGGGCGCGTCCGCACCCAGCATGCCCTGCGAGCGGACGACAAAGTCCTTCAGGATATGGTTGAGGCCGGTGCCGGAATGGATGTCGCCATTGGCGTAGATCGGGCCGTCAT
>Ga0265318_10000997_pt1 | contig 18154 bp, 21 predicted proteins | sample 4821metaG_FD_192431 | JGI IMG/M metagenome (GOLD analysis project Ga0265318, IMG submission 192431) | Rhizosphere microbial communities from Carex aquatilis grown in University of Washington, Seatle, WA, United States - 4-8-21 metaG | ecosystem: Host-associated > Plants > Roots > Rhizosphere >... | reverse complement strand
CGCCGGGCGTACCCGCCGTCGCCCGAACGGCTAAGGCGGGAAGATCGCAGGCTGCGGGAGGAACCCCCGCGTCTGCTGGGGCGGCGTTCTCAATCCCTCCGGCGGGGCTGATACCCGCCTGCGCCTGCTCGCCGTTTGGTGGAACGCTGCAAACCGTTCCGCCGGCGAAACTGAGTAGTCCAAAAACCGATAGAAACACGACCCTTCGAATCATCACGGTGCGTGAAAGCATGGCTGAGTGCCTTCCTTGCTGTCCCGCCGAAGCGCCAAACGCGAGGCGGATAAGTTTCTGAACAATCGAAAAAGCTATATCCGAGCAAACGACGCACTGCTCCCGTCTCCGCCGAAGCCTCGGCGGGTTGAAGAAACGAACGTCCACGCCCAACGCGAGCTTCACGGTAGCGTTCCCGAAGAGGCAGACGCCGCACGCCACTTCTCTGAGGACGCCGTGCCCACCACGCTCCGGGCGCGATATCAGCTGCTCTTACACTGACTTCTGGCAGCAATTCCGTTTACTGCCTCGGCTCAAGGGGCGTGCGAGAACCATGCCAAGATGCGCGAGTATTCGCTTCGGTATAACACTACATCAACAATAACAAGCGGTTGCCGCTGCATGAATGTGCGGCGGCGCTCGCAGGATGGCAGTCCGGTCCGACCGAGCGATCTGACGTGACGTCAGTTAAATCGCGCTCACCCCTCGAGAGAGAACGTCGAAAGCGAACGGACGCAGTGCGCCTGCTCCAGAAAATGCTGAGAAGTTCTCTCGGCATAGCCCAAACCCCGAGACAGGCGAGATTCTTCTGCTCGCCGGGGCGAGAGGCACTTCGCCACACGCTGCGAGGCTTTCGGTTGCTTCGGCATGCCAAGGACAAGACGCATAGCTGTACGCAGCCGCCGAGGGCCTTCGCGTAGGCCGCTTACGCAAAGGTTCGTTTATCCGCCAGCTTGCCAGCAGCGTGACGGGGGAACCCCCCCTCATTCGGAGGCTCGTCTAGCCGACACAAAAGCGCTGCACCACGTTGCGTAGCGCGCAGTGGGTATCCGAAGGAATCGCCGCGCCCGGCATGGTCACAAGGCGGATGCGCCCCGAGTCCAAAAAAATGCCTCCGTCGCGCGGCGCCAGCATCCCGTCCAGTGAGGTTGTCAGACAGGTCTATTTACGAAATATTTATACGCCTGTATACTAGCCACTAGCCTAGCGTTTCTTATTTCATCGGTCATTGGCGGTACGCAACACCGCCGGGAAGGATATGCCAAAACAGGAACATACGAGCCTCGGCGACGTCAAGAAATTCTTGAAACTCGAGCGTCTGCGGAGTGGTCCGCGTGGATTCAGGGGGCCATTCCCGGCCGACACCAACCCATCCGAACGGCTCCGGCACTACCACAATGCCAAAGATGTTCTGGCGGCGATCGAGTTCATCGAACAGCACGCGGAGCTAGAGCCTCCGGTAGCGTTCCCGACGCAAACGTTCGAGGAATTGAAAGCTGCCCTCCACGAAGTCTCCTCCTCTCGCGAATCCGTGGAGCGTATGGGAAATGTCCTCGACCGGATACAATCTCTCGTCACCGACGAGGATGGTCGAAAAACCATGGCTAACGAACCGAAAAGCTGTGCAAGCCACGAGTTCGCGGTGCGTCACGCAGCCTCGGAAAGGAAGCTGGAGAAGTCCTCCGGCCAAAGTGGGCGAGCGCTTCAATGTTTTCTCGGGCAGTGGCCGCAAGATAAGTGAAGGCAACGTACTCTGGCCGCGTCGGCCTTAGTACGGCAAAACCGGTGCTGCCGGTTAGTCCATCCTCGCTGATAAGGGCATACGACTCGTTTCCAGGGCGGACAGTGCCAACAATGGTATCATTCGGCCGAAGGACACGTTGCGCTCGACTCGGAGCATCCGTCCACGAAAACGTGGAAGTGCTCTCGATGCGTCCCCTCTTGGTCCCTGACAAGTCAACGTAAACGATTGAGTTCGGGAAAGTGGACCTTATCCAGCTCTCCGGGTTGAGCGCAGCCACGTCCGAAAGGCGGGCGCTGCGCCACCCTTTCGGAATTTCCGATGTGTCGTACTCGCTCGGAAAGAGTTTGGCGGTTTCGGCGTCCATGCCGAGCGGCGCACGGCCTTCGGCCTTGGCACGGACGGGGTCAAAGTCTACGAACCATGATTTGAAGAGCGCGCGCGCGACGGCCTCGAGCGTTTCATTCATTCGGCGATTCAGTTCGATCTTGTCGTCGAGCGTGCCGAGGATGTGGGCGATGGCTCGTTGCTGCGGCAGACGGGGGAATCGCAGCATAACTCGCCGGAGCTCGGATTGCTTGATACCAAGGACGGTAGTTCCCGACGCCCGGGCGCGGAGCTGGTCCTGAACGTACGCGCTCTGCATTGCATATTTCAAGTAATCGTTATCCAACAAATCGGGCTTACCTCGAAGTGTGATAATCCGCTGCGCTAGAGCCACCTTCGCGCCATCAAGTTGGCCGATCTCGCCTAACGGCGCCTCCGTCGTCATCACGACATCGCGCGCGCGAGGCAAGCCACGTCGCATCCACGCGTCGTAGTCTTCCGGCGCAATGAACTCCTGCGGCCGCTCGATGCGACCGTTTTTGACGAGTTTAGCAGTGACGAGAGGTATCCCGAATGCTTTCTTTTCAGGTGTCTTGCCCCGGTAGTCAATGATGGCCTCCATGCAGTCCTCAAGAGGCCGTTCGACCCACGCAGACGCGAAATCAGCCCCCATAGCCAAGCTCACGAAGGTTCTTGCGGATCGTTTTCTCGAGTTTGGCGCTATCGGTAAACTGCTCGTCGAGCGTTGCGACTAGGCGCTCCATTTTCTCCTCGAACGGCTCGCCGTCGTCTTCGATCTCCTCGGCGCCGACGTAACGGCCGGGGGTGAGGACGTGCTGGTGGGCGCGGATTTCATCCGTCGTCGCGCTCTTGCAGAAGCCGGCAACGTCTTCGTACTTGCCCGCGCCGTCGCCGCGCCAGCGGTGGTAGGTGTCGGCGATTTTCGTGATGTCTTCGGCGGAGAGCTCCCGATGCACGCGGTCGATCAGCGTGCCGAGCTTGCGCGCGTTGATGAAGAGCGTGTGGCCACTGCGGTTGCGCATTTTCTTGCCGCGCCCGCCGAGGCCATTCTTCTTGTCGCGCGACAGAAACCAGAGGCATACGGGAATCTGCGTCGAGTAGAAGAGCTGGCCGGGCATGGCGACCATGCAGTCCACGAGGTCGGCCTCGATGATGGCCTTCCTGATCTCCCCCTCCCCCGACTGCTGCGACGACATGCTGCCGTTCGCGAGGACAAAGCCTGCGATGCCGGTCGGCGCGAGGTGGTGGATGAAGTGCTGCACCCAGGCGAAGTTGGCGTTGCCGGCGGGCGGCACGCCGTACTTCCAGCGGACGTCTTCGCGAAGGCTTTGGCCGCTCCAGTCGCTGTCGTTGAAGGGCGGATTGGCGAGGACGTAATCGGCTTTGAGGTCTTTGTGCGCGTCCTGCCGGAAGGAACCCGCCTCGTTCCACGCGATGTTCGCGTCTATGCCGCGGATGGCGAGGTTGAGTTTCGCGAGGCGCCAGGTGGTGTGGTTCGACTCCTGGCCGTAGATGCTCACGTCGCCGATGCGCCCGCCGTGCGCCTCGACGAACTTCTCGCTCTGCACGAACATGCCGCCCGACCCGCAGCACGGATCGAGCACGCGCCCCTTGTAGGGCGCCAGCATCTCTACGAGCACGCGCACCACGCACTGGGGCGTGTAGAACTGACCGCCCTTTTTGCCCTCGGCGGCGGCGAACTGGCCGAGGAAATATTCGTAGACGCGCCCGAGGACGTCGCGGGAGCGATGCTCGCGGTCACCGAGCGCGATGGTTCCGATCGTGTCGATAAGCTCGCCTAGACGCTGCTTATCGAGGGCGGGGCGGGCGAAGTCCTTGGACAATACGCCTTTGAGGGGCGGGTTGGCGCTCTCGATCGCGAGCATTCCATCGTCGATGAGTTTTCCGATCGTGGGCAGCTTGGCTTTGGCCAGGAGGAACGACCAGCGCGCTTCCTTCGGCACCCAGAAGATGTTGTCGGCCCGGTACTCGTCGGGGTCTTCGGGGTCGGCGCCGGATTTGCGATCGGCTTCGAGCGCGGCGTGCTTCTCCTCGAAGGCGTCGGAGATGTATTTGAGGAAGATGAGGCCGAGGACGACGTGCTTGTACTCCGCCGCGTCCATGTTGTTGCGGAGCTTGTCGGCGGTCTGCCAGAGCGTCGCCTCGAAGCCGAGGGTCGCGCCGTTGCCATTGCCCCGGCCACTCGCCGGCGCTTCCCCGCTCTTCCTGGGCGCCTTCTGATCGCTCTTGGCCATCTGCTCGCTCTCCCCACCGACGGTACCGCCAGCGCGCTCATGCTGCCCATTTTCAGGGGAACATGGCGCCGGCTGCGGTGTCGCCCCCCAATCCCTGCGCGCGAGGGCGCGCCAGTCTCAGGTGGCAACCCTCACTTTCTAGTGGAAAAACGGCTATCTATGCAAGTGTTCAGTTCGGGGCCGACCTTCCAGGGGTCTGCGGAAGGCGAGGAAGGCTTCCCGGGAGACACAGGAAGGGCGCTCAAGGCGCGCGGTGGCCGCCGCCCGCAATAGCGAATTTCGGAAGCGGCTGGCCGTCCGGGCCGAGTTCGATCCAGGGCGATCGCCGGCCACGCCCCGCCCAGGTTTGGGTTTGCGTCGGGTCGGCAGGGTTTCTCCACTTGGGCTCCACCTTGCTGCGGCGATCACCGCCCGTTGAGGAATGGACACGGCCGTTCCGCTTCGAGAAAGCCGCCGCGAGCTTTGAAGGGTCGAGACCAAGCGCCGCAGCCTGCGCGCGGAAGTTTTCAAGTAGTTCCGCTTTCCTGCGCTCGTGGCGAGCTTGCTGCTCGCGTTGCGCGTTGAGAATGAGGGTCGAGAGCTGGTCGTCGCTAAAGGAAGTAAGGTCGTCCATGCGGTGAAAACGGCAGCCGAGGCCACGGCATTCCCAAGCGACGAGGCGTTCGCATCGGTGTTACAGCCTTCTCACTGCAAGCCACTCTTCGTGGAATTTCGCGCCGTCCAGGATGCGGCGATACGGCCAGTGCTTGCAGGTGCTGGTTGAGTACGGAATAGCACTTGCCCAGCACTTCTGTTTCCTTGCTACTCAAACCTCCTCGAGCGTTACCGAAAGGTTGATGTGCAGGCTCGGCTCGGCGGCAAGCGCCTGCGCCTCGTGGGGCACGCCGGGCGGCATGTAGAGCACGTCGCCGGGGACCAGTTCCAGCTCCGTCGCCGGGCTAGAGAACTCGAACGGCCTGGCCGTCCGAGTGCGGCGCAGGAAGGCCATCGGGCTGTCCGGCTCAAAGGCGGGCGATGGGGGGTAGACCTTCCATGCCTTCCTGCCCGCCACCTGGAGCACGAACGTCGCTTCGCTGTCGACATGCGCCGCCAGGGCGCGCCCTCCCGGCGGCGTGGCGAAGGCGTAGCCGTGCACCGGGAACCCAAGCTCCCGCGCGAGGCTGGCGCATAGACGTCCCACGGCGGGGCTGCACCGATGCAGGAGTGAAAGGAGCACGGTCGCCCCTCGCGCGTACTGCTCCGCCACGAGGGCGCGGTCTACGCAGAATATCTCCCGATGCGACGCGACGCGTTCCGGCCGCGCGTAGAGCGTGGGCGCAAGCGCTCCTCCGTCGCGGAACATCCGCACCACGTCGGGCGTCAGCAGCGCCGCGCCGAGGATGCCCTCGAGTGTCGTAAAACTCAGAAGATCGCCGAAGCCGCCCGCGTCTCGCTCGGGGTAATAGGTCGTCCCCTGTCCCCACCGTTCTACAAGGAAACAGGTCGAATTGGGAACGAGCCGGGATAGTCCTGAGTCCGTCGTCGTCTGGCTGCTAAGCTGGCTAAGATTCATACCCTAAGAAACGCCGAGCGAAGGAGGCCAATTCCCGGGGCGCGGGAGTCGAATCCGCCCGCGCAGTGCGGCGCATGACACGAAGTGGGGTTCGAAGGTTCGGGAGTTTAGGGGTTCAAGAGTTCAAAAGTAGTGTTTTTGCACGACTTTCGCGCGACGAGCCGAGGCGGGTTCACTAGTTTTTGGGTGAACTCTTGAACTAGTTTTGAACCTCAGCCGTCTGCGGCACGTTGTATTTGGAAAAGAGGTCGTTAAGCGCCTCTGAGAGAAGGTCCTGCACCGTGCGGTCAGGATGCTTCGCCTGAATGAGCCGGAGTGATTGCTTCACGGCGGGATCGAAGTAGCCGGTTACGTTCACCCGCCCTACCCGGTGCGGCTTCGTGCCGGGCGCGTGTGCCCCCGGCAACGCTGCAGCGTCAGACGCCGGGAGCTTCGCGCTTCCCGACCCGTGCGCGGCGATGGCAAGCGCGTCCCCCAAGGGCGTTTTCTTCGGCATAAATCAGATCTCCGCGTAGTTCACCTGTTTGATAGTTTTGGAGTTCAAGAGTTTCTGAGTAAACTTGTAAAGCGCTCGGATTTCGTCGGCGGCCTTGCCCGCGGGCTCGTACTCGGTGACGCCTTGGCCGCCGCCCGGCGCGTAGCCGTAGGCGGCGCGCTGATGCAGCACGATCGGGCAGACCTGAAAGCCCATGCTCTCGGCGGCGCGCTGCGCCTCGAGGTAGAGCGTGCCCTGCGGCGGGGCGGCGTTGATCAGAACGAACGTCGGCGGGCTGCCGGCCAGCGTCACGAGCTCACGCAGCGCAGGGAGGGTTTCCATGTCGTTGATGATGGGGCGGACGGGCACGAGCACGAGGTCGGAGGCCCTCACGGCCTCCAAAGTGGCTTCCGAGGTGCGGGGAGGGGTATCCAGAATGACGAGGGTCGTGCCCTGCTTCTCGGCCGCATCCAGGACGGGGCGTAGGCGCGCGACCTGTGCCGACACGACGGCAGGAGACTCCGCTTTACGGCGATCGCCCCAGTTGGCGGACGTCGGTTGTGAATCGAGGTCGATCAGGGCAACGGTTTGCCCCGCTGCGGCCGCGGCGACGGCAAGGTTCTGGGCGGTGGTCGTCTTCCCGCAACCGCCTTTCTGGCCGACAATGGCAATAGCTTTCATGTGCGCCCCCCTTCAATGTAGTTCGACAGTAAACTCTTGAAGGAGTAAACGCAATAGCTTTGCTAGTTCGTATTCAAACTAGCGAACTTACGAACTCTTGAACTCCGCGCAAAGGGGCGGTTTCCCAGGAAAAGAGGCGGCCGACTATGCCTTTTCGGGCTCGTGATCGCGCGCTGGCTCTGGAGCCTTGGCGGGCGAGAGTCCTTTTCCGGCGGCCAGTTGTTCGGCCTGCGTCGGCCCGGTCGTCACCAGCGGCGTCGTCTGTCGCGCAAACTGCGCGCCCGCAGGCTCGATGTCCACATGCGTGCCTTGGGACACGCCACGCAGCCCCTGGGCGGCATCAAGGTTGCCGGCCACGAGCGCCTGCGGGCTCATGGCCTGCGACGGTTGCGGGGCGGCGACAGGGATCGCGGCCACCTTCTCGAGCGGCGGCTTCGCCGGTTCCGGCTGATCCTTGCCACGGATGGTGTCAAAAACGGTGGAGAGTCGTTCGGCGAGGGTAGGGCGGGTTGCCATGGTGCCGGATCAACGCCCGAGGCGGGTAGGGGCTTCCCGCTCGCCAGGGCTTCGGGGGGACCTTCCGACAACGGGCCTGTCTCACCGTGGCATTCCGATCTGACCCTCTTGCCCTTTCTTCGGGGAGGCTTAGTCCCGAGCCCGAAGCCGCCCGAGCGGCGAGCGCTTTTCTTGCCGTCCCTCGCCCTCGCCACGATTGGTAGTCACGGCGAAGGGAGGCACGGGTCAAGGAACGGCGGAGGCTCGGCGGAGCCGTCCGCCTGCGGCGCGCAGCCCCGTATGGGGCGGAGCGTCCTTGACGCGGGTCGAGTCCGCCGTAGCGTCTGCTCTTCTCTCCGAGGGCGAGATTCCCGCGTCGTTCCGGCGCGGCGAAGTTCCCCCTGAGCGCGCGGAGGCGAACGCCGAGCACGCGATTTGGGGGAAACTCGGTCCGGCGCAGCCGCCGCGAGGCGGCGGAGACGGAACGCAAGGGGGCAACTGCTCAGGTCAGGGATTCCGTCTTGACTGTACTACGGCAATGCCGTACAGTAAACGATGTGAAAGGCTCTCTGGTAGGCGTTGCATCCCGTGAAAATCGTACCAACACGCAGTTATCTGCGCCATGCCGCGAAGCTCTTTTCCGAGGCAGAACGCACGGCGATGGAAGATGCAATCGCAGCGAACCCCGAGCAGTGGCCGGTCATCCCCGGAACCGGCGGCTTACGCAAGGCGCGCGTCGCAAGGCCGGGCATGGGCAAACGCGGCGGCGCGCGCACGATCTATTTCTATTGGGTCGGCGAGGCGCTGCTCCTCTTGCTCCACGTCTACGCCAAGAACGTCCAGGAGGACATCGACGCCGACCAGAAGAAAACCCTGGTGCAATTACGCAACGAGTTTATGGAGAAATATCGTGACTAGCCGCATCAGAACCGCAAATAAGCAAGCGCGTAAGCCAGCCGTCGGCGCAGCGCTGATCGAGAGTTTCTCGGAAGCCGTGGCATGGGCGCGCGGCGAGGTGGAGCTACCCGTGCGGGAATACCACCCGCCCGAGAAGGTCGAAGTCGAGCCGATCCGCAGACGGCTTGGCCTAACGCAAGCGAATTTCGCGCGGGTGTTCGGGCTCAACGTCAGCACGGTGCGCGACTGGGAGCAGGGACGCCGCACCCCGGAAGGCCCGGCGCGCACGCTGCTCGCGATCATCGCGCGCCACCCGGAAATCGTTCACGAAGTGCTTGAGCGGCCGTGACTTCCGATGCGCACCGTATCCGTCAAACTTTCCGACGCTCTGGACTGCCGGTTAACGGCAATCGCCAAGCGGCAAGGCGCGACGCGCTCCGAGGTCATTCGCCAGGCCCTCGACGCCTTCATCGCACAAACAAACGAAGGGTCCGAAGGGCCTCACCGTCGCGGAATTGGCGGCCGACCTCATTGGCTCCGTCACCGATGCCCCCGCCGATCTGGCGACCAATCCCAAGTATATGGCCGATTACGGGAAATGACTGGTCGGTAGCGCGCCTGCGCGCCGCGGTGCCTCGGTTCCCCCTGCTCCTTGCACGAAATAACGCCTATCGGCCGGCGGCGATCGTCCTGGATGCGTCAGGGCGGGCGAAAACATGTCTGGATGGGAAAGACTACCCTCGATCATAAAAGACACCTCCTGGAGCGTTCTAACCGCCTTAGCGTCGATGTTGCGCCGGGGGGAGGGTTCGCGACGCCGCACATCTTTCCTGCAAAGCCCTTTCGGGCGTAGCCCGCTGCGTGCTGCGTCCCGAAGGGACGCGAGCGCGGATGCGTGCAGCCCAACGGGCTGCTCCATGTTCCTTGGAGGCTAGGCAGACAGCGGGAGAGAGCTATTTCTTGGCCGAGGGCGATGCGAAGCAGCGCACGAGGCGAATGCTTGCGGCCATTTTGGGCCGCTCCTTTTCCTTATCAGGATCATCGGTATAGCAGTTGAGATGTTCGCCTAGATCGATCTATCTTCTATCGAAGATCAGATCTCGCGCGCGTGCGCGCGAGGGTTTGGCAAGTAACTTACTGACTCATCGGCGAATTATGGTGATCAAGTGCCTCGGTTCCCCCCGGGGGGTTTCGGGGCACGGCGCTTCGGTTCCCCCTGTAGGGTGCCTTGAAACCCCCGTATCCGGCGCTCGTAGTGCCTCGGTTCCCCCGTCAGGTGCCTCGGTTCTCGCGGAAAAGTGCCTTGGAACCCCCCTTGCGGTGCTTCGGTTCCCCGGGGGTTTCGCGGCGCGGTGCCTCGGTTCCCCCTCAGCAGAACGGAAAAGTGCCTCGGTTCCCCCCGTGTGGCGCATCGGTGTGGACGAAACGGGTGGTTAGATAGGGTAGGGGGCAGTGCGGGCACTATTTGGCGCGGTGCTTCGATTCCCCCTCGTCGGCATCGCGCGCGGCAGCCCACTTTTTGGCAAAGCCGATGAAGGCGGCATCGGGCCTTTCGGCCGTCAGCTTCTTCTCCTTCAGCCAAGCGGCGAAGTCGGCAAGACAGCGATCCACGTCGCGGTTCGGGTACATTTCGCGAAACCTGGCCCTGGCCTGGGCGCTGATAGCCGGGCAATGCGGTGAAACAAGCGGTAGTTCAGGCTGCTGCGGCGCGTGCTTAGAGGGAGCGGCGGCGCGTGCGTCCGGTATCGCGCTGGACAGGGGGGCATAGCGGACTGCGTCGATTTCCCGATCGATCCAGGCGTTGGCAACGCCCTTTTTCCGAAGGACTTCGAGCGCCGCCCGAAGGTTCTGGCGGAATTTCTTGAGAGGAGCCGTGCTTCCAGAAAGGCGATGCAACTCCGGAACCGCCACCGGTTTCGTGAATTTTGCGAAATAAAGCTGGAGCCAGAGGCACAGCGGCTGCCGCATCAACGATTTTCGTTTTTCCCAGTCGACCGTGCCGAATCCGTTGTCGAACAGCTTCGCCAGTTCGCGGTTGACCTCCAGCGCGAACAGCGTGTCGTCGTCCTCCGATACATCCCTGGCCTTCGTCAAAATCGAGCCCGAGTAGCTCACCTTGCCGTCCGGCGCCGTGATCCGCAGGGCAGTCGCGATCACGTCGTCGACAAGCTGGCGGAAGCTGTCGCGATCGGTCTTGCCGGTGTGGCGCCCGATGAGCCGCAGAAACGAGCGAATGCGGAATTCGACGGTATCGCCCTGGGGTAGTCCTCGCATCAGGTGGAGCGCGCCCATGACGATATCAGCGTGCACCTGGGTCAAGCGCTTGCCCGTGTAGGAGACCGTGTATCCGTTGATGCTCGCAATGTGCTCGCCGCGAAGGTGCTGCGTGTTCTTCCCGTGCAGGGCCGCGAAGAGCGCGCAGGCAATGAAGTCGGTCGGCATCGCGCGCTTGCCGTCCGGCCACATCGCGAATGGCACGACTTTGGCGGATTCGCGATCGGGCGGGAGGTCACGCGTCTGGTGACCGACGGCGCAGGGAATGCCAAGCCGCTGGGCCTCCTTCTCGGGGAACGGGTGCGGCTTGCCGAGTAGCTCTGCGTTGATGATGGCGGTGCTTTCTTCCTCGGTGTAATGGATGACGCGCTGGATCATGCGGTCTCCTCGCGCGGCTGGCGCAACAGAAACCCGGCGGGCGCGTAGTCCGCGCCTGTGAGCGCGGGGAAGAGCACCGGGGCGCTGTCGAGGGATACGAGGCGAGGCGGCACGGCGGGGAACATGTCCAACTGCGTGGAGTCCAAAGACGCCCGGCCGTGAGTCTCGGTCAGATATGCCGGCCGGTTCGCCATTCTGCTCTCCCCAAGCTAATTGCGCATAATGTCCCTCGTATAGGTATTTGCGTTTATATGGTAAAAGTCAACGATGAAATCAGTCCCCTTACGCACCGCGCGACCACCGGACTCCGCGTCAACCGAAATTCGGTGCCCGAACCCATCACGCGACCGGGGTCGAGATTTCTGACACCGAGATGGGGAATCTCTGATCCTTCCCGGCGGAGATGGCCGATCGAATCCCTACTTCCCGGGCGCCTTTCTGCTGCTCGCCCGCCGGTTCGGGCGAGCAGGGGATCCGATTCGGCGGACACCCGATGCAGTCCCGGCCTGATGCTCCTGCCGCAGCGATAGATATTGCGCAAACCACTGACAATAAAGGCGGAGATCCTTGAGGCAATCGGCGTAAGTAGGGGTGATGCTGTACGATCGGTAGCAAAAGACGCTGGCTGCCACATGGGCATAATTCGCGCCCTTGGGGATCATGTGCTCATTGATGTAGGGGAGCTTTGAAGGCCGCGACAGAAATAGGGTGGTCGACGGCTTGTCCGTTTTCGCACCAGACTCGTACCAAGCATAGTGCGGGTCTTCTATTGACCCAATCGCGACACTGTCCGGGCGGAGCGAAGCGGGGAGCGCCTGCCATGTGAGGTCGCCGGACGCGTAAGCGTGACGCGCTGGCTGCAGAATCGAATCGTCCGATGCCGAGATCGAATGAAACATCACATGCTCGATCTGTACCCACTTTTCGCGAGGGCGAACGAGCCAGGCTGCCGAGAGTTCCAGGGCGTCATCGTCGGGCACCGTGGAGTCCCGGTAAAAATTGTGGGGGACAAGCGCCCAGCTAAAATGCGGATCGCCGTCGGGGTCGTAGCACCGGTGCGTCGTGTTACTTCCGACCATCGTGCTCGTCAGGAGCAACGGGTCTGACGGGCGCGCGATGGTGACGGACGCCACCGATTCGTACGGCCAGTGGCTGAGGTTGTCGATCCGGAAGACTTCGATCTCGGCGGGGAGCTGGGGCGCAGAGCGGAGGGGGGTACGTTTTCGTTTCGGCGTCGGCACAGTGCAGGGGATGGTGTCTCATCCACAGCGCCGGAGCAACGACGAGACTCCGGTGCGCCAGGCGGCTCTCGGCCGCTGCCCTATTGCTGCCATGCCGCCAGGGTTCCCGGCGGAAGTGCCCGGAACGGGACGGCACCAGAGGGATTCGAGGTTTGCCAAGGATATCGAGCGCTTGGCGGTCAAGCAGGCGTCTCGATTGAAGTTTCTTCCACGCTCAACTTGGCAATTCGACTCCCCCTGGGGACGCAAGAATAACTTAACGGAACTACTCAGGAAACTGCGCGCTGCTCGCCCTCTCCCGCAGCCCTTGCCCCATCCTTGCCACGAGCGAGGGCGCGCCGCATGTCGCCCCCGTCGTTGGGCGCGAGGTGCGAGTACCGCATCGTCATCGCAATCGTCGTGTGCCCCAGGTACTCCTGGACCTGACGAAGCGGGACGCCAGCGCTTACAAGTTGCGAAGCAAAGCTATGCCGCGTGTCGTGCCATCGGATGCGCCGAAGGCCTGCGCGACGGCACGCGCCTTCGATGCGTTCGTGAAGCTGCCAAAGCGTAAGGGGACTGCCGTCGCGATTGCAGAAGACGTTCTGGCCGCGCAAGTGCTTGATAGCCCGAAGCGCCTCCAGCAGCGCGCCGGTCAACGGCACGTGACGTGACTTGCCCGTCTTCGTCGGGCCGAGGAGCCCTTCACTGACCGTCGGCGGAACACCACCTTGCGGCTTTGAAAGTCGAGGTCGCCCCACTGACGCGTGAGCCTCCTCAGGCTCGCGAACCGTCCGCCTTTTTTGTGACCGCGGCCAGTGAACGTTTCGTTCGTCCATACGGAGCCCATTGCGCAAGCGCGATGCCACGCCACTCGGACAGCCGCGGCATATGCGGAGCTGCGGATGTCTGCGGAGACACGCCTCTGAAGCGACCCTGGGGAACGCCCGTGGTCATTAATTGCTGACCAGGGGTGGTCATTAATTAATGACCACCCGGACCTCTTCGCCGAACGATTCGCTCGTCTTGGTGGGTAATGTGCCGCGCGACAGAATAGTTGTCGTTGCGTCGGGAGCCACCCAGCCGTATCGGCAGTCTCTCACCGGCGGCGCTCTTCGCAATCGAAAGGCGGTCACAATAGCGCTTCTTTCCCGGAGCGAATGCGGAGGGCAAGATAAAACGGGACCCCTTATTTGAATTATGTTGCGAATACTACAATAGCTTTTCGGCTCCTTGGGAGTCGAGACACAGCGAGCACGCGGCCTTTCGCCGCGGGGTTGGCCGCGCCGATAGGCGGGCAAGCGGAGACGTCTGACGAGATGGGCAACCCGGATAACAAGGACGACCGCCTGGGCGACTTTCGACCCCGGATAGGCCGGACGGAGCGAGCGCGCGTTCGGGTCGGCACGAGCTCCCTTCGCATCGCGACGCTCGTGCGCCGCGGCCATGGACGGTGCGGCGGCAAGGCGGCGTACAAGCTCCCGCCGGCCGCCGGCTTCGGCCCTGGACCCAACGCACGCCGCGTCATTGTAAAAGCCCACGTCCAAAGGCTCGGGCGTCACGGCGTCCACGCCGTCGGCCGGCACTTGCGGTACATCGAGCGCGACGGCGTCGAGAAGGACGGTTCGCCGGGTGTGCCCACCGGCGCCGGCGGCACGCCCGTGCGCTCGCGTCCGGTGGTGCCGACGTACCTCTTCGTGGTGGCACTTGCGGTGGTGATCGCCATCGGACGCTGACAGTCATCATCGCGATCCTGGTGCTGCTGCTCGCCGCGGAAGGAGGCTCGTCTCTCCTATGGCGTCATCGTGCTGGCCGCGCTGTCCGGCGGGCTGCTCATCCTCTTCGGGGCGTAACCGATCGGCTCATCCCCCTCCTTGCTATCGGCGCGTTCCTCGCGTTCACGCTGTCGCAGGCCGGCATGGTGCAGCACTGGCGGCGCCTTTCGGCGCAAGGCAAGGGCGAGGGCAGCCGCCACTCGATGTGGATCAACGGCGTTGGTGATGTGGCGACCGGCGTGACGCTCGTCGTGGAGGTCGTCTCGAAGTTCGTCGAGGGCGCGTGGAGCGCGGTGCTCGCTGTGCCGCTCGTCGTGTACCTGTTCTCGCGCATCAACCGCCAGCTACGCCTCGGTGGCGAAGGTGGTCGCCGAGGACCAGCCCCTGGTCTTGACCGAGACGCACCCCCCCATCGTGGGGGTGCCGGTGCAGTCGTGGAGCCAGCTCGCGAGCCGCGGGCTTCGCTTCGCTCTCGAGCTATCGACAGACGTGCGCGCGCTCCACATCCTCACGCAAGACAGCACCATCTGTGAGCTCACGGCCGTGTGGGAGGACCTCGTCGCCGGCCCTGCGCGCGAGGCGGGACTGCCCCCTCCTCAGCTCATCCTGCGCAAGTCGACCTACCGCCAGTTCTTCGCGCCGCTCGTGGCGCTCGTGGAGCAGCTTCGCGACCGCCACCCCGATCGCGACATCGTCGTCACGTGCCTGATCTGGTGGTTCGGCGCTGGTACCACGCCTTCCTCCACAACAACCGGGGCACGCTGCTCCATGGGCTGCTGCGCCTGCGCGGGGGGCCACGCGTCGTCGTCGTGACGCAGTCGGGCTCGACCTTCGTCCGGTCCTTGACCTGCGCGACGGGCATGCGGCTGACGCACCGGAGCAGCTCGACCATCGCGCCCTTGTGAGAGGTGCTGGACGACGACGTAGGCTATTCCGCTGCGCGAGGGCACGTGCCTGAGGAACTCTTCGACGGCTCCGAGCCCTCCGGCGGACGCGTCTATGCCCGACGACGGGGAAGACGAGGCAGCGACGAGGCGCTGATCCGCTTCCTGGCTGGATCGCGGCCGCCTCCGTGGGGGGCTGCGCCGGAAGTTCGTCAGGCTTCGCGCGTTCGCGCGTTCGCGCCGGCGCCTTGCCTCCAGCTCCCGCTTGATGCCCCGTCCGCAGGACGCGCCCGTGCCTGGTCGTGTGCCCTTCGACAGGCGCTTGCGTTCGCGCTTGTTCTAGAAATTTCCCGGGTCCCAGGACTCCCCTCGCGCGGCTCCAACGTTGCGCACGAAGTCCCGCTGGGGACTGACGATAAGTCGGTCTTGAGCCTTCCCGCCGCGAACGCGACCGGCGACGAGGGCATCGTTGATGCTTGCGGATCCTCCGAGCGGCCGCGGAATTGGCCTCGACCCGAGCGACTGAAAGGTGGACCGCATGGGCTTCTTCAGACGAACCGTAGCCGAGTTCATCGGCACCTTCTGGTTGGTGCTGGGAGGATGCGGCGCGGCCGTTCTCTCCGCAAAATTTCCCGGGACCGGGATAGGCTTCCTCGGCGTCGCTCTCGCTTTCGGGCTGACGCTGGTCAGCGGAATCTACGCGCTTGGGGCCATCTCGGGAGGGCATTTCAACCCCGCGGTGACCGTTGGGCTCGCGACGGCTGGGCGCTTCCCCTCGCGGGAGGTGCCGGCGTACGTCGTGGCGCAGGTCCTCGGCGGGATCGTTGCCGCGCTCGCGCTTTACGTCATCGCGAGCGGCGCGCCGGGTTTCGACGTGGCCACCGGCCGGCTGGCCGCGAACGGATACGCGGCTCACTCGCCGGGCGGCTACAGCCTATCCGCCGGCATCGTCACGGAGCTCGTCACGACGTTCATGTTCGTCATGATCGTCTTGGGATCAACGGACGGCATCTCGTACAAGACGTTCGCCCCCCTCGCCATCGGCCTGGCACTGACCCTCGTCCATCTAGTGAGCATTCCCGTGACCAACGCGTCGGTGAATCCAGCACGAAGCACGGGGCCGGCTATCGTCGCCGGGGGGTGGGCGCTGGAACAGCTCTGGCTCTTCTGGGCCGCGCCGCTTGTTGCCGCTATTCTTGCCGGTCTAGCGTATCCCGCGCTAACGGGTGCCAAGCGGCACGTTCAGCCCGCCGCAGTGGCGCGTGAGTCGGAGGACAGGTTGCGCCCGGGCCGCCCAGCGCACGCGCGATAGTCCCGGTCGACTGCGGGACAACAGTTTGTCGATCCACTCCCGGGGTCGAAACGCCGACCGTGGGGCCGATCACACTTCCTGGCAGCAAGACGCTCGACGTCGATGCCAATGGCCCCGAGGCCGAGATGGAGCACTCCCTGGGTAACAGCAAGACGTCGCAGCCGCACACGTTCGAGTTCGACAATTTGAACTTCGAATCCGCCACGGCGAACCTCACGCCGGACTCCGCGAGCTAAGCCGACAGCTTGACGACATCATCGCCCCGCCGCACCGCCCGGAACTTGCAGCGGAGTACGAGGAGCTATGCACGACATCGTTCGCACGGTCGTGACCATTGCGTCGTCCCAGCTCGTGACGTTGCTGGCTCTCGACGTCGGGCTCATGCTCCGCGTCGAAGACCTCCGCCGCGAGATCAAGAACCCCGTGCTCTGGCGCACACTCCTGGTCGCGCTGGTCGCCGTCCCCATGCTGGCCATCCTCATCGCGCTCGTGCTGCCCCTCGGGCCGATTGCGCGGGGCGCTCTGGTGCTGATGTCCGTGTCGCCGGGGGCGCCACTGATGATCAACAAAGTGCGCGGCCCATCCGGCAACCTGGCGCTCGCCGCGACGGTAGCGGTCGCCCTCACCCTCGCAGCGCTCGTGACCCTTCCGATCGAGCTGCTGGTCTTGAACCGGCTGTTCCCGCTGCACCTGCAGGCGTCGGTGCCCGCCCTGCTGCGGATGCTCGTTCCGCGCCTACTCATCCCGCTCGCTTTGGGGGTGGCGGCGCGCCTGGTGTGGTCCAAAGGTGCCGAAGTCCTCGAGCGGGTCGTGCGCGCGGTCTTCTTGATCGCGCTCGCCCTCGTAGCCATCGCCGCCCTGGCCACCGCCTGGCATCAGATCGGTCGTATCGGTCCCTTTGGTTGGCTCGCGATGATCCTCATCACGCTTGGCGCAACGGTGCTCGGCGACTTCGTGGGCGGTCGCGATCCGCGGGACCGCAAGACGGCGGCCTACGCCGTCGTCCTCGGGAACCCTGCCGTCGCGATCCAGGTCGCGACCCACAGCTACCCCTCGCTGAAAGCGGCCCCCGTCATGGTCGCGTACGTTGTCTTGCGCGCGATCCTTGTCCTCCCGTACGCGCTCGTCTCGCGGAGGCGCCTCCGCATGGGTGGGCCCCGCGCTGTCCCCGGTACATGACCTGCATCGGACGGACGGATGCCGCTCAAGGAGTACAAGCCCGGCTCCGCGTTCCCCGGCGTCATTGGACGCACCGCCGAGGTCTCGACGCCGGCGTGGCCGAGACCGACGCGAGCGCAGAAGGACGCGCCGAACGTCCTCTTCATCGTCCTCGACGACATAAGGTTCGGGCACGTAGGCTGCTTCGGCAGCCCGATCGAGACGCCGCACATCGACGCGCTCGCCGCCGATGGGCTCCGGTACAACAACACTCACACGACGGCGCTCTGCTCGCCCTCGCGCTCGTGCATCATGACGGGCCGCAATCACCACTCGAACCACATGGCCTGTCTCTCGAACGGGTCGACGGGCTATCCGGGATCCGACGGATACATCCCGTTTGAGAACGGATTCCTCTCGGAGATCCTTCTCCAGCAGGGCTACAGCACGTATTGCGTCGGAAAGTGGCACCTGGCGCCCGAAGAGACGATGTCCGGGGCGGGCCCTTACGACCGCTGGCCGCTCGGCCGCGGGTTCGAGCGCTACTACGGTTTTCTCGGCGGCGACACGCACGAGTACTACCCCGCGAGGCCGAGAAGACTCCCGAAGAGGGCTACCACCTGACGGAGGACCTGGTCGAGAAGGCGCGGGCGATGATCGCCGACTCCAAGCAGGTTGTTCCTGACAAGCCGTTTTTCCTCTACTTCGCGCCCGGAG
>Ga0265318_10000994_pt1 | contig 18193 bp, 6 predicted proteins | sample 4821metaG_FD_192431 | JGI IMG/M metagenome (GOLD analysis project Ga0265318, IMG submission 192431) | Rhizosphere microbial communities from Carex aquatilis grown in University of Washington, Seatle, WA, United States - 4-8-21 metaG | ecosystem: Host-associated > Plants > Roots > Rhizosphere >... | reverse complement strand
CGATCGCGACGTGCTCCCGGATCTCTCGGATCCCCAGATTGTCCTGGTGGCCGAGTGGATGGGGCACCCGGCCTCCGAGGTCGCCACCTCTGTCGCTCGGCCGCTCACCGCCGCGCTCGAGAGCGTCCCGGGCGTCACCACCGTGCGCGCCTCGTCGATGGCGGGCATGGCGTACCTCGACGTGGTCTTCGCGTCGACCGCCCGGCTCGGCGCGGGGCGCGCGGCGATCCTCGAGCGGGCGGCCACGGTCGCGAATCGCCTGCCTCCCAACGTCCGGGTGCGGGTCGGCCCGAAGGCGTCGAGCACGGGGTGGGTCTACGAGTACGTCCTCGTCGATCCCGCGCGACACGAGTCGCCGCTCGCGATGCGGCGGTTCCAGGAGGAGGTCCTGCGTCCGGCTCTGGCCTCCATCCCGGGGGTGGCGGAGATCGCCTCGCTCGGAGGTGGCGTCGAGCAGGTGGTCGTGCAGCCGCACTCGGCCGAGCTCCGCCGCCGACAGCTGGCCGTCAGCGACGTGGTGGCGACGGTGCGCGCCGCGCTCGATGGACCCCACCGATCGACCTCGGTCGAGGCGCTGGCGGCCCGCCCCGTCGGCCCGGTGCCGGGCGGGCGGCCACCCACGCTGGGGGACGTGGCCACGGTCCAGGTCTCGAGCCATCCGGGGGATGGGTTCGCCGACCTCGGGGGTCTCTTCCAGTCGGTGGGTGGGATCGTGATCGCCGAACGCGACGCCAACCTCTCGTCGCTGATCCACGAGGTCGAGCGCACGCTCGAGCGCAAGCGCGCCGAGTACCCAGGGCGCCTGCAGATCGTGGCCGTCCACGATCGCCTGTCGCTGGTGGACCGCGTGGGTCGGACGCTGTGGCGTGCCCTCGCCGAGGAGATCGCGGTCGCCGTGCTGGTCATCTCGATCTTCCTCGTCGATGGGGTGAGCGCGCTCGTGCCGCTCGTCACCCTTCCGGTGGTGCTGCTCCTCGCGTTCCTCGGCATGCGCCTCCTCGGTCTGCCGGCCACCCTCATGAGCCTCGGCGGGATGGGCATGGCCCTCGGCATGGCGGTCGACGCCGACGTGGTGGCGCTCGAAGCTTGCCACCGCAAGCGGGAGGCCCTCGGTCGCCAGATCTCGGGCATGCGGGTGCGCCGGGCCCTGGTGCACGCGGCCGGCGCGTTCACGCCCGCCATCCAGACCTCCCTGCTGATCGCGGCGCTGAGCTTCCTGCCGGTCCTGGCCTTTCCGGGCGAGACCGGTCGGCTGCTCCGGCCGCTCGCCCTCGGCAAGACCCTGGTGATCGTGGCGGCCGCGCTCGTCACCTTCACGCTGGCGCCGGCCCTGCGCGATCGCCTGCTGCGCAGCGGGGTCAGGCCCGAGCTCGACAACCGGCTGGTCCGTGAGCTCGTGCGCGCCTACCGCCCGGTGGTGCACTTCGCCCTCTCGCGGCCGCTGCTCACGCTCGCGACCGCCGGCCTGGCGGTGATCTCCTGCCTGCCGATCGCGTCGCGGCTCGGCGGGGAGTTCCTGCCGCGCATCGACGAGGGCGATCTCCTGTTCATGCCGACCACCCTGGCCGGCATCCCCCCCGAGGAGGCCATGCGCGAGCTGCGGGCCATGGATCGGGCGCTCGCCTCGTTTCCGGAGGTGGCCACGGTCTTCGGAAAGGTCGGTCGCTCCGACAGCGCGACCGATCCGGCCCCCTATTCGATGGCGGAGACGATCATCCGCCTGCGACCCCGGGGGCAGTGGCCGGCGATCGAGCGGCCGCGGTGGTACTCGGGTTGGGCGCCCGGCCCGCTGCGGATGGTGCTCGGCTGGCTCTGGCCGGAGCGAGGCCCGCTGACCGCTCCCGAGCTGGTGGAGAAGCTCGACGCCGCGGCGCGGTTGCCGGGCTGGACCCCGGGCTGGACGGCGCCCGTGCGGGCGCGCCTCGACATGATGTCGACGGGGATCCGCACGGCGGTGGCCATCCGCATCGTCGCGCCGAGCGCGGAGAGCCTGGCGGCGATCGGCCCGCTCATCCGGGCGGAGATCCTGCGGGTGCCGGGGACCCGCAGCGCGACGCTCGAGTCGCAGGGCGGGGAGAGCTGGCCGAGGTGGAAGGCCGATCCCGCGGCCCTCGAGCTGCACCAGGTGGACCCGGCGCTCGCCCGGTCCACGGCCGACCTGCTGCTGGCGGGTGGCCAGCTCGGGACGCTCGACCATGGGGGGCAGCGCCTGCGGGTCACCGTCGGTTTCGAGGGCAGCGACGCGATGCAGGTGCCGGCCGATCGCCTCCGGGAGGTGACGGTCCGGTCGCGCTCGGTCGACGGGGACGGCGGGGAGCCGGTCGCGCTCGCCCTGCTCGGAGAGGACGCGTACATCGACAGCCCAGCCATGGTTCGCTCCGAGCGCGGCGAGCTGGTCTCGTACATCCACGTCGACGTGGACGCAGATGGGGCTGGCGTCGAGAGCGGTGGCACCGATCTCGCGAGCTACGTCGCGCGCGCGCGCCGCCACCTCGACGACGCCGCCGCCCGGGGCAGCTTCGGGCCCACGCCTGCCGCCCGCGGCGTCCGCTGGGAGTTCGCCGGGCAGTACGAGCTGCTGGCGGCCGGTCGTCGGCGCCTCGGCGTCATCATTCCGGTGGTGGTCCTCTCGATGCTGGGGTTGTTGTTCCTGCAGTTTCGCAGCCTCACCGAGGCGCTGATCGTCATGCTCTCGGTGCCGTTCGCCCTGGTTGGGAGCGTCTGGACGCTCTTCTGGCTCGGGTACCACCTGTCTCCGCCGGTGTGGGTCGGCCTGCTGTCCGTGCTGGGGCTCGCGATGCAGACGGGGGTGGTGATGGTGGTCTACATCGACGAGGCGTTCTTTCGGCGGGTGCGGGCCGGGCAGCTCGCGACCCGGGCCGACATCGTGGCGGCCCACGCGGAGGGCACCATCCGCCGCCTGCGCCCGAAGCTCATGACCGTCGCGACCATGGCGGCGAGCCTGCTGCCCCTCCTGTGGGCCGAGGGCGCCGGCGCCGAGATCCTGCGGCGGGTGGCCGCCCCCATGATCGGCGGGCTCGTCACGAGCGCGTTCCTCACCCTCGAGGTCCTCCCCGTCGTCTACACCATGTGGCGCCACCACCAGCTCCGCGAGGCCCAGCGGCGCGGGATCCCCATCGAGGACATCGTGGGCCGCGGCCCAGGCTGGGCCAGACGCTGAGATGGACCCTCCGATCGAGATTGGCCTTCCAACCTGACAATGTGCAACGGGCTGTCCGCGTACTCCGGGCACTCGCGAGGCTACAGCCGCGCGGCGACGAACCCCATCTTGCGCGCGGCCGACAGCAATCGAGCATCGTAAGAGGCAATCTCGACGTTCTGTTTCTGGGTCCGCAGGAAATCCGCCGATGCGAGGTGGAGGGCGTCCAGCGTTCGCACGGGAGCTGGGAAGGGCTCGGTCGCCCGCGCCAGAACCAGCGGCGACAGCTCGATCATCGCCAGGCGCGCCAGCAGCCCCCGGAGCGCATCGCCGTGACTGGCCCCGAGTCCCCTTGCATTGAGCCGGGTCCAGAGCTCGTACTCGATGAGACGACTCGAGACGAGGACCGCCGTCCACAGATGATCGGGCGGATGGCGATCCTCGGCGAGGAGGTGCGCGAGAGCGACGGAGGTGTCGAGGTAGATCATCGATCGGATCGGTCGGCCGCCAGCTCCGCCAGGAGATCCTGCCCGCGTGCGACGGGCAGTCGGGGCGGCGGTCCATCCCCGCGAATCGCAGGAGCGGTCAGCCACCCACGGCGCACGGCCTCTGCCAGGAACGCATCGGTGACGGCGAGGGCACGGCCCTCTCGGGGCGGGATCAACTCGGCGATGACCCTGTCTCGGTCGGTGACCAGCACCGTCTCGCCCGCCGCTGCAAAGCGCAGATACTCGCTCAGCTTGTTCTTGAGCACCTTGACTCCGACGGAACGCACGGAGAACAATGGTAGCTACAAGTAGCTACAAGGTCAAGCGTCGGCGTCGCTCGGCCCACCGACGCGGCTGCTGTCCGCTGTGATTGTTCGCTGGTCAGCGGTCTACAAGTGGGTCGCGGGGAGGGGTCGAAGCGGAGAGGCGCCGAGAGCCCTTCGACCCTGACGACAGGCAGCACGGCCGAAAGCGGCCACCAGCGCCGCCGACCCCTCGATGGCGCCCAAACGGACGCCGGCTTACCATGGAGGTGCGCGGTTTCGCCGCCGCCCCAGCAAGCCTCCGGAGGTATCCGATGAACGCAAGGAACGTAGCGGCCGATGGCGGAATCATCCAGCGCAACAACGTCAGGGTCACTGGCCACGGCCCAAAGCCGATGCTCTTTGGTCACGGCTTCGGAACCGACCAGACGGTATGGCGCCTGGTCGCGCCCGAGTTCGAGGATCGGTTCGAGGTCGTGCGCTTCGACTACGTCGGTTCGGGACGGGGACGGCCCGTCGCCAGCGGCTCCGATCGTTACGGTTCGCTCCTCGGCTACGCGCAAGACGTGCTCGAGGTTTGCGCCTCGCTCGAGCTGCGCGAGGTGACCTTCGTCGCGCACTCGGTCAGTGGGATGATCGGCATTCTCGCGGCGCAGGCGGAGCCGCACCTGTTCGAGCGTCTGGTCCTCCTGACGCCCTCGGCCAGGTACCTCGATGATCCCCCGGACTACATCGGCGGCTTCACGCAAGCCGAGGTCGAGGAGCTGCTCTTGATGATGGAGCACAACTTCCTCGGCTGGGCGCAGACGTTCTCGGGCGTCGCCGCCAAGGAGCCGGCGCTCTCGCAGGAGCTCTTCGATAAGTTCTCCAGCCTCGAGCCCAGCGCGGCGCGCCGCTTCGCCAGGGTGACCTTCTTCGCCGACGTGCGCGCGGAGCTGCCCGGCGTCACCGTCCCGAGCTTGATCCTGCACTGTGAAGACGACGACATCGTCCCTACGAGCGCGGGCGAATATCTCCGGGATCACTTGCCGCACTCGATCTATCGGGTGCTGCCGCTCGCGGGCCATTGTCCCCAGATCAGCGCCCCGCGGCTGATCGTCGCGGAGATGAACCGGTACCTGGATGGCCCACCGCGGTCGTTGCCAAGTCGAGGCTGAGCCTTGCTGAGCTCGCCCAGCGGTTTTCTGGCCTTCGACGACCAGTGCGTCATCCGTGACACGAACGAGGAGGCGACGAGGCTGCTCGGCTATCCGCGCGAAGAGCTCACGGGGCGATCGCTGCTCGACATTCTCGCCCGCCCCGCGCGGAGCTTCTTCTCCACTCAAGTGTTGCCGGCGCTTGGTCAGAATCAGCGGGTGGAAGAGACGTATCTGTCATTTCGCACCATGTCCGGCGAGCTGTTGCCGGTCTTGCTGAACGTGGAGCGGCGCGGGGCCGAACAGGCCGCCATGAATCGCTGCGCGTTCTTGCCGATGCGCCGCCGTCAGCTGTTCGAGGGGGAGCTGCTCGAGGCGCAGTCCGCAGCCGAAGAGGCGCGCGCCCGCGAGCAGGCGGCGATCGAGCGGATTCGAGCGATGCAGGCGAAGCTCGCCCTCCAGGATCGCCTGGCGACACTCGGGACGCTGGCCGCGGGCATCGTTCACGAGATCAACAACCCGCTCAGCTACGTCTCCGTGAACCTGCAGCTCCTCGATGAAGCCCTCGGCGATGGGGACCTCGAGCGGGACCGAGAAGCGCGCGTGCTGACCCGCGAAGCGATGGAGGGGATCGCGAGAATCGGCGGCCTGTTGAAGGCGATGCGGATGTTCTCGCGCTTCGAGGCGGAGGAGCTGGTCGTGGTGGACCTGGCTGACGTCGTCGGTACATCCGTCCGAATGACCGATCACCAGGTTCGCGAGAAGGCGCGGGTCGAGCTCGACCTTCGGCCGCACGCGCTGGTCCGGGGCGACGCGGCGCGCATGGCTCAGGTCGTCATCAACTTGCTGCTGAACGCGAGCCAGGCCTTCCCCGCCGCCACCCCGGCGCAAAACCGCATCGTGGTGTCGTTGCGCGATGGAGCGAATGCCCGAGTGGTCCTCGAGGTTCGCGACAACGGACCGGGGATTCCGCCGGAGCTGCACGCGCGAATCTTCGAGGCGTTCTTCACGACCAAGCCCGTCGGGCAAGGCACCGGGCTCGGGCTCTCGATCTGCAAGCAGATCATCGATTCGCTCGGCGGCGAGCTGACCCTTCGGAGCGAACCGGGCGCCGGAGCGTGCTTCGTCATCGAGTTGCCCGCGGTCCCGGCACCCGCGAGCGCGAGGCGCTGAGGACGCCGCACCGGCAGGACGGCACCCCCGCTACCGGATGCGGCGCTGGATGGGGGCGAGGAGGCCCGTGAGCTCGGCCCGGGCCGCCCGCGCGTGGGCCTCCGCCGCGAAGACGTCGTCCGCGGCCTCGGCGTGGGTGTCGGCGCTGGCTCCCCCGAGGGCGCCCCGGTACCTGCGGTCCACCTCGGCGAAGGCCAGGCCCGCGTCGTGCCGCGCGCGCTCGCTGGCGCGCCAGGCGTCGGCCGCCAGCGCCAGGCGCAGGCGGGTCTCGGCGAAGGATACGCGGAGCGCGCGCTCCGCGGCGCGGACCTCGGCCCCCCGCACCTCGGCGCGGGCGCCCGCCTCGGCCCCCTCGCCGAGCGCCGCCAGGCGAAGCGGCACGTACAGCGACGAGACCCAGGCGAGCTGCCGTTCGGTCTCGGTCGGCGCGTCTGGCAGATCGAGGGTGGTCCTTCGCCTCTGCGGATCGACCTCGAGCAGCAACGTGGTGGTCCCGAGCAGGCGCGCGTACCCGAGGCCCGCTTCGTCCCCCGCGGCCTCCTCGCGTTCGCGCAGCGCCGTCAGAGCAGCCCCCGCCCGCAGCTCGGAGTCCTCCCACGTCGCGAGCCCGGCGGTGGCCGCCGCCACGGTCTCGGGCGCGGTCCGCCGGCCGACCTCGTCGAGCAGCGGGTCGCTCACCGTCACCCCCCGCAAGGCGAGCGCCGCCCGCTCCTTTCGTTCGACCCCTTCCGCCGCGCGCAGCGCCGCCTCGGCGCTCGACGCCGAGACGGACACAGCGGCCAGGGCCTCGGCGCTGATCTGGGCGGCGTGGTAGCGCGGAATGGCCAGATCCTCGAGGCGCCGGCGATGCTCGACGGCGTTGTCCTCGGCCGCCCGCACGTCCGCGCGGGCGTTCCACAGGCGACCGAGCTGCGCGAGCGCCCTGGCCTCGGCGCGCTCGTGCGCGGCCGTCGCGGCCCACTCGGACGCGCGGGCCTGCCGGCGGGTTCCGAGGAACGCGAAGCCCTCGGCGAGGTCGTAGCTCAGCCCCACCGACGCGAAGGCGTCCGCGTCGCGCGTGATCGTGGTGGTCCCCCCGACGGCCCCGGTGGGCGAGCGACCGATCCCGTAGGAAGCGCCCACGATGGGGCCGGCGAGGTGCGGTCCAGCCAGCAGGCCAGGTGCCCCGTTCGCGCGCTCGAGGGCCACGGCGCGGGCGGCGGCCGCCGCCGCGTCGAGCTCCGGATCGCTCGCCACGAGCTGATCGACGGTGCGCTCGAACGTCCTCTCGACGCCGGGGTCGATGGCGACGCCAGGGGCGATGGTGCCCGCCGCCGTACCCGCCGCCACGCCCACCCCCTCCGGCTTCTCGTCCGCAGCCGCGGACCGCGGCGAGGGGACCGTGGGCGCCGTGCCCGGCGGGTCGAGCTCCAGCGTCGCGAGCTCCGCCCGCGCGACCCGGGCGCGGGCCTCGATCACGCCGAGATCGATCTCCTGCAGCTCGGCCTCCACCGCGCCGCGAGATCGCGCCTTCAACGACGCGTGCAGCTCGGGGCGCATGGCCTGGTTGCTCTTCAGCTCATCGAGGACCTCGGCGAGCCGCCGCCGGCTCTCCTCCGCGAGCGCCTGGGCGCGCGCGGCTGCGTCGAGCTCCGCGTGCGCCACGCGCCGATCCGCCTCGAGCTCTTCTGCCTGACCCCGGATTCCACCCTGCTTCTCGCCGGCCATCCTGGCCGCCTCCGCGATCTTCGCCGGATTCTTCACGGGATCGAGGCGCAGGCCGAGCGCCAGCCCCACCGCGTGACCGTACCCCCGCAGCTGCTCCGTGGCCTGGACCGTCAGGTCGACGGCGGAGGGGGGATTGCGCAGCGCGCGCAGGTTGGCCTGGGCGCGCCGCTGCTCGAGCTCCGCGACCTTCGTACCGAGCGCGGCGCGATAGCCGAGGAGCCCCGCCTCGGGGTAGTGCTTCTCGCGCAGCCACGCCACGATCTCCTCGGGCGTCTCGGCGATCGCGACGGGAGCCTCGGCGGGCCGCCCGAGGAGCTGGTTGGTCCGCAGCTCGGCTTGCTGCAAGGTTTCTCGCGCGTCGAGCCAGCGCGCGCGCGCCGCCTTGGCGCGCAGCTCCGCCTGGCGCACGGTGCCCGGGTCGTCGGTGAGTCCCTCGCTCTGCATCCGCTGCGCGAGTCGGAGCTGATCCGCGCAGAAGGAGGCGTGGCTGGCCGCGGCCCGGGCCAGGCTGCGCGCGAACGCCAGGTCGAGCCGGGCCCCCGCCTGCTCGGCCAGCCGACGCTTGTGCACGAGCTCGCCCTGCACCGCGCGCAGCTCGGCCTCCGCCTCCGCCGCCTGCACCACGTCGCGGTTTCCTTTGAGCTCGAGCGCGAGGCGGCCGAGCAGGGTGGGCTCGCGGATCCGCTCGGTGGCGAGCGCGACCGGCCCGACGCTCATGGGCGAGCCGATGCTCTGGTCGACGATCGCGCCCGCGCGCGTGTGCAGCGGATAAGCCACGCCCGCCTCGAGTCCGATGTGCCACGAATCGCGGTGCGCGCGCACGGCCTCCGCCCGGGCCCGGTCGGCCTCGGCGTCGGCCGCACGAACCGCGGGGGCGGTCAGCAGGGCTGCCCGACCGGTGGCGCTGGCATCGCTCGGCGAGAGCGCGGCGGGGTGGACGCCGCCGACAGCGGGCGCGCCGCCGGCAGGCCCCGCCGCCAGATCGGCCAGGGGGCGGACGCCATCCGCCGCCAGGGCGACGCCCGCGGCGACGGCCTCGCCAAAGGCGCGCTCGGCGAGATCCTCCGAATCCACGAGGGCATGGCTCGCTGCGATCACCGCCCCCACCGCCACCTCCCCGCGCTCGAGGCGGTGGCCGGCGTCGCTGTACTGCGCGCCCGCCACCGCATCGGGATGGGCCGACCAGGTTGCAAGGCGCGCGCGCAGCCTGGCCCGCGCCCGCGCCACACGCGCGGCGCGATCCTGCCGGACCTGATCGAGCCGGTGCAGGCTCCGGGCGACGGCGCTGGCCCCGGCCTGCCGCTCGGGGCCACTTCCCGGGCGCACGTCGAAGGCGAGGCTCAGCGCGCCCGTGACGCGATCGACGACCCAGATCTTCTCGGTCGCGCTCCCGCCGATGCCGTTGTCGGTGCCGCTGTCCACTCTCGGGACATCCACGAAGGCCTCGGCCCGCAGCTCGGGGACGTACGGCGCGCGGCTGTCCGCCCGGGCCAGCAGGCTCCTCTGTTGCTCGACCTCGGCGGCGGCGCGCTCCGCGTCCACCTCGGCGTCGGCGGCGGCCCCATCGAGGGTGGCCTCGCCGATGAGCCCCAGCACCTGTCCCGGATCGAGCCGCGGATCGAGCCCTCTCGCGGTGATCGTCGATGCGCCCGACAGCGCGCGGAGGCGTTCGAGGGCGAGCTGCTGGGTGGCCCGGGCGTCGGTGAGCGCGGCCTCGACCGCGGACAGGCGGGCCCGCAGGAGCACGAGATCGTCGAGCGACCCACCTTTCTGCCCACCCGAGAGCCCGGACGCGAAGCCCGCCAGCGACGCGCGGTGGTCGTCGAGCGCCCGCACCCGGCGCTCGGCCAGGTAAAGCGCGAGGTAGCCCTCGAGGCCCTGCCGCCACCCCTCCCGCTCGTGTTGCCCGAGGGCGACCCGCGCCCCTCCCTCGGCATCCCCGGCCGCGAGGGCCGTCCACAGCTTGTCGAACGACAGGGCAACGCGCGCCTGCGCGATGCCCCGCCACGTCGGGTCGGTGAGGGAGGCCCCGAACGGGTGACGGACCGCCAGCGCGAGCTCGGGTGAGAAGTCGGCCCACGTGCGCGCGGTGGTCGCGGAGGCGAGGCGGAGCTGGCTTCGCGCCAGCTCGGTCGAGCCGCCCGCCTCCGACTGCGAGCGTCGGATCGCCGCGAGCAGGCGCTCGAGGGTGCTCGCATCCGGGACGGGGCCCCAGCCACCGGCGCCCCCCGGCCCGGGGCTCTCCAGCTCCGCGGGGCCGCGTTCGAGATCGTCCGCGACCGGCGCGACCGTCGCCGTCGGCGATGCCGGATGATCCGCAGGCGCGCCCGCGCCCGCCCCCGGGCTCGGGTTCAGGCCGAGCGTCGCCGGCGGGGCCGCGGTCCGCAGCAGGGTGGGAGGTTGGCTGGTCAGGTCGAGCTCTCGGGTGCGCTGCTCGGCCGAGGCGTACCAGGCGGTTCGCCGCGCCAGGCCCCGGACGACGTCGGCGTTCAGCGAGAGAAACAGCAGGCTCTGATCGAGCGTGCGCGCCACCTCGCAGGCCACCCGACCGGTCCTCGGATCGAGCCCGTCGGCCAGCGGTCGACCTATGCTTGCGGTGCTTGCGATGCTTGCGGTGCTTGCGTCGCTGGTCACGAACGCCAGGATCCGATCCAGGTTGGCGACCGCGCGCGGATCGCCGGTCATGGCCAGCAAGCCCCCGGCGTAGGGCGAGACCAGCTCGGCCCGGTCGAGACCGTACTCCGAGTAGCCGCGCTGAACGTCGCAGGCCGGCGCGTACCCCCACACCGCGTGGCCGAGGCGCCGCGCCACCCGCGTGGTGGCCTCGAGGTAGTTGGCGTGGCTCCGGCCGAGAGACAGCGGGGCCAGCGCCATCTCGTCGAGCCACAGCTCGCCCGTCATCTCAACGAAGGCGCTCCAGCGCCAGCCCTCCATCACGGCGAGCCCCTCCTTCACGCCCCAGCTCGTCCGCATGTTGTCGAAGGCCGACGGGGCCACCTTCCCGAGGCCCACCAGGGCGAGGATCAACGGGCGCGCCTCGCTGGTGCGGTCGCCGTACGAGAAGCCCAGGCTCTCGACGATCTGGTAGGTCCGCGCGTCCACCCAGAACCCGCCCCCGAGCAGGCCATCCGGCCCGAGAAACACCCCGTAGTCCTGGCCCGCGACCAGGGCCCGGGCCCGGGCCGCGAGCTCCGCGGAGGGTGACTCGTCCCCCGCGTCGGGCAGGGCATCGTAGCGCGCCTCCACCAGGGTCAGCGCCGCCGTGACCCACGCCGAGTCGATGGACGAGTAGCGAATGCGGCCGGCCTTGACCTCGGGGCGGACCCCGTCGTCGAGCTGGATGATCTCCGGGAAGATCCCGTGATAGGTGCGCAGTCCGCCGAGGATCTCGAGGACCCGGCGCACGTGCTCGCGGGCCTCGGAGGCGGTCATGAAGCCCCGCGCCTCGGCCACCAGGGTGCCGACCAGGTCGAGGCCGAGGTTGGTGCACTTGGTCCAGTGCATCCCCGCGGCGTCGGTGCTGTCCCCGACGATGTGGTCATCGCCGCCGCGGCTCGCGCGCAGGCGGACCAGGCCCTGCGCCAGGACCTGGTTGTACCTGCCCCGCAGATCCGACAGCGTGACGGCCGAGCCCGACTCCGACAGGGCCTCCAGGGCGCCGCCGTGATCGCGTGGCGTGGCGCTCTCGGCGTGCGCGCGCCAGGGCGTCGGGGGTGCGAGGATCGAGGCGACCGCGGCCGCGACCGCTGCTGCATGGGCCAGCCTCTTCAACCGGGCGCGTGCGGATCTGCGATACAAGATGGGTGCCCTTTCGCCCACTCCACCACGGTGGAGACGGGGTGTTCGTGCTTGCGAGGTCGCACCGACCAGCGACCCTTCAGCCTCGCGGCGTCGAAGGTCATGGCCAGGAGGAGCGTGCCGCTGACCTCGGTGCCCGTGTCGAAGCGGACCAGGTTGCCGCCGCCCGACCCGCCGCCGTCGAGCGCGCCGGTGGTGCCGATGGCGTCGACCGGGTGGCGCTCGGTCAGCGCCTTCATGCCTTCGGCGTGAAGGCGCGCGGCCCTCGGAGACAGATCCGCCCAGGCCCGAAGTCCGATGAGCAGGCTGTCCTGCCCGAGCGGGGTCATCTGCTGATCGGGTCCGGTGACGACGTAGTGATCGAAGAGCTTGCTGGTCCCGAAGAAGCGGTGGTCGTCGGCGCGGATCTGGAGCCAGTGGTCGATGAAGAGCTCGGCCGAGCGCCGGTACCTGGGGTCGAGGGTCCGCTCGTAGGCCACGCGCAGCGCCCACAGCTTGATGCCCTGATCGTCGAGGTGGCTCGAACCCTGGGCCCGCGCCTGCTCGTTGAGCAGGTAGCCGCCGAAGTTGGGCTTGCTCGGGTCGGTGATCTGCAGCCCCGCTTCGGTCTCGGAGCCCGCGATCCGGTCCGCGAGGAGGAGCACGGCATCTCGGTAACGCGGGTCGTGGGTCGCCCGGTAGGCCCAGTCGAACACCAGCACGTGGAACCCGTAGTTGCTGCCGATCCCGTACGCCGGCATGAGGTCGGAACGACCGCGCAGCTCGGTCAAGCTCTTCAAGCTGTACGCCGCCCCACGCAAGGCGCCCTGGCGCGTGGCCAGGGCCCGCCACTCGAGCGCCCGTCGCTCGTCGACGCTGGTGGCGCGCGCGGCGAGCTCGGACATCAGATCGGCGGACTCCATCCAGGCCGCCTGCATCACGATGGAGGCGTCATCGGGCTCGAGCGCGGTGTGCAGCAGCCCCTCGAGGCGGTGGGCGCGCTCCCGATCGGGTTGGCGCTGGAGCTCGGCGCGCAGCGCCGCCTCGCTGCGGGAGTCCCGGGCCGCCTCGACCAGATCGGTCCAGATCGGCACCAGGCTCTGGAGCTCGTCGGGGACGGTGTCTCCGTCCGCCGAGAAGAGGGGAGCCCGCATCAGGTAGGTGTAGACGTCGGGGCTGCGGTACACGGCACCTGGGCCCAGCGTCGCATTCGCCCGGTAGCGGATCTGCAGGCTGGTCCATCCGCGGTATCCGTCGCCGTCCGCCAGCGGTGGTGCGCTCGCCGCCGCCGACCGGCGCGCTCCACCAAGCTCACTCCTGGAAGACCCGTCCGCCGCGTTGTACACCACGAGGGCGTCGGCCACCTGGGGGAGATAGTAGACCTCGGCCTTGTCGTAGCCGTAGACCACCAGGAAGCGCGGCCGCTGCCGGCGGTAGATGTCCGTGAGATCGACCCAGCCCGGGGGGAAGTTGTCGCCCCACAGCGGCTCGCCCATGCCTTCCATCCACAGACCCACGTGCAGGCGGGTCCCATCCACCACCGGGCTCAAGCCGTAGCGGTTCTGGGCCATCTCGCTCGGGCCATCGCCGTACTGGAAGAAGTCGCCGATGGTCATGCGCAGCTCGTCGAGGCGCTGGGGCGTGCTCCCGCGGTTCTCTATCTCCTCGCGCACGCGCGCCGCCGGCACCCCGCGGGCGAGGGTGGCCGTCTCCCGCACCCGCAGGCGGCCGTCCTGTCGCGTGAACAGTCGGTCCACGCCGAGGGACTCCTGGTCGGACCGGACGGTCTCGGGGATCGAGCTCGGATCGATCGCGAACCCGTAGTCCCGGCTCTCGACGCTCTCGAGCTTCCCGCCGACCACCAGGGACGAGGCCCCCCAGGTGACACCGGCGGCGCGCGGGGCGCCGCTGCGGATGACCATGCGCTGGTGGTTGAAGCCCACCGACACCCCGCCGTTGTCGATGAAGACGTCGGCCCGCCGGGTGCTCGCGTCCTCCTCTTCGCCGACCAGCATCCCGTCGAAGCGGTTGCGCCAGACCGCGCCCGACGGGGTCATCGCCTCCATGCTGGCCTCGGTGATCCCCCAGATCGCGTCGATCACCGACAGATCCTTGGTCCGGCGGGCGTAGCTCACGAGACCGAGCAGCGCGCGCGCCTGGTCGCTGCCGTAGCGGACCGCTCCGGGGGACTCGAGCGCGTTCTCGGCCTGCACCCGATCTCCGAAGGGCAGGGCCGTGAGCGCCCGCGGATCCCGACGGCTGCGGTGGGCGTCGAGAAAGGTGTGGGCGTAGTGCCGCAGGAACTCGACGCTCTCGGGGCCGCGGGTCCGCAGCACCGCGAGCGCGTCGTCGTGCGCCGCGAGGAAGCTGGAAGCCCGCTCGAGGCGAGCGGCGAGCTCGCTCCTCTGTCCGTCGGCCAGCTCCCCGGAGAACACCGTGCCCGAGGCCGCCGCGGGGCCACTCGAGATCGGCGGAATCCGGGAAACTGGAAGGAACAGCGCACAGGCCGGCTGGTGGTGGGCCGAGGCGCTGGCGCCCGGAGTGGAGGTGACCGATTCGACCACCAGATCGGCGGCGACCTGGCCGAAGTACCAGGTCGGGCCGAGAGACACCGGGGCCGCCAGGAAGTAGCTCTTTCCGTGCCCGTCGCTCGCGAGCAGGACCCGGTACGCTCCGGCGACGAAGCTCTCGAGGGTGGCCCAGTCGGGGCTGCCCGTCGGCAGGAGCCCGATCTCGAGCCGCATCGAGCCGTCCCCGGACCGGTCACCGAATCCGTCACCGAATCCGTCACCGAATCCGTCTTGGGCCTTCGCGGGCAGCTGGGCGGGGTCGCTCGTGCCGAAGCTGAAGCTGAACCGATCGAAGGACACCGGGAGATCCGGGATCAGGCCCTTGTGCTCGAAGAGCACGCCGCCCGTCCCCTCGATGGCGTACGCGAGCTCGTACGCCTGCACGTTGGTACCCGAGGCCTGGAACGTGCGCTCGAGGTGGTGGATCCGCGGCGTGCCGCGGCCCTTGCCGAGCGCCGTCAGGTTTCCAGCCGTGAGGTTTCCAAAAGTCCGCGAGCCGCCGACGCCGAAATTGAAGGCGTCCGCGGAAGGCTCCCAGGATGCCGTCGCCTGCCCGTTGCCGCTGGTGGCGCGCCCTCGCGGCACGAAGAGGGCGTAGCGCCTGAGCGCCCCGCTGTCGGCCATGACCTCCGGGTAGGAGAAGATTCGCCACCGGTCAGGGGAGGCGGCCGTGCCGAGCGCGGTCAGATCGGACCGTCGGTGGGCCTCGTCCTGTTCGAGCGCCTCGCGCACCCAGCCGGTGGTGTCGACGGGTTCGGCCCCGGGGGACAGACGCACCTGACGACCGACCTCGAAGAAGTGTGGGATGCGCCAGAGCGGACCCTCGGCGCGGTAGGTTCGGCCGGCAGGAATCGGGGCCACGCCCGTCACCGGTGGACCCTGGCGTGGCGGCGCCCCCGGCTCGGCTCGGGTCGGTCGGGCGGGGATCAGCACCAGCAGGGCGACGAGGGGGAGGGGCGCCCCGAGCGCGAGGATCATCCCCTTGCCCGCGACGGCGTCGGCCCTTGGTCGCAGGCGAGACTCAGGGCGCACGGGTGACCTCCGGGGCGTCGATGGGCAGGCCGCGCGGACACAGCTTGGTCAGCTGCGCGGCGGCTCCGCGCGGGCGGAAGCGACCGACCACGTCGGGGTCGCGCTCGAGGAGCCGGGCGCGCTCGAGCAGTCGCGGGGCGAGGCTGGCCGCCTGGGCGGGGCGCAGCGCCACGCCGAGCGGAATGCCGAGCGCCAGCACCAGCGGCAGCCAGACGAAGGCGACGCCGACCAGCACCCGCGCCGGCCCGAACCCGCCAGGGCGAGCGCCGAGGAGCAGACGCAGCTTTCCTCCACCCCAGCGGAGGAGGAGGGCGAGCCCGAGGACGAGGGCGAGCGGCAGGACGGCGTGGAGCCAGATGGCCTCGCGGTAGTCCTGTCGCGCGCGCGCGGTGAGCGGCGCCGAGGCGCGGGACGACTCGACCAGCCAGCCCACTTGCTTCTGGAAAGAGTCGTATTCCCGCTCGATGTCGCGGATCCGTTGCTCCTCGGCGCGGACGCCATGGCCGGCCGCGATCCCGGCCGCGATCCGGGCGCGGTAGTGCGCGAGCCGGGCCTCGTATCCGGCGATCTCCTCGGCGTAGGGGTTGCGGCCGGTGGGCCGGCCGTCGAGCCCGATCTCGCCGTGCTGCATGAGCCAGCCGATCCAGACGGACAGATCCTGCGAGCCGGTCGCGGCGGCGAGCACCTCGGGCAGCTGGCTCTCGACGAAAGTGGTGGTCTCGTCGCCTCGGGTCCGGGGCAGGGCGCGGTCGAGCACACGATCCCGCAGCCCGGCGAGAAGGTGGTCCGCCCGCGCGCGGAGGCCAGCCGTGCGGGGGAGCGCGAGAGGCCCCGTCGCGCCTGGCCGCGGCACGGCCGTCGGATCCTCCGAATCGAGCGCGTGGAAGAAGAGGACCTTGTAGGCCTGCTCGAGGAAGTACGCCTCGGTCCAGCGCTGGACGCCCCGCTGCACGAGATTGAGCCGCCGGTAGACGTCGCTCCCGCTGCCGCCGCTCCGGGTGAGGTCGCGTCGCAAAAACGACATCCGCGCGTCGTAGAGCGGGACGCCCGACTCGAGGCGGGGCGCGAAGCCGAGGACCCGCCAGTAGTCGGCGCTCACCGCCGGGAGCTGGGCCGCGATGTCCCGCAGCGCGCGTCCCGCCGCCCCGGGGGCGGGGTAGAGGCGGTCGAGCACGTGGCACTTCAAGAGCGCCAGGGCGAACCTCAGGCCGTCGGCCAGGAAGGCATCCTCGTCGCCCAGCTCCGAGAGGGCCGAGCCGAGCTCCGGCACCCGGGGGATCTCCTCGAAGGCGTCGAGGAAGAGCCCGAGGTAGTCGTCGAACGAGCCGAAGCGCGCGAAGGACGCCCGGGTCTCGGGATCGGCATCGGGGCCGAAGGCCTTGCGCTTGACCAAGGCCAGCGTGCGCGCGATGGCGATGGTCTGGCCGCGCGTGGCCCGCAGGAAGGCTGCGCGCGCGGTCCACCACGGCCGGTCCTCGGGGGAGGCGGTCCGCTGCCCATCGGGCGCGGACCGTTGCGAGAACTGTTGATCAATAGTCGCCAGCCCCTCCCTGTAGACCCGCTCGGACTCGGGGCGCCCGCGCAGCACCCCGACGATGGAGAACAGATCGGTGAGGTAGGTCTGGTCCTGGCCGATCTCCGAGGCATAGAGGATCTCGTAGAGGGCCGAGTCCGCGACCAGGTCGTCCTGCTTGACGTCGGGGACGCTCAGCGCCTCGGGCGCGAGGCCGAACCTGGCGGCGCGGGCCGGGTTGGCTGCGACCACCTCGTCGCGAATGGTCTCCCGGTACAGCTGCACCTCCTCCGGGGTCAGCGTCGCGCGCAGCGGCGCGTAGATCTTGCTCATGCTCTCGAGATACCTCTGCTGCACGAGCTCGACCGAGCTCGGGACGAAGGTCGGGTCGCCTGGGTCCCGTCCGGCCTCGAGCCCGAGCTTCATCGCCAGCACCGCCAGGCGCTCGGCGAAGCCGGTGCGCGCCGAGTCGTCCTCGGCCTTCACCACGTGCAGCTCCGGGTACTCGCCGTCGAGGGCCCGCACGGCGGTGCGCAGCCGGGCGAGGGTGATGACGTTGTCGAGCGAGCGGGGCACCTTCGGCAGGAACTCCCGCAAGAGCAAGCTCCCGTCCCGCAGGGCCTGGAACGTCACCACCTCGGGCGACGACGGGGTGCGCCCGGTCTGCTCGCGCATCATGGCCGCCACGTCCCTCACGACCTCGGAAGGAAGCCCCTCCCCGTGCGCCCCGCGTCGCCCGAGCTCGCCGAGGAGCCGGTTCACCTCCGGCAGGTCGATGAGCTCCGCATACTTCCAGGGATCGTCGCGGAAGTCCTTGCGATGGGCCGCCACCACGAACGCCGGGGTGAAGCCCTTGGCGAGCCAGGGGATCGCGCCGAAGCGCTGCCGTCCGAGCGCCTGGACCTCGACGATCCGCCGGGCCACGCTCGCCGGATCGGCGGCCTGCCCGTACGCGGCGCGGATGTCGCCGAGCACGTCCGCCAGCACCAGCGTGGCGTTGAGGGCGCCGAGCGCGGGATCCTCCGGGGCGAGCTCGGCCTCGGACACCTGCGCCTCCGCCACGCCGCGCGCGGCGGCGAGCTTGCGGCGCAGCTCGGCCCGCGATTCGGCGAGGACCATGGCCTGGAAGGGCGGCGGGGCCACGAACCCGGCGTCGAAGAGCTCGCTCGCGATCCTCCAGCTTTGCCGTCGGCCCTCGCGCATGGCGGCCATCGGGATCTTGGCGTTGCCCATCGCGAGCAGGTTGGTCTCCACGATGGAGCCGCGGTACCAGGGAAAGCGCGGCCCCTCCTCGCGCATGGCGCGGAAGAGCTCCGCCCACGTCCCGACCAGGGACTTGACCCAGCCGAGCGTGGCGGGCCGGAGCTTCCCGGC
>Ga0265318_10000992_pt1 | contig 18203 bp, 19 predicted proteins | sample 4821metaG_FD_192431 | JGI IMG/M metagenome (GOLD analysis project Ga0265318, IMG submission 192431) | Rhizosphere microbial communities from Carex aquatilis grown in University of Washington, Seatle, WA, United States - 4-8-21 metaG | ecosystem: Host-associated > Plants > Roots > Rhizosphere >... | reverse complement strand
ACATGGGAGGAAGTGCGGACATGGGAGGCAGCGCGGACATGGGAGGCGCCCGGCAGCCCGTCGAGCCGGCACTGTGCCTGCGCGGCCTGCTCGCACAGCACATCGAAGGCCGGGATGTCGGTGTCCCATTCAATCAGCGTCGGGCGCGCACCAAAACGCTGCAATGCCTGCTCATACAGCGTCCAGACCTCGGCGCTTACGCGCGAGCCATGATCATCGATGCGCAGCGTGCGCCCGTTCGGCAGCGACCGCAGCGCGTGCCCGGCCAGGTGGATCTCGCCGACTGCCCCGGCCGGCAATGCCGCGAGGTAGGCGAGCGCGTCCCAGCCGTGGTTCGCCGCGCTCACGACGATGTTGTTGACGTCGCACAGCAATCCGCAGCCGGTGCGCGCCGCGAGCGCCGCAAGGAACTCCCACTCCGGAATCGTCTCATGCGGCAATTGCAGATAGGTCGAGGGATTCTCGATCAGGATCGTGCGCCCGAGGGCCTGCTGGGCCTGCTCGACGTGCCGGCAGACCACGTCCAGCGATTCCTCGGTCAGCGGCAGCGGCAGCAGGTCAGCGAGGTAACTTCCGCCGACGACGCTCCAGGAGAGGTGTTCGGAGACCAGCCCGGGCTCGAGCGCGCTCGCCAGCGCGGCCAGCCGCGCCAGATGCGCGGGATCCAGACCCTCCGCGCTGCCGAGCGACAGGCCAACCCCGTGCAGCGAGAGCGGGTAATCGCGGCGTACCGTCTCGAGGATGCGTCGAACGCTACCGCCGCCGAAATAGTTCTCGGCATGGACTTCGAACCAGGGCACCACCGGGCGGGTCCCGGTCACGTGCTCGTGGTGCGGGAAGCGCAGCCCGATTCCCGCCGCTGCGGGAATCGGGCCGGCCTGCCACTCGATGGGGTGAGGATCGAGCAAGGGTCCTGGCCTACATCGGGGCCATGGTGCCGCCCGCAATCTTGGCGCAGTCGCCGGCGGGGATCAGCACGAAGGACTTCGGATCGCGGGCGGCCGTCGCCTGCCCGGCGCAGGAGTGCACGCCAGCCGCGCAGTCGTTCTTCGCGACCGCATTGATGCCGTAACACTTTTCCAGATGGTTCTTCATCGCGCGGTCGGTATTCGTCTTGACCGGATCATCCGCGGCCCGTGCCGGGGTCGACAGGGCGAGGGCAAGGCCCAGCGCGGCGGTCAGGGTCGAGGCGGCCAGTACAGTTCGGTTCATGGTTCAGTCCCCTTCAGGTTTGCCGTGCGCCCCGGAATTGGGGCCACGCGCTTAAGTTCGATACTGCACGCAAAAGGTTACACTGCATCGCGTGGCGAATCCCCCGACTGCCCTCGAACAGGACCGGGCCTGGGCACTGCTGATGGTTGCCGCGCAGGCTGGTGATGGCGTGGCGTACGACCGGCTGCTGCGGGGAGTCACGCCCTTCATTCGCGCGCTGGCGCGCCGCCACTGCCGCAATCCGTCCGACCTCGAAGAGCTGGTCCAGGACACCCTGTTGACCCTGCATCGGGTGCGCCATACCTACGATCCGGGCCGGCCCTTCAGTCCCTGGCTGGCGGCCATCGCGTCGCGCCGCAGCATCGATGGGCTGCGCCGCCGCCTGCGACTGGCGCGCTACGAAGTGGCCGATGCGACCGCCCATGAAACCTTTGTCGACGCTGCAGCGAATAACGATGTAGAGCAGCTGCGCTCCGTAGAGGAGGTCGGTGATCTGCTGCGGCTGCTGCCGGCTCGTCAGCGGCAGGCGCTGGAGGCACTCAAGCTCAAGGAAATGAGCCTCGCGGAAGCGTCCGTGGCGTCGGGTCAGTCGGTCGGAGCATTGAAGGTCAATTCGCACCGTGCGCTGAAGGCATTGCGTGCGCTGTTTCAGGAGCGGAATGAGCGATGAGCCGCCGGGATTGGACATGGTGGTGACATCCACCGACCAGCTGATCGCCCAGCTCGCGGGCAATCTCGCGCCGGTGCGGCGGCTGCGCTCGCCGGCCCGGCGTGCGCTGCTGTGGCTGGGGCTCTGCATCGCGCTGGGAATCGCGTTGGTGCTGCGCTTCGCCCACCCGGCGCTGTTCATGCCGCGCTTTGCGGTACCGCGGATCGCACTGGAGACGATCGGCACCGCGCTGACCGCGATCACTGCGACGCTGGCCGCTTTCGAACTCTCAGTGCCGGATGGCTCGCCGCGCTGGATCTGGCTGCCGGCGCCGTCGTTGCTGCTCTGGCTCGCCGCGAGCGGGCTCGGCTGCCTGCAGAATGGATTCAGCCTTGGCGGCCCGGGCGGCCTGATCGGCGACAGCGGCGGCTGCTTCGGTTTTATCCTCGTGTTCAGCGTGCCGCTCGGCGCCGGTCTGTTCTGGCTGCTGCGTCGTGCCCGGCCCATCGATCCGCTGCCGGTCGCAGCGCTCGGTACGCTGGCCGTAGCCGCGACCGCCGCCTTCGTGCTGCAGTTCTTCCATGGCTTCGACGTGACGGTGATCGACCTCGCCTTTCACCTGGCCGCCGTCGGTCTGATCGTGCTGGCGGGCACGGTGCTGCGCCGGCCGCTGCTCGACGCCGCCTAATGCGGCGGCGGTGCCTGCACGGCCAGCGTCCCGCTGCGGCCGGGAACCGTCCCGGCGCGCACTGCGCAGACGGGTAGCGTCCCCGCATCCAGCTGTTCCAGCAGCGCGCCCATCGACACGAGCTCGTAGCCCTGCGCGCTCCAGCCGGCCAGCAGCCGGCGGAAGGCCGGCAGCAGCTTCATGCCCTCGAGTTCGGCGTGCAATGTGAACACCTGGTGCGGGAGGCCGGCGCGCGTGTGCGCGAGCAACGCCTCGTGAACGTTGCGCTCATCGACACCGTCGAGGCCGATCAGTTCGTCGAGTGTCGGCAGCGTGGTGGGCAGCTGCGGGCAGCCACTGCGCCGCGCACCCAGCAGCGGAGTGAACGGTCCGCTGCCGCGGGTATCCGAGGCGTAGCGGAACCCGAACTGCTCCTCGAGCTCGAGCGCCACGTCCGTCATCTGCCAGCCGGCGGCGCCGTGCATTTGCGGTGCGGCGCCGAACACGTCGCTGAAGCGCGCCACCGCGAGGCCCATCTGCCGTCGGGTCCACTCCGGTCCGCGACGCGTCACGTAGTCCTGCCACAGCGTATGGTCGAAGCAATGCACGCCGGTCTCGAACCCGGCCGCGCGCACGGAGCGCATCTGCCCTCCGGCGCGCGCACTGATATCCGGACCCGGCAGCAGCGTGCCGTACAGCAGCGTGCGCACGCCGTAGTGCTCGAGCACCGAGGTGCGGGCGACCTTGCCGAAAAACCCGGGCCGGAACACCCGCCGGATGGCCCGGCCGGTGTGATCCTTACCCATACTGAACAGGAAACTCGCCCCGGCACCGTGTTCCAGCAGCGCATCGACCAGGGCCGGCACGCCTTCCCGCGTGCCGCGCAGCGTATCGACGTCGACCTTCAGCGCGAGCTGCAGGCGCACGTTCAGCCGCGCGCTTCCTGCTCGAGCAGCGCGCCGGCCTGTGCGATCTGCCCGCGGTAGGCGTCGAAGATCTGCCGCAGCGCCTCGGCCATCCCGACGCGCGGCCTCCAGTCCAGGTCGGCGACCGTGTTGTCGATCATCGGCACACGGTTCTCGACGTCCTGATAGCCGCGGCCGTAGTACTCCGCCGCGGTCGTGTCGATGAGCCGCACCTTGGCGGCATTGACCCGGTACTCGGGATACGTCGCCGCCACAGTCAGCATCGCTTCCGCGAGCTCGCGCACCGAGAGGCTGTTGGCCGGATTGCCGACGTTGTAGATCCCGCGGCTGGCACGCCCGGCGCGGTTCTCGATCATCGCCATCAGCGCATCGATGCCGTCGCTGATGCCAGTGAAGCAGCGACGCTGCGCACCGCCATCGACCAGGCGCACGTCCTCCCCGCGCACGATGTGCCCGAGGAACTGCGTGATCACCCGCGAGCTGCCCTCCTTCGCGGCATGCATGTTGTCGAGTCCCGGGCCGATCCAGTTGAACGGACGGAACAGCGTGTAATCGAGTTCCTCGCGCATGCCGTAGGCGTGAATCACGCGGTCGAGCAGCTGCTTCGAGCAGGCATAGATCCAGCGCGGCTTCTCGATCGGTCCGTAGACCAGTTCCGAACTGGACGGGTCGAACTGCGCGTCGCGGCACATGCCATAGACCTCGGAGGTCGACGGGAACAGCACGCGCTTACCATGCTTGACGCACAGCCGGATGATAGCGAGATTCGCCTCGAAATCCATCTCGAACACGCGCAGCGGGTCGCGCACGTAGGTCGCCGGCGTCGCGATCGCGACCAGCGGCAGCACCACGTCGCACTTCTTCACGTGGTACTCCATCCATTCGCGGTTGATCGTGATGTCACCTTCGAAGAACTTCAGCCGCGGATTGTCGAGCAGCGGCGCTATGCGCTCGCTGTACATGTCCATCCCGAATACGCGCCAGTCCGTGTCCTTCAGGATGCGCGCGGACAGGTGGTGGCCGATGAAGCCGTTCACCCCGAGTATCAGAATCTTCTGCATCGTACCGTCACTCCATGCAGGGGCGGAGCGGCACGAACCGCTCGCCGTAGCCCCGGTGAAAAATCGCTGCATCCGCAGGCCGGCCATCGAGTTCGAACTCCAGCACTTTGAGCACGCCGTCGTGGCACAGCGCATACACCGTGCCGGCGCACCAGCGCAGTGCCGGTGCGTGGGCAGTGGCGTCGGCCAGCGCGGCAGGCACGGCTTCCGGAGTGACCGGCAGCGTGCGCAGGATCCGTAAGTTCGCGGTTCCAGCCTGAGTGAAGGCGCCCGGATACGGCGGCGCGACCGCGCGCACCAGGTTGTGCACCGCGCGCGCGCCGCTGCGCCAGTCGATGGCCCCATCGCGCGCGGTGCGCCGGCCGAAGTAGCTGCCAGCCTGCAGGTCCTGACGCGTATGGGGCGCGGTGCCGGCGATCAGTGCCGGCAGGCAGCGGTTGAGGGCCATCTCGGCTGCGACAGTGACCTTGCGGAACACTTCGCCTGCCGTGTCGTCAGGGAGGATCGGTACGGCCTGCTGCGCGACGATATCCCCTGCATCCGGCTTGACCGTCATGCCGTGCAGCGTGGCGCCGGTCTCGCTCTCCCCGTGCAGCACCGCCCAGTTGACCGGTACCCGACCGCGATAGCGGGGCAGCAGCGAGCCGTGCATGTTGTAGGCACCGCGGGTCGGCAGCGCGAGCAGCTCCGCGCCGAGCATGGCGCGGTAATAGAACGAGAACAGGAAATCGGGACTCGCGGCACGCACCTGCGCGACACAGTCTGCGCCATTCGGATCCTCAGGCGTGATCACCGGAATATCGTGCCAGGCTGCATGTTTCGCGACGGAATCGAACCAGATCTGCTCTGCGGGCGAATCCAGGTGCGTGATCACGAGCGGAACCTGCACCTGGTGCGCGAGCAGCACGCGCAGGCAGCGCACGCCTACTTCGTGGTAGGCGAATACCACCGCGCGCGGCGCCGGCCGCAGGTTCACGCGCCGGTCCGCGGCCGGTGACCGGCCTCCGCCGCGCCTTCCTGCGCCGCGCCTTCCTGCGCGGAGCCTTCCTCCGGGCGCTGCTCGAGCACGGCGCCGACGATGTAGCGCGGGCGGTGGCGCACCTCGTCGTAGATGCGCGCGACGTACTCGCCGAGCAGGCCGACGCCGAACAGCGCCACGCCGATCAGGAAGAACGCAATCGCGAACAGCGTGAAGACGCCCTCGGCCTCGGGTCCGACCACGAGCCGGCGCACCGCCAGGTAGGCGACGAACAGCACCGACAGCAGCGCGATCACGATGCCGAAGGCCGAGAACAGCTGCATCGGGGCGCTCGAGAAGCCGGTCATCAGGTCGAAGTTCAGGCGCATCAGCCGGAACAGGGAGTACTTGGACTGCCCGGCCCCGCGATCCTCGTGCGCGACCCGGATCTCCACCGGCCGCATCGCGAAGGTGAAGGCCAGCGCCGGCACGAAGGTGTTGTACTCGGTGCACTGGTTGACGGCATCCACGACCGCGCGTGCATAGCCGCGGAACATGCAGCCGTGGTCGGTGATCCGCACGCGCGTGGTGCGCTCGCGGATGTAGTTGATCAGCTTGGAGGCCGCGCGACGCCACGCGACGTCCTTGCGGGCAATGCGGATCGTGCCGACGTAGTCGTGGCCCGCATCGAGTTCGGCCACTACGCGGCCGATTTCCTCGGGTGGGTTCTGCAGGTCCGCATCGAGCGTGATCACATAGCGGCCGCGGCTGTGTGCGAAGCCGGCCAGGATCGCTCGATGCTGCCCGAAATTCGCAGCGAACAGCAGCACCCGCGTGACTTCCGGCCGGCGCTCGAACTGCTGGCGCAGCAGCAGCGTGGAGCGGTCGCGGCTGCCGTCGTTGACGAACAGGATCTCGTAGCTGCGCTGCAGCGCATCGAGCGCCGGGTACAGCCGTGCAAACAGCACGGGCAGCACGTCCTGCTCGTTGAAGACGGGAATGACTATGGACAGTTCGGGCACGGGGCTACGCCAGTTGCAAGTCTAGCCCGCGGCCGCGCCGGCAGGCAGCGGCAGGCTTCGCAGGATGCGCGCGCTCTCGCGGCACACGCGCAGCACGTCCTCGTCGCGCATTGCCGGGAACAGCGGCAGGGTCGCGATGCCGCGGCCTATGCGCTCGGCCTGCGGGAACTGGCCTGGCCGGAAGCCCAGTTCGCGATACAGGCTCAGCAAGTGGATGGCCGGGTAATGCACGCCAATGCCGATCCCGGCGGCGTGCATCGTGCGGATGAACTGCGCGCGCGCGACATGGGCGGGCAGCACGATCTGGAACATGTGCCAGTTGCTGTTCGCGAAATCCGGCGGCGGCAGCTCGCAGCCGAGTGAGCGGTCGAAGTGCTCGAAGTACAGGCGTGCCAGCGCCCGGCGCCTGCGCGTGAACTCCTCGAGGCGTTCCAGCTGGCCCACACCCAGCCGCGCCGCGATGTCGGTCAGATTGTGCTTGCCTCCAGCCAGCGTCGCATCCAGTTCGCCGTCGGCGAAGCGTTCCACGCCCTGCAGGCGCCAGAGCTCGCAGCGACCCGCCTCGCGCGCGTCATTGAGCACCAGGCAGCCGCCCTCCGCGGTCGTGAGGTTCTTGTTGGCGTGAAAACTGATCGCGACCAGGTCGCCGCCGGCACCGATCAGCTGGCCCTGCCAGCTGGCCCCCATCGATTGTGCCGCGTCCTCGAGCACGCGCAGGCCGTGGCGGCGCGCGAGCGCGTACAGCCGCGTGCGATCGACGGGCAGCCCGGCCAGGTCGACTGGCACCAGCAGGCGGGTGCGGGGCGTGATGGCCGCCTCGATGGCGCCAAGGTCGATGTTGCGCGTCGCGGGATCCACGTCGACGAACACCGGGAGCGCTCCGGCGCGCACGATGACGTTGGCGGTTGCGACCCAGGACAGCGGCGTCGTGATGACTTCATCGCCCGGTTCGACTCCGGCGAGCGCCAGCCCGATCTCGAGTGCCCCGGTCGCGGAACTCATCGCCCGTACCGGGCGGCCGCCAAACAGCCTGGACAGGCGTGCCTCGAACTCGCGCACCTGCGGTCCGCTCGTGATCCAGCCCGAACGCAGCACATCGACGACGCCGGCGATGGTCTGCTCATCGATCGTCGGGCGCGTGAAGGGCAGGTACTCGTCGTTCAACTGCGCGCCACCAGCCAGACGCCGGCGATGATCACGCCGATGCCGGCGATCCGGGCGGGACTCAAGGCTTCCGCGAACAGCAGCCACGCCGCGATCGCGTTCACGACGTAGCCGATGGAGAGCATCGGATAGGCGATGCTGACTTCGACGCGGGAGAGCGCGAGGATCCAGACCACGACGCTGACGGCGTAGCAGAGCAGGCCGGCGAGGATCGGCGGATTGAACGCAAGACGCTCGGCGATCGTCCAGGCAGTGTCCAGATTGAACGAGAGCCCGGCGATGGAGCGTGCGCCCGCCTTGAGCAGCAGCTGCGCCACGGCGTTGAGCAATACCCCCGTCAGGATCAGCGCCAGGTCCGCGCTTCTCATCATCTGACTACCGCGACCAAAGAGGGCGCAGTGTATATCACGCGCATCGGCAGACCCAATGCTTCGAGCTGCCGGTAGTCCTGCGGACGCAGGACCGCGAGTGCATCGTGCTGCGCGTGCCATTGCGCCGCGAACGCGGGAAGGTCGGCGAGCCAGCGCCGCGGCTCCTGCTGCAGGCCGAAATCGAGCTCGCCGCGCCATCCGACCAGAGTGCAGGTGCGCCGCCAGTAGAACGTCAGCGGCTGCCAGTAGTCGTTGACGCAGTAGATTGTCGTCGCCGGGCCGATCCACGGCGCGCCGCGCTGCTCGAGTCCCGCCAGCGCCTGGGAGCGCGGCAGCTGCGCGACGGCATACAGCGCCGGCGGCGCGAGCATGGCGATCCCGAGGCCGGCACAGAGCGTCGCGGTGACGCGTCGTCCGCGCTGCGCGAACCAGGCACCCGCGCTCGCGCCCGCCGCCAGAGCCAAGAAGCCGAGCGCGAACCCGAAGATCGTCGGCTCTGGTGCCTGCGCGGCGAGTGCCGCGGCGGCTGGCAGCCGCCACAGCACCAGCACCAGCGCGGCGATCGCAAGGCTCAGCACTGCGACCGTGGCGAAGTGGCCGGCCAGTCGTCGGGGTGGCAGTCCGATGAGCGCGCGCGCCGTGAGCAGCGCGAGCGCCGGGAACATCGGCAGGATGTAGGGCACGAGCTTCGACTGCGACAGACTGAAGAACACGAACACGACCAGCGCCCAGCTCAGCAGCATGGCGCTGGCGCGATCGCCATCCCGCGCCGCGCGCCAGCCCTGGCGCAGCGCCTGCGGCAGCAGCGTGGTCCAGGGCAGGAAGCCGGCCACGAGTACTGGTACGAAGAACCACGGCGGCTGGTAGCGCTCATGGACGCGGGTCAGGTAGCGCTCAACGTGTTCGTGGATGAAGAAGAAATGTGCGAATTCCGGGTTGCGGCGCGATACCAGCACGAACCATGGCGCTGCGATGACGGCCAGCGCCAGCAGCGACCACCACGGCTGCGCCCGCCACGGCAGGCGCCAGTCGCGCGTGCATAGCAGGTACAGAGCGCCGGCTGCGGCCGGGATCACCAGGCCGACCAGGCCCTTGGACAACACCGCCAGCGCGATGCCGAGTCCGAGCAGCATCGGGGCGCGGGAACGCGCCGGCGCCGCACCCGGTGTGCGGTGCACGAGCAGCACGAGCGCACAGAGCGCGAGCTGCAGCATGCTGCTGAGGCCCATGTCGAGCGTCGCGAAACGGGCCAGCGCGAAATACATCAGTGCGCCGCCCTGGATGATCGCTGCCAGCCAGGCGGTGCGCCGGTCATGGAGCCGGCGCGCCAGCGCATAAGTCAGGAACAGTCCGAGCAGCCCCGTCAGGCACGGCCACAGGCGCACGGTCCAGGCCGCAGGTCCGAAGGCGCTCTGTGCCACCGCGCCGGCCCAGTACTGCAGTGGCGGCTTCTCGAAGTACTTGATGCCGTCAAGCCGCGGAGTGACCCAGTCTCCGGTCGCGACCATCTCGCGCGGAATCTCGCCGTAACGGCCCTCGTCTGGCTCGAACAGGCGCGGAGCGTCCAACGGACCGATCCAGGCCGCCGCCAGCAGCGCCAGCAGCAGCAGCGTGCGACCTGCCTGCGGGACGGACTTGGGCTCGATCATGGCCTCCAGGACCGGGGTGACACGGACCGCGCACTCTAGCAATTTACGATCCCGGCGCGCGCTCCCTGCGCGCGCGCGAGTGGAATTGACGCCGGGGAGGCTCCGGGGCGATGCTGGCCGCATGCCCACTGCAGTGCGTGCCGAGCGCCGGCGGAGACTCCTTTGACTGGCCTTCCGGCCGCCGAACAGAGCCGCTACAGCCGGCATCTCTCGCTCGCCGAAGTCGGCCTCGCGGGGCAACAGCGGCTGCGCGCTTCGCGGGTGCTGGTCGTCGGCACCGGCGGCCTCGGCTCTCCGGTCGCCCTGTACCTCGCGGCCGCTGGGGTCGGTGTCATCGGACTGGTCGACTGCGACCGGGTCGAATTGTCCAATCTGCAGCGCCAGGTGCTGTTCGACGCGGCCAGCGTCGGCGAGCGGAAGACGCACGTCGCCCGGGCTCGCCTGCTGGCACTGAATCCCGCGCTCGAGGTGCGCGCCCACCAGGTCGAGCTGTGCGCAGCCAACGTGCGCGGCATATTCGAGCAGTACGAGCTCGTGGTCGATGGCAGCGATCGTGCCTCGACGCGCTACCTCGTCAATGATGCGTGCGTGCTGTACGGGAAGCCGTTGGTGAGCGCGGCGATCCATCGCTTCGAAGGCCAGGCGATGAGCTACGCGCCGGGGCGCGGTCCCTGCTATCGCTGCCTGTTTCCGCAGAGCGCCGACGGGCTGCTGCCGAGTTGCGCGGACGTCGGCGTGCTCGGCGTCCTGCCCGGCGTGCTGGGCAGCCTGCAGGCCACCGAGGTGATCAAGCTGCTGCTCGGGATCGGTGAGCCACTGCTCGGCCGGCTGCTGACCTACGATGCGCTCGCCATGCGGTTCAATGAATTCCGCTTCCAGCGCAGGAGCGACTGCGCGGTCTGCGGCGATCAGCCGAGCATCCTGGCTCCGGTCGATCCGCCGGGCTTCTGCTCGGTGCAGGAGCTCGCGGACGTGCCGGAGTTCACGCCCGACGAACTCGCGGCGGCAATGAGCGTGGCCGGCGCGAACATCAGGCTCGTGGATGTACGCGAGCCGGAGGAATTCGACAGCGGCCACCTGCGCTCCGCGATCAACCTTCCGCTCGGCGCGCTCGAGCACGACACGGGCCGCATCCCGCGGGGCGCTACCGTCGTGTTCGTCTGTCGCAGCGGGGCGCGCAGCCGCCGGGCCTGCGCGTTGGCGCGGCGCGCCGGCATCTTGGATGCGCGACAGCTCGCGGGCGGACTGCTTGCCTGGCGAGAGTCCCAGGAGCCTTCACTGGCGCTGTAGCACCGCGACGGTCACACCGGTGATCACGAGCAGCGCACCATACAGATCGGCCAACGCCAGCGGCTGACCCAGGCACATCGAGACGATCGCCGCCGACACCGGCACGAGATTCATGAACAGGATCGCGCGCGCGGCGCCGAGCCGCACGACGCCCGCGTTCCACCAGCTCAATGCGAGCACGGTCCCGATCACGGCCATGTACGCCAGCGCGACGGCGAGTGCGGGGCTCGGAATGCGCACCGCGCCGACGCCGCCCTGCAGCGCGAACGCTGCGAGGCCCGCGGCGCCGGCGAGACTGCTGGCCGCAGTGGCCTGCAGCGGGCTCAAGTTCCGGACCCAGTGCTCCGGGATCAGCGTGTAGAGCGCCCAGGCGCACACCGCTAGCATCATCAGCAGATCCCCGCGCGCGAAATGCAGCGTGGCGAGCGCATGCCATGAGCCGCCGCTGGCGATGCATGCCACGCCCGCGACCCCGCAGCCAAGCCCGAGCCACTGCCGGGGGGCGATCGGCGAGCGCCGGAGGGCAGCGCTGAGGACGGTAGTGAGCGCGGGTGCGAGCGCCATGATCAGCGCGCTGTTGAGCGCCGTGGTCGATTTCAGTCCGTAGAACAGCGCGAGGTTGAACGCGAACACGCCGGTCGCGGCCATGCCGAGCAGCGGCAGCGCGTTGCGCCGGAGCCCCTGCAGCGACCATCCTTCGCGCCGCTGCACGATCGGCAGCAGCAGCAGCCCGGCTATACCATAGCGCCACGCCCCCACCGCCGAGGGCGGCATAGAGCGGACGACATAGGCGCCCAGCGGATACAGGGATCCCCAGATCGCAGCGGTCAGCGTCAGCCGCACATAGCTCAAGCCGCGGGACATGTGCGCCGCAGGTCATCGGCGAGGCCCTCGATCTGCTCTTCGGTCGTGGCCCAGGAGCACATCAGACGGTATCCCGCCGCGCCCATCAGGTGAAAGTGCCAACCCAGGTTCGCGACCGCCTGCGCATGGGCGGGCGCGAGTTCGATGAACACGGCATTGGCTTCGGGCGGTCGGCACAGCCGCACCCCCGGCACATGCGCGAGCGCACCGGCCAGGCGACGCGCCATCGCGTTGGCATGTGCAGCCGCGCGCAGCCAGGCGCCGTCCTCGAGCACACCCACCCACTGGCACGACTGGAATCGCATCTTGGACGCGAGCTGGCCGGCCTGCTTGACGCGGTACTCGAAGTCCCGCGCGATTCCGGCATCGAAGAACACCACGGCCTCGGTGGTGTTCAACCCATTCTTGGTGCCGCCGAGACTCAGGACGTCGACGCCGGCACGCCAGCTCAAGTCGGCCGCACTGATCTCCTGCCCGGCCAGCGCCGCGAGCGCGTTGGCGAAGCGCGCGCCGTCCATGTGGACCGCGAGACCTTGTGCGCGCGCGAATGCGCTCAAGGCACGGATCTCATGTGGCCGGTAGACCGTGCCCCACTCGGTGGTCTGGCTCAATGAGACCGCCCGCGGCGGCGGGAAGTGCAGGTCGCGGCGCTGGCCGATGGCCGCCATGATGCCTGCGGGGTCGAGCTTGCCATGCGCGCCGGGCGCCAGCAGCAGCTTCGCGCCGTGGCTGAAGAATTCCGGTGCCCCGCATTCATCGGTGTGCAGATGCGAGCTCTCGTGGCAGACGATGCTCTGATAGCTGCGGCACAGCGCGGCAAGTGCGAGCGCGTTCGCGGCGGTGCCATTGAACACGAAGTAGACCTGCGCCTCCTCGTGCTCGAACCACGCACGCAGCAGCTCGCAGGCTCGCGCGGTCCACGAATCGGCGCCGTAGCTCGGCTCGCTGCCGTGGTTCGCGGCGGCCAGCGCCGCCCAGGCCTCGGGGCAGATCCCCGCGGTGTTGTCGCTGGCGAACTGCCAGCCCGGCTCCAGGCTCACCATGGCAGAGCGTCCAGGTCGACATTGCCTCCGGTCAGGACAATGCCGACGCGGCGGCCGCGCAGCGCGAGCGACGGATCGGCGAGGGCCGCGTAGGGGACCGCGGAAGACGGTTCGATTACGAGCCGCAGCTGCTGCCACAGCTCACGCGTCGCGCGCACGATCGCGTCCTCACTGACGGTCACGATGGCATCAACATGTGCGCGCATCAGCGCAAAGGTGCGAGCACTGAGCGCTCCGCGCAGGCCGTCCGCGATGGTCGCCGGCGTTCTCGGCGCCTGCAGGGTACCCGCCTGGAATGACCGCCACGCGTCGTCCGCCCCGGCAGGCTCGGCGGCAACGACACGCAACCCGGGCCGCAACGCCTTGACCGCCACCCCTATACCGCTCGCGAGGCCGCCGCCGCCCACCGGGCAGAGCACGCAGTCCAGGTCGGGAACCTGTTCGAGCAGTTCCAGCGCCACCGTGCCCTGCCCGGCGATGACAAGCGGATCGTCGTAGGGGTGGATGAAGGCCGCACCGGTCTCGGCGATGATTCGTGCCACCGCCGCCTCGCGCGCCGCGAGTGTCGGGGCGCACGTCAGGATCTCGCCTCCAAGGCTGCGCACGTTTGCCAGCTTGGCCGCGGAAGCGTTCTCCGGCATGACGACACGGGCGCGCACGCCTCGTAAACGAGCGGCCTGTGCCACAGCGGCGCCATGGTTACCCGAAGAGTGGGTCACCACGCCGGCGTTCAGAGCCGAAGCCGGCAACGCAAAGATCGCGCTGGTCGCCCCGCGGATCTTGAATGCGCCGATCTGCTGCAGGTTCTCGCACTTGAACCAGATCCGCGCACCGCTGGCCGCATTCAGGGCCTCGCTCTCGATCACCGGCGTGCGCTGCACATACGCGGCGATGCGCTGGTGCGCAGCGCGGATGCTCTCGAGCGTGACTTCTGCAGACGGCATCGTGGTCGCTCGCGCTCAGTCGGACTGCACGACCGGTTCGAGACCGGCGGCGCGGACCGCGGCAACGATGCTCGCGGCGTGCTGCGCGTCGCGGCCCTCGAAGCTCAACTCGAGTGCGGCGGATTTGGCAGGCAGAGTCGGGGACAGCCGGCGGTGCGAAACGTCGAGGATATTGCCGCCCAGCGCGGCGACCACCTGGGTCACGCGCGCGAGCGCACCGGGCTGGTCGGCGATCGGGATACGCAGCGTGACGATGCGCTGCTCGCGCACCAGCTCGCGCATGATCACGCTCGCCAGCAGCCGCGGATCGATGTTGCCGCCGGTCAGCACCAGTCCGATCGTGCGGCCGCGGTAGCGCTCGGGGCTCGCGAGCAGCGCTGCCAGTGCCGCGGCCCCGGCGCCTTCGGTGACGGTCTTCTCGACGTTGAGCAGCAGCGCGATCGCCCGCTCCAGATCGCTCTCGGACACGAGCTGGATGTCCTCGACCAGCGCCCGGACCACTTCGCGGGTGAGCCTGCCTGCCGTCTTGACCGCGATACCCTCGGCGATCGTGCCGCCCCGACAGACCGGTTCATCGCCGCGCAGCGCCGCCGGCATCGACGGATAGCTCTCGCTCTGCACGCCGATGATGCGAATCCCCGGAGCCAGGGCGCTGGCGGCGACGGCCATGCCGGCGATCAGCCCACCGCCGCCGACCGGCACCAGCAGCACTTCCAGATCGGGCGCGGCAGCCAGCATTTCCAGCGCCACCGTCCCCTGCCCGGCGATGACCGCCGGATCGTCGTACGGCGGCACGAAACACAGTTCACGCGCCGCGATGATCTGCTGCGCGCGCTCGGCGGCCTCCGCCAGCGTCTCCCCGTGCAGCACCACCTCCGCGCCATGCGAGCGCGTCTGTTCGATCTTCACGAACGGGGTATTGGACGGCATCACGATCGTCGCCGGAATCCCGAGCCGGTGGGCGTGGTATGCCAGGGCCTGGCCATGGTTTCCGGCCGACATCGTGCACACCCCCCGCGCGCGCTCGCGAGCGTCGAGCAGCAGCAGGCGGTTGAGCGCGCCGCGCTCCTTGAATGAGGCGGTGAACTGCAGGTTCTCGAATTTCAGGTAGAGCCGTACACCGAACAGCTCCGAGAGCGTGCGCGCATGCAGGCACGGCGTCAGGGCGACATGATCCGCGATGCGATCGGCCGCCGCGCGTACGTCATCCACGCTGACCGGCAAACTCATGCGCGCCACACCTGCATCGGAGTACACTGTGAAGGCACTGATTGTCCAGCAAGCGCACGCGTTTCGCCAATGCTGCGACTACCGGAACAGGAGAGTCTCTTTGGCCATACCGAACTATCGACAGCAGAAGAAGCAGCGCGAACAGGCGAAGAAGAAGAAGAAGGACGAGAAGCTGCTGCGCAAGGGCAAGGCCCCAGTCCCCAACGAACCGGAGCAACCCAAATGAGCAAAGGCATGGAGCAGAAGAAGGAAGCCAAGAAGAAGCCCGCCAAGTCCCTCGAGGAAAAGCGGGCGGCCAAGAAGGCGAAAAAGGCAGGTCGCGGCTTCATGCAGCACGGCTGATCGCCGCGCTGGCTAGAGCTCCCTGACCCAGACCCCGACCGCGAGCTCGGCTCCCGGCGGTCCGAAATACGAACCGGTGACCGGGGAGACGGCGTCGGGTCGGCGAGCCACGGCCACCGCGATGTGACGGCTGCCGGTGATCTCCCCGACGGTCGGATCGAAGCCCTTCCATCCCGCGCCGGGCAGATACACCTCGGCCCAGGCATGACTCGCCCCGCTGCTGCCATCGCTCGCGGGCGCATCCAGGTAGCCGCTGACGAAACGCGCGGCGAGCCCCCAGAACCGAACCGCCTCGAGAAACAGGGTCGCAAAGTCGCGGCAGGAGCCGATGCCGCGCGCCAGCGTGTCTGCGGAGCTCTGCACTCCAGGCTGATCGCGGGCCTCGTAGGTGAAGGACTGCTGGATCGCGCGGCATAGTCGGGCCAGCAGCGCGAAGGTCTCGATGTGCTCGTCGGGCTTCCACAGCTGCGCGAGCCAGGCTTCGAGCACGGAGCGGTCCTCAAGGCCATCAGCCTGAAGGTAAGGCTGCATCGCCGCGCCGGTTTCCGCGTCATAGCGGAACGGATAGAACACCGCCGACTCATCGACCAGGAAATCGAGCGGCGCCTGGTCGTAGTGCTCGACCATCAGCTGACTGGCGATCTCGAGCCGCATCGACGGTGTATCGAAGCTCGCGATCGCCACCGCGTTGTCGAACGCGTCGCGGTGCCAGCGGATGTGCGACGGCGGCCAGGTTTCCAACCGCGCCTCGAGGATCCGCAGATCGTGTCCCTCGCGCGGGCGCAGCAGCAGGCGGTGTGGTCCGAGCCTGACGGGCCCCACGAAACTGTAGGTGGTGCGGTGAATGATTTCGAGGCGTCGCATCGGGTTCAGCTGCTACGGATCGGCGAGCCGGGAATTCCAAAGCTGTACCAGCGGCGTGACGTTATCGTCGTGCTCGAAGGCGAGCACGCTGAGCGCACCGGCATCCAGCGCCAGATGGCGCGCCAGCGGCAGTGGTGCATCGAGCCAGCGCACGGCGAACGCGCGCAGGAAATGGCCATGGGAAAAAAGCGCGATGCGGCCGCCGGCACGTCGGAGCACGTCGCGGAGCCGGTCGACGCGCGCCTGGAGCTGTCCGACGGATTCACCTTCCGGGCACCCGTCCTGAAACACGTCCCAGCGGGGCCGCTCGAGCTGGATCTGCGCGCGGGTCAGTCCTTCATAGGATCCGTAGTCCCATTCACCCAAATCGGGTACCACCCGCGCGACCGCGCCGAGGCCCGCCAGCTCGCAGGTGCGCCGCGCGCGCTGCAGCGGGCTGGTGAGAACCTGGGAGAACTCCAGTCCCCGGAGCTGCACCCCGGCGCGCCGTGCCTGAATCTCGCCCGTGGGCGTCAGGGGAAGGTCGGTGCGTCCGGTGTGCCGTCCCAGCAGCGACCACACGGTCTCGCCGTGGCGGATCAGGTAGATCTCGGCTGCCACGAGGACGGGTCCCATTGCCAGTTGCGGATCTCGGGCATGTCTTCGCCGTGCTCATTGATGTACAGGCGGTGCTCGATGAGCTTGCGCTGCAACTCCTGCTTCAGGTACACGCCGGGCTCGCCGGCCTGAGGCAGGCGGTCGATCGCGTCCATCACCAGATGGAAGCGGTCCAGGTCGTTGAGCACGGTCATGTCGAACGGCGTCGTGATCGTCCCTTCTTCTTTGTAGCCACGGACGTGAAAGTTGTCATGGTTCCGCCGCCGGTAGGTCAAGCGGTGTATCAGCCACGGGTAGGCATGGAACGCGAAGATCACCGGCTTGTCGAGCGTGAACAGCTGGTCGAATTCCTGGTCACCAAGCCCGTGAGGGTGCTCGGTATGCGGCTGCAGCCGCATCAGGTCGACGACGTTGACCACCCGGATCCGCAGTTGCGGCAGTCGTGCACGCATGATCGAGACGGCCGCGAGCGTCTCGAGCGTCGGCACGTCGCCGCAGCAGGCCATCACGACGTCGGGCGCCTGCTGCAGGTCGTTGCTGGCCCACTCCCAGATGCCGATGCCGGCGGTGCAGTGCTCGACCGCGGCCTGCATCGTGAGCCATTGCGGCGCCGGGTGCTTGCCTGCGACCACGACGTTCACATAGTGCCGGCTGCGAAGGCAGTGATCCATCACGGACAACAGGCAGTTGGCATCGGGCGGCAGGTACACGCGCACCACCGAGGCCTTCTTGTTGACCACATGGTCGATGAAACCGGGATCCTGGTGCGTGAATCCGTTGTGGTCCTGGCGCCAGACGTGCGAGGCCAGCAGGTAGTTCAGCGAGGCGATCTTGCGTCGCCACGGCAGCGCGGCGGAGACCTTGAGCCACTTCGCGTGCTGATTGAACATCGAGTCGACGATGTGGATGAAGGCCTCGTAGCAGTTGAAAAGACCATGCCGCCCGGTCAGCAGGTAGCCTTCCAGCCAGCCCTCGCACTGGTGCTCGCTGAGCATTTCGGTGACGCGGCCCTGCGTGGCCAGGAACTCGTCGTGGTCCCGCATCGCGGCCTCCCACTGCCGCGAAGTCGCTTCGAACACCGCCTCGAGGCCGTTCGAGACGGTTTCATCCGGCCCAAACAGACGGAAGTTGCGCTGCTCACCGTTCAGCGCAACCACGTCGCGCAGGAAGCGTCCGAGCACGTGGGTATCACCGATGCCGGGGGCGCCCGGGCTCGGCACGTCGACCCCGTAGTCGCGGAAGTCCGGCAGCCGCAGGTCGCGCAGCAGCATGCCGCCGTTGGCATGCGGATTGGCGCCCATGCGCCGCGCGCGCTCGGGGGCCAGCGCGGCGAGATCGGCGAGCAGCCGT
>Ga0265318_10000990_pt1 | contig 18220 bp, 13 predicted proteins | sample 4821metaG_FD_192431 | JGI IMG/M metagenome (GOLD analysis project Ga0265318, IMG submission 192431) | Rhizosphere microbial communities from Carex aquatilis grown in University of Washington, Seatle, WA, United States - 4-8-21 metaG | ecosystem: Host-associated > Plants > Roots > Rhizosphere >... | reverse complement strand
GCGTGCCAGGAAGGATCGTGCTTCATCCCAAGCGACCTTCGACTTCGAGGCCGGGGGGCGCCTCGCAAGGCGTTCACACAGGCAGCGGGAATGGCCCCCCTGGCAGAGCGACCGTGGGTTCAGCTGGACGAACTTTGCGATTCCCGGCCCTGCCACGGCACGTGCCCGGATCTAAGGGTCTGCTCGTTCCGTGCAGAGATCGAGACGACATCTGAAGGATCCGAGCATGGCAAACCGCGCGTGATCGAAGCCCGATGAGCGGGAACTAGCGACCAAGCGGGCGGCAGCGGTTCTGAATCCGGAATCGCCGCGGCGTTCGCGCACTGTGGCGGTTCGAAGGCTGGTCGGATGGCTGCATCGTCGCCGACGGTGGCGACATGTAGCGCTTGGGGGTGCGGGCGTGGAGCATCTCGTGGGGCGACCGCGCCTAGGTCCAACTGGTTGGATGCTCCCCGGCCGCCCAGTGCCTTTCGGGAACCGACGGGGTGGCGCGCCCAGAACCGGAGGGAGAACTATCGGAGCAGGCTAGAGGGGTGAGCCGGAGGGTGCGGTGAAACACGCTGGTTCCGCGTGATTCGGACCCGTCAAGGTAGATGTAATCATCGTTCCTGTCGGGGAAGATCGGCGACGTTTGTGGCGCCTGGTCCTGGGTAGCTGAACCAGATCCACGGCGCTTGGAAATCGCGTTCAGGATCGCGGTAGGGGCGCTCTCGACCCTGCGGCCGCCAAGCGCAGTGGGGCGTCCGGCCCCGGTAAGAGAGAGCGGTTGGCCTCGCTGCTCGACGCGAATAGGCAAGGGGACTAGGGGTGGGCCAATGACCTCGACTGGTATTTGCGGAGGCTGTCGATGGCCGGGCGAGGGACGCCGCGGCGGGGCGTCGCGCGACGCCGACGCTTGAAGAGCGCGCCGGTGGGCCGCCGATCCCGGGCCCGCCGAGTTTGCCGTAGACGCCCGGCGCGGCAAGGCCACCGTTGTCGATGCCTGGCGCTGGCTCTCCAGATCGCCGACTCGGATGCGACCACGACTACGGCAGTTCGCCGGGCGAAGGTGCTCGAGCGAGGAACGCCTTGGAAGTCACCATGGCGGTCAGCAAAGCGCGCAGCGAATACCCGTCGGTGGCGGAGGCGCTGCGATAGGCGACCTCCAGCGAGCCCTGCTCGGCGGCGCTCTCTGGTCTTCCCAGCATGTAGCGGAACCACTGGCGGTCGAGGCACCATCTGACCTCCGGGCTGGCCGCCAGCTGGCGCGACAGATCGATGGCGTTCGTGAAGGTGATGGAGACCTGGCCAGGCGTGACCATCGTCCCCGTCGAATCGACGGGAAGACCGGAGTCGGTGGTTCGAAACACGCCGAGGCCATCGTAGTTCTCGAACGCGAACCCCGGGGGGTTGACGTGGGCGTGGCAGCCCGTCGCGCACGACCCCGCTGTGCTGGAGGTCCAGCGTTGGCGCGTGGTCTGGGGCCCCGTCGGCACGACGGGCAGCGGCGGCACGGCGGAAGGGTCGGGAGGCACCGTGCCGCACAGAAGATTCTGGTAAACGACGATTCCGCGCGCGACCGGATTATCGTTCACGTTGTCGGCCGTCGAGGACAGGAAAGCCAGTTGTGTCAGCAGGCCCCCGCGCTCGACCGGATTGAGCGCGACCTTGGTGAACCCCTGTGCGGCGGGCACGGCAACGCCGTAAATTGGGGCGAGATTCGCGTCGACGAAAGCGTACGGCGCCGTGAGGAGCGTGTTCAGGGTCCCATCTCCCGACAAGTAAACGTCCGTGAGGAACCTGTTGAGTTCCTCGGGCAGCGACGCGGCCACCCCGGCTGTGAAACGCGGGCTTGATTTCGTGAGCGCCGGAAGATCCGCGAGCGAGCCAGTGCGAATCAACAGCTGCTCGTGAAAATGTTCGAGCGCTCGCGCCGCCCGCGGATCCGCGAGCATGCGGCTCGCTTGGGCGCCGACCTGCGCGGGCGTTGCAAGTCTCCCGCCTTGCGCGGCCGACAGCAGGTCATCGTCCGGGCCGCTCTCCCACAGTGTTGCCGCCAGGCGCGCGGCCACTTGCCAAGGAGTAAGGGGAACCAACCCGGTCGTCGGATCGACAGTGGGAGGCGTGGCGCCGATCTCCCAGTGATAAAGGAAACTGGGTGACTGCAGCATGCCCTTGGCGATCTCGGCCAGTGCTTCCTGGAAACCGAAGCCAAGCCCGCGGGCGGTCGTGAACAGAGCTTGAAGATCCGTGACCTCGTCGGTCTCCACCGGGCGCCGAAACGCCCGCAGACCGAACGCCGTGATGAACTGACCTGCGCAGGTGGTCTCGTCCGCGGGGGCGGGGGACTGACAGGTCGCTGGAAGGTTGCCGTTTGCGAACAGGTTGCCGTTCGCCAGCGCGGTCCCCACCACGGAGTCGGCGGTCGCAAGGTACTGCTCGATCTGCACATCGGCGACGACACTCGTCGGGGCCTCGAACGGTGGGTTCGAGGGTACGTCTGCTAGGAAGGTCGCGCCGGGATTGGTGGCGTCTGCCAAAAGGTCGCTCAAGATGTGGCTGTACTCGCGGTTGGTGAGCCGGCGCATGACCATCGGCCCGGCCGACTCAGGCGTTGGCGGGCCGCCGAGCGGCGGCACCAAAGAGCCGGCGATGCCGCCCGACACGCCACCGGCCCCGGATGTTCCGCCAGCTCCCGCGGCAAGGCCCCCGGCGTTCCCGCCGGTCGCGGTTGGCGCGGTCGGTCCCGCGGCCCCGCCGACCATCGCCGACGCTGCGGAGCCGCCCACGCCCCCGGGGCCGCTGGATGAGGACTGTCCGGGCAGCTTTCGCGAGGCGGAAGAGCAGTCCGCGAAGGTCATGGCGGAACCGACCATCGCCAAAGCCCAGACGGAGCGGCGTTCACGAGTTCCGAAGCTCAAGATGTTTCCTCCGTCGCGATTTCCTCGGCCCCGTCCATTACCCCTTCAGCGCGGCTAACTCGCCGCCGTATCTCGGCTCTCCAAAGGTGGCGACCGGAAATCCCATCCCGTCGCATAGTGACACCAGCAATTGGTTGTTGGGAATGCCGGTGAGCGCCAGGCTCCGCCCGGTCTTGAAGTAGCCCCCGCAGCTTCCCGCGAGAACGGTGGGGACCTGTGTGGTTTCGCCCAGGCCCGAACGCATGCTGCTCATCCCCACGACCACGCCGCTGTCGAGGGCCGACTTGCCACCGAGATCGACGATCCCCTTCATCTGCCCGATCATGTACGCGACCTGGGACTGGAACCAGGTGTCGACAATCACCTTGTCGGCCCCGTTTCGCTTCGCGATGGCGTGCCAGCCGTTGACGTCTCCCGTGTTGGCATCGGCGGGATTGGGCCCCCCGGCCGCGAAGCCGAGGTTCGTGAAGATGAGCTGGCCCCCAAGCTGATCGCCAATCTGCATGACCACGACCCGGGTGAGGTCCGATGCGAAGGCCATGGCCGCCAGATCCATCTGCAACTTCGCCAGCTGTGCGACGTTGCTCGAGTTCTTGGCGGGCAACGTCGGTGTCTGGAACTCGTCGGTCGGGATGCCGCAGATCGATCCGGGCGGCGTGGACGACGCTCCGCCCTCGCCCCCGGCGCCACCAGCTCCGGTCACGGGCGTGGGGGGGAGGCGAAGCTCGACCCTTCGAACGGCATCCAGGTGCTGGGCAATCCGCTGTTTGTCTTCTGTTCCCACCTTCTTCGAGAAACGACCGAGGTCTCCCTGCACGTAGTCGAGGATGCTCCTTCGCATAGCGGCACGCGCCGAGGTCTCGGCTCCTCCCGCTCCGCCCGCGCCGGATGCCGGCGTCGGAGCGAACAGACCGCCCTTGAAATACGTCGCAAAGACGTTGTTGGGATCGAGGTCGGGAAGGACCACCTGGCCCGCCGATTTCCAGGACAGGTGCCCCGTGCTCTGGACGAAAACCCCGAGGTTGAGACTGGCGAGCCCAGGATACCCACCGGCTTTCAGCTGGCCCCCAATGTACTGGTCCACCGACGGTCCTCCGGCGATGTCAGCCGCCGTCGATGACGAGAGGGTTTGGAAAAACGCTCCCGTTAACAGCCCGGGATAAGCGGCCTGACCGGTCCTCTCCCCCGCACCGGGCATGTCTCTGAGGAACGAGTAGTCGAGCCCGTCGAGCAGGAGGAGATCCTGCTGGTAGGGCGCCAGGCTGGCCATGAAGGGAGGCAGCGTCCAGGCCGAAGGCGTGTCGCCCGTGGTGGCCCAGGCTGACACGCTGCTCAACATTCCGTTCGGCCAAACGAGAATGAAAAGGCGCTTGATTCCAGTGCCCGCGCAGGCGGCGTCGATTGGATCGGATTCGAGCAACGGCAACAGCGCCGCGCCGGCACCCACCGCGCTAAGAAAGCGGCGACGCGAGTACTTCTGCTGATGCTTCATCATGTCGGAAAGCCCCTGAGTCGGGTTGCGGTCTGGCACAGCTTCCGCGTCAAGGGCGAGCTCTGCCAAGACGCCACTCCACGAACGGAAGGGACGCGCCGCGCCGACATTGACGTCACCTCTCAATTTAAGGCCCTCTATGCGCGGTCGTCTCTAACCATGATGGCGCCCGACGGCGATCGGCCTCATGGCCCGCGACGGCGAGCGCCTCGATCCATGCTCCAAGCCACGTTCCAAGCGACCTCGCCCGGGAGTCGAGCCCGGGCAAGGGACGAGGACTCCGTGGAAGCCCGGCGGTGGCGCCGCCACGAACGCGAGGCCACGGGCCTCCGCGACGTTCCTGCCGGCGTCCGCGCGCGCCAGCGCGTCGAGCGACCGGCGCACCTCGGACGGGCTGCGCTTGATACCGAGCTGCTGAAGGTGAAGGGCCCGTTGTTCCTTCGCCCGTGCAACCTCGTCCCCGAAGCCGTACACCGCCCGCGGCTCCGCAGAGTCGAGCCAGGCGGGCCCACGGAGCTTCACCTGATCCCCGAGCGCCGGCGCGATCTCGTCGACCTGCACGCGCAGTCGAGGGTGGGTGGTCTCGCGCGCCTTTAGCTGTGACACAAGATCGGTCGGCACCTGCCAGCGGCCATCCGGAAGCTCGGCAACCAGCTCATGGCGCGCGAGCCGCTGCAAGCGGCGCACATTGGCGTCGACGATCGCGTCCGGCGTCACGCTCACTCCGCCCGCGACCACGGACCTAGACTCGAGGGAGCGGAGGTGGTGCTGCGGGTCATAGATCCCGCCGCTCTCGACCGCGACCTTCTCGAGGACTGCGTCCATGGGCTTGGCCCAGGACTCCTTCTTGACCCCCGCCTGGACGATGGCCTTCCTTGAGGGGCTCGGCTGCCGCGCCATCGATGGGCACATAGTGCGCCTGGCCATGCGCGTCCTCGACCACGCCATACATGTCGCCACGGAACTCGTCGTGGAGTCCCTTGCGCCGAAGAATGCCCTCGATGGGCTCGATCTCGCTCTTGCCGTCGACGACGAGGTAGCGCGACCCGTCTCCCGGCTGGGGCAGGGCACCGTGGATGCGCTTGATGATTTCGCCGCGCTCCCCGAGCTCCTTCAGCGCCGACTGCCAACCCTCGTCGAGCCGCCATCCTCCCGGTCTGGTCCGCTCCGCGAGCCCGAGCTCCTCCAGCACCGCGAGGCGCCCGACCATCCGCGCTTGTTCCTTGGGTTCACGGCCGCCGCCAGCTCGGGGAGCCCGATCTGGCCGGTGTCAGACGCCACCCGCGCCAGATCCCGGTCGAGGCTCGTGAGCCGCTCCTTCTGAACCTCGCTGTCCCGCTGACGATCGATGTCGCTCACGTCCCGGGGACCGAGCTCGCGCGTGGCGATCTCCTGCGCCCGCCAACGCATTCCCTCCGAGATGTAGGCCGGATCGAAGCGGAGTGGCCTCCCCTTGACGTCGACTCCGCGGACGACCACGTGAACGTGGGGGTTGTCGGTGTCGTGGTGGTTGACGGCGCCCCACACGATGCGCCGCCCGAGATCGGCCTCGACCTGCTTCATCAGCTCGCGCGTGTACAGGCGCAGGTCGAGCTCGGCACCGTCCTCGGGGGACACGATGAACCGGAACTGGTGCGCCTCCTTGGAGAGCTCCTCCGCCAGGTGCTCCGGCTTGAAGTCCCCGCCATCCGCGCCATAGAGCTCACCCTTGGCGCCGTCGCGCTCGACGCTATCCCGCTCGATGTAGGACAGGTGCAGGCGCGCGGCACGGATCCCACGGCCCGCCATCGGCACGATGCGCGCCTTGACGATGCACCGCCGGGACAACGCCGTGGGCTGGCTCCCGTACCCGCCCGCAGCGGGCCGGCGTCCGCGCCTCGGTGTCCCGCCCCGCTCGGCTACGGTGATACGTCGGATGCGCTGCTCGATCTTCGCGATCATCATGCAGCGGAAGGTCGGCACGCGCTCGGGCTTGATCTGGCCCTTGCGCCGACCAATTCGCGGGCGGAATGTCGCGGACCTGGGATCTGACGTTGCCATGCTGAAAGGAGTGCTCGCGACGGCCCGCGCGTTTGTTGTCGCCGGTGGGCCCTGAAATTCGTCTCCGCAGGCCGAAGTCCGCGCTCTCCGTCGGTGAGCGCGCGAGCCGCCGTGCTCGAATACGTGAAGAATCCCAAGGACCGCGGCCACTTGCCGGCCGCGCTCATTCACGCGAAGGGCGCGAACACTACACTTTGCTGAATCATCGCGGCGATTTACGCCGCGGTGTGATTCAGCCATTATCTTGCCCTGCGTTTGACCCCACTCAGGCTACCTCGATTTCCCCCTGATCTCCGCCCCATCGTCATCGCCCCGAATTTTTCTTCCTAAGCCCTAAGCCCAACGATCGGAACCTCGCGCGGCTTGCCGTTCTTCGGCGGCCCGATCTTGCCCGCCCTCACCTGCCGCTCGACCCGGATGCGCCCGCGCGCCAGGTCGATGTCCCCCCAATCCAGCGAGAGGACCTCACCGGGGCGAAGACCGGCCAGCGCCGAGACGGCGAACGCGAGATCGATCGGCGCGGGCAACGCTCGGAAGACCGCGCCGACGTGTTCCTTCGGGAGGAACGGGGTTTCCCGCGGATCGTGCTTCGACTTCAGCCGCTCCTTTTGCTTCTTCGTCGCGCCCGCGAGGTACGAGCGGACCGGGTTCGTGTCGGCGTGCTTCTCGCGGATCGACCACCTGAAGAACGCCGAGATGAGGTGGACGACACGGGTCTTCGTGGCCGGGGCGATGTCGAGCCCACGCAAGAGCTTGTCGATCGCGGCGTCGTCGAGGTCTTGAAGATGCTTGCGCGAAAGCTCAGAGCACAGGAATTTCAAACCCAGGGTTTCCCCTTTCGAAGCTCCGAACCGCACGGCCGAATTCGGCCGCTACAATTGAAATCGCCGACCTGGAATGTTACTTTGCCGCCGTTTTGGCTGAATCCAGCCAGAAGGTTGGACCGATCTGGCGGGCACCCGCGCGGTCCTCCGGCACGAGCCGGGTCGCGGCGACGTTCCGATCGGATCAAAGGTGGTGGGCGATGAGCCCGGCGAGCGCGACGACGGGAAGCGCCATGGCGAAGGCCCACTTGAGGAGAGTGAACGCGGGCCCCATCCTCAGCGAAAGAGACGGGAGGTTGGGGTAGCGGCCAGCCATGACCAGATGGTTGGCATTCTCCGCCACGTCGAACAGGAGCGCGGGGGCGGCGAGCAGGTTGAGCGGGCCGAGGGGAGAGCCAGGGGGGAACGCGAGGCTGAGGAGCGCGGCGTACGCCACGCAGATGGTCGGACCGGGGAACCAAAGATCCATCTTGAGATAGAAGCCCTGCAGCGCTCTTCGCCCCGGGGCGCCGAGACCCTCGAGCAGGCTGAGCGCGTCGTGACGCCGCCAGGTCGGGATGTGCTCGTCGAGGAGCCTGGGCGCGAGCTCGGCGCCCTTGAAGACGCGGGCCTTCGCCTGCGGGACACCGTAGCCGTAAAAGAACGACGCCGCGACCATCAGGAGCGCGAACAGCCACCAGTGTCCAAGCGTGTGGCCAAGGCAATTCGAGATTTGGATCATTGGTCGGCTTTCCGCCGAGCGCTGGCTCGGTGACACTAAACGTCTTGTGTGTCTCACAGTGCCACGCCAGGCATTAGGTGTCAAGTGCCGCCTGAGGTAACCTCACGGCATGCCCGAAGGATTGTCTCTAGCCGCTTCCAGCCCGACGATGGCCGAACGCAAGCGCCGGGTCGTGCGCGAGGAACTGACCGAGGCTGCACTCAGCCTCATCGCGGTCGAGGGCTACGAGCACATGACCATCGAACGCATCGCCGAAGCCGCCGGCATGTCGCGGCGGACTTTCTTTCGCTACTTCCAGTCCAAAGAGGATCTGATCGTCGCATTTCTGGGGGACGTCGGCCGACGGCTCGTGGAGGCCCTGGCGGCGCGACCGACTCGTGAGACCCATGCAGTCGCCGTGCGTGTCGCGTTCTCGGGCTTCGTCGACAGCTGCGCTCAACACCCGGGAAGAGTCCTTCGCTTCACCGAGATCATCTTGGCGGACCCCTCGCTCCGCGGTCACTTTCTCGAGAAGCAATCCCAATGGCGCGCAGCGCTGGCCACTGAGCTGGCGCGGCGCGCGGGCAAGGACGTGAACGCCGACATGGGGCCGAGCCTCGCCGCCGCCGCCGCCATGGCGGCGTTCGACACTGCCCTCAACTGGTGGGCTGCCCACGGCGGCGCCGAGAGTCTCGGCGACCTATTTGACCGAGCCTTCTCTCAGGTATCAGGAGCCCTCAAAGCAATGTGAAGTCGGGCCAAAGGAAGCGGTCAAACGGTCTCGCTCGAGCTGGTCGACGCACGGACCCGAGAGCGGGTCGCCCGCCCGGGACGATGCTCTACCACCCTGCCGCCGGGGGCGTCGGTGGCCGTATTGGGTGTCGGCGCGCAGGGTCTTCCCGGGGTGCCGGAGCCGACTCAGGTGGACCGTTCTCGAGGGCATCGAAGCGAAGCCCCCGATGCAGTACGCCTTCAGCAGACAATCGAGGTTGCTTCGGGATCCAGATCGACCGGGCACTTGGCGCAGCGGTCGCCGAGCTCGAGCGGCGGCAGCCAGTCCTCTCGCGGTGTCTGCTCGCGCACCTACTGTCGCAGCGCCGGTTCGGCCTCGCGACCGAAGGGAGGTCATCTCAGCGATCGGCCGGTAGGGCGGGCACGTTGGCGACCGGCGTGCCAGTGAGGTCGACGCTGCCGGGATCGAGGCCGGGGGCGCTTGCGGTGACCGTGATCGTCCCCGGCGTCCGTCCGGCCCGCACCCAGGTCGCGAGCTGGCCGCCCTTCACCTGGACCACGAACGGCCCGAGGAGGGCGCCCGGCCCGGTGACGCCGAGGGTGATCGAGTCGCCGGCCGTGGGCACCACCGTCCCGTTCGCGTCGACGACGTCGATGAACACGAGGCGGCCGTCACTGCCGTCGGCGCGCAAGGAGGTGCCCTCCGGCCGGAGCACGATGCGGCGTGCTGCCTCGGGCGTGCGCCGCAGGTGCGTCGCGACCACGGCATCCCCGACGACGCAATCGGCGCGCAAGGTGCCCGGGGTGAAAGTGGCGAGGGAAAAATTGAAGGGCGGGTGGGCCAGGTTGGTGCCGGGGTCGGGGGAACGTGTCTCGACGAGGGTGCCGTTCAAGGACAGCGACACGCGAGGACAGTTGCTGTACACGCGCACTCGCGTCGGCGAGGTCGCCGTCCACTGGTTCGCGATGAAGACCATCGGCCCCGAGTCGACGCCGTCGATCATGACGCTCGGATCGCGCTGACTCTGCAGGAGGTAGTAGGACAGCTTGGGGAGTCGGTACATGTCCACCAGGCCGTCGCGCGTGATGCCGAAGTAAGTGAAGCCGGAGTAATCCGCGTAGTGCCAGTACCCGTCCGCCGAGAACCAGCTCACTGCCATGTTTTTGCTCTGGGCGTCCTCGATGTTGTTCGCCTGGATCAGCATCGCGTTGTCCCCGCCCTCCCGCGGCTGGTTGCTGGTCGAGGCCTGACCGCCGTAGTCCCAGCTCCCGTACTCGTCGATGATGGTCGGACGCGGATCCACCGAGTTGCGGACGCCATGCTGCGAGGCGTCTACGAGGATGTCGGCGCGGGTCCATTTCCAGGCGGCGGAGAACGCCTGATCGCCTGGGTACTCCTCGTGCACGATGGCGTGGGCGCGCGCCGCCCATTCGTCCGTGAAATTGGACTCGTTGAGGCTCGCCTCCCAGGCCACCACGCTCGGGTGATTGCGATCGCGGCGGATGAGATCGCGGAGCTCCTGGTAGGTCGCCTCCTTGAAGGCCGTCGTATCGCTGAAGTTCTGCCATCCCGTCTGCGGGTTCAACACCAGGACGCCGAGCGCGTCGCAGGCGGCGTAAAAGGCGGGAGCGTGGGGGTAGTGCGCCGCCCGGATGAAGTCGAGGCCCCCATCCTTGATCCGCTTCACGTCGTAGTAGACGGCGGAGTCGGGCACGGCATTGCCGACGCCGTACATCTCCTGGTGCATGTTCACTCCGCGCGCCTCGAAGCGCGCGCCGTTGATGACGAGCCCCCCGCTCCGGCTCCAGCCGATGCGGCGGATCCCGATGCGGGTGGTCGTCTGATCGACCGTGATGCCCCCGTCCTGCACGCGCGTTCGGAGCGTGTAGAGGTTAGGCGTGTAGGGGTGCCACAACGCTGGGTTGGCGATCGCGAGGCTCTGCACGAAGTCAGCGTCGGCGCCAGGCGCGATGGTCAGGGTATCGGCTGCCATCCCCGCGACCTGACCGGCGGCGTCCATGAGCTCGGACAGCACGGTGGCGGTCCGCGCGACCGAGAACTGGTTGACGACGTTGGTGGTGATCGCCACGGTCGCGGCAGTCGCGCTCACCGCTGGGTAGCGCACGAAGATGCCCCCCCCCGCGAGCTTGTTGGCGCTCACCGCGTCCGTAACGTGCAGCGGGTTCTGCACGTGGAGCGTGACGTTTCGGTAGAGGCCCCCGTGATACTGAAAATCCACGCCGTTCCAGCCAGGCGCCCAGGCAGGGTTGGCGTTGCTGTCGAGCTTGACGGCGAGGATGTTGTCCGTGCCGTCGTATCGGAGTCCGTCGGTGGCATCAACGGTGAAGGGCGTGTATCCGCCCTGGTGGCGCGCCGCGTGGACGCCGTTCAGCCAGACGTCCGCCGCCTGCATGGCGCCCTCGAACTCGATGAAGAGCTTGCTCCCGGTGTACGCCCGCGGCACCGCGAAGTGCCGGCGGTACCAGCTCACCCCGAGGTAGGCGTTGGGGCTCTCCGGCGTCGTGAAGCGGGTCGAGTGGGGCACGTCGACGTAGCTCCAGGCGGTGTCATCGAAGGCCGGGGCGTCGGCGCCGGCGACGTCTCCCTCGTGATAGCGCCAGTCCACGTTGAAGCTCAGGTCCAGCCGCTCCAAGACGGCAGCGGCGCCTCCGTCGACCCCGGGATTGATCAGCCCGGGGTCCGGCGGGCTGAAGCCGCCGGCGCCGCCGGTCCCCGCCGTGCTCGAACTGCCGCCGCTCCCCGCCCGTGCAGCGTCCACGCCGCCGTCGTTGCTGCCGAGACCGTAGCTCGGCTTCTTGGCGCACGCCCCGGCGAGGAGCGCGGCCAAGGCGCCGCGGAACAACATCCCTTGAATGTTCGGAGAACGACGTCGGCGCATGCGCCGTGATTGTATCCGGCCCGGGCCTTTCAGTTCAGCGTGAACGACTCCGCGGTCTCTTCGAACAGCGTGACGCCGGCCTTTTGCGCGCGCAGCACCAGATAGCATTTGGATCCCGTGGCCGGCGCTGTGATCGACAGTGGCTGCGTCACCATGGATCCCAGCGGCACCTCCACATTCAGCATTCCCATCGACGCGATGGTTCCCGTCGCGGTGTCCGCATGAACTTCCCAGACCAAGGTGACGGCGGTTCCCGCAAAGGTGTCGTTGAAGATCAGCAGGGTGCGGTCGCTGACGGCCCCCTTGGTCAGCGCCGGGATCGTCGTCGGCCAATCTCCGTTGCTGTTCGAGCTCTTGTTCATTTCCCAGTACGCCTGATCGGCGACCAGCACCGGACTGAAGGCGCGTTGCACGCGCATGAGGATCGGATTCGACCAGGGGTCGGGCAAATTATCCGTACCAAACGCCGGATTGCCGCCCTGTTCGATGGTCATGCTGGTGCGCGTGACGCCGGGAATGATGCTGGCCCACGACGACAGCAATGTATAGGGCCTGATCTCCGACGCATTCTGCCGGCGCATCGCCATGGTCGCGGTGCCGAACCACGCCAGCCCTTGGCGGGTGTTGTCCGCCGACCAGATGAACTCGCCCTGTCCAAAGGGGCGGTCCGTCCGGCTGGCGACCTGCTCGGTATAGACGCCGAATCCCCCCTGATAGTGGGCGAAGGTCGAGAAGTTGGCGTCGGTGATGGCGTCGTAGGGGGTGCTGGCTCCGCTGCAATCGGCGCTGATGGGCCGCGTGGGATCCAAGGCGTTCATCGCCGTGTAGAGGTCCCGTTCGAATTGCACCGAATCGTTGCTGACGTTGTTGGCTTCGTTGGACTGACTCCAACGAATCACAGACGGGTGATTCCGATCGCGCAACACCAGCGCGCGCGCGTGATTCACCATGTTGTCGTGGCCGGCCACGAAATCGGCGGCATCGTCGCTGCCACGAATCGCGGTTTCGTCGATGATCATCAGGCCCAGCTCGTCGGTGACGTCCAGCATGTACGGCGCGGCAGGAACCTGGTGAATGCGGTTCACGTTGTAGTTCAGCCTCTGGTAGTTCGCGACCGCTTGAGGCCAACCTGGGTTCTGCGCGGACGGAGGCATGAACCCTGGCAAGGTGTCGTAGGCATCGCCCTTGCCCCCGTTGTTGATGCTGTCGTAGTTGGCGCCTTGCAGATTGTCGCCGCGAAAATTCACGCGGGTGCCGTTCAGGTAGTAGTACACATGCGACGGATCGGCGCGCTTCTGTTCGACCTGGCGAAAGCCAAAACGAATCTGCTTGCTGTGCGTGACCTTTCCGCCGACCGCGATGCTGGCGGTCAAGTTGTGCAACTTCGCCCTGTAGCCGGGCTGGTAGGGAACGTTGGGCCACCAATACGACGTCGTCCCCAGCCCCCACTTGACGGGGCCCACCGTCGCCGTTTGCGTGGCGCCGGCCGCCACCGTGACGGTGCTGGACGGGAGGCTGGGATAGTTGAGCGCCTCGCAATTCCACGAGGCCAAGATTCCCGACAAGGTCACTTGCTGGCTGGCGTTGCCCGTGTTGGTGATCGACACGTCGTAGGCCACCGTATCGTCGGTGACGCTGGTGCGCACGAAAACGTCGCTGATGTAAACGTCGGGATAGACCCGCACCGTCGCGGATCGAAAAATTCCCTGCGCGATGTTGCCCGACCACCCGGCCGCGACCGGAACGGTGTCCTTGCCCGCGGACGTCTTCAGAGCGTCGCGGCCCTTGACCGCCACGGAGATCGAATGCTGCTGGCCGCGTTTGACGACCTTGGTGACGTCGAAGACCGAAGGTGTGAACGCGGTCGTGTTCGTCCCCACCACCGAGCCGTCCACCGACAGCATCGCCTGAAAGTTGATCGCGCCGAATTCGATCAGGGTCGTCTGCGCCGACCCCGAGTCGGGAACGGTGATCTGGGTCTGATAGGTCGCGCTGGAGGCGGTGACTCCCTGCTTCAACCAGCCACCCCCGGGCACCTGAATCGTGGTCGGGCCGACCCCCGCGGGAATGAAACTCCAGCTTCCGGCAATGGAGATGGAGAACGGATCTTGTAGAGCCTGGTTACAGACGCTTCTGGCACCGCCCTGCCCCGCCCCCCCCCCGCCGGCGCCGGTTCCCATGGCGTCAGGCGTCCCCCCCCGCGCCGCCGGAGGCCGAGCCGCCTCCCGACGCCTGCGTTCCCGCCGCGCTGCCCGTCGCCGGTGCGCCGCCGCTGCCGGAGGTTCCACCGGATGTCGACGCACCCCCGGTACCTCCGAGGGCCGACGGATTGCCTCCCGTCTGTGACGTACCTCCCGATGCTGCCCCGCCTGTGCCGGCGGAGGTTGCCCCCCCACTTCCCGATGCGACCCCACCGGATCCGGAGACGCCCCCGGTTCCCTTCGCGTCACCGCCGCGACCGGAGTTCGACGAACAGCCTCCCTGCGCCAGTGCCGCGAAACCCACCAGCACGGCGCCAGCGGCGAACCGGCGCCCAAGACACACGTACACATTGCCAGGCTCTCGAGTGACCGGACCCATGAGGTCGACTCTACCCCCAGTCGCTTGATTTCCGGTGGCCGCACCCGCGGCAACGCCCTCTTCGTATTCCACCGTGGAAGTCGAAGGTTCAATATCCCCAGTCGGTGCCCGGGTCGCCAGATGTGGACCGCGTTTTCCCGCAACTTCGGCTTTGCGCAGCTCCTCGCCCTCCCGACGGTCGAGAGCATCAGCGGCCTTCTTGGCCAGTCCGTCGACGTCACCTTCCTCTGCATGTGGATCCCGTGAGTGGACACCCCGCCCCCGATGTCCGGAAGAAGCGACGTCGACATGAGGAGAACGGCCGCGGGAACAAGGAGGAATGTCCGAGGCCATCCTTCCGCCAGAGCTGCTACGGCGAGGCGGCCCGCGTCTTGCAATTCTCCGCACCGCGGAGGTCCGAGATGCGAAAGGTCATCTTGAAGATGGACATGTCAATCGATGGATTCGTCGCGGGGCCGAACGGTGAGTCGGATTGGATTTTCGAGACGTGTGATGAAGGCTGCACGCTCTGGGAGGTCGAGACGATCTGGCAAGCGGGCCTGCATGTGATGGGGCGAAAGACGTTCGAAGACATGGCAAGTTACTGGCCGAGCGCCACCAATCCGTTTGCGGCGGCGATGAATGCCATTCCCAAGCTGGTCTTCACCCGTTCCGGTAGGCTCGATTTCGACGCTATCTCGAACAAAGCCGCCCGACAGTCGGTCACAGCCGCGAACACCGACGACGAGAAACGGAAAGCCGTGCGCGCCTCCCCCGAAGAGACGAGGAAGAACCAAGAGTCGTGGTGGGATCCAATTGTAGCCACCGACCTGGTCGCCGACCTCGCGCGCCAAAAGGCCCTGCCGGGCAAACCGCTCATCGCCTATGGCGGTTACTCCTTCGCACGCGACCTGATCAGAAACGACCTCATCGATGAGTATCGGTTGGTCGTCCACCCCGTTGCGCTCGGCAAGGGGCACGCGATCTTCGACGGCCTCGAGAAGATGCTGGCGCTGAAGCTGGTGAGCAGCAGCGCGTTCCCAAGTGGCGCGACTGCGCGAATTTTCTCGCGCGAGCGCTGAGGAGTCAGTGCACCAAGGACTGTTCACCGTGGCCGAACATGGTCAAAGATCCGTCGCCGAGGCAAAGCTCCGCAAGGACCGCGATCCCCGTCGTTGGCAGGTCCTCCTGGACGGGGGCAAAGCACGCCGTCGGAAGGGTCAGGTTGCCATCCGGAAACAGGCCAGAGCAGGCCAACGCCGCAGCTTGCGTGTCGAGCAGACAGGCTGCGAAGTCGACCGGGCTCGACTGGCTGCAGCCGAGCTCCTGTTCGAGCTGTTTGCCACAATTTCCAGAGCGCGCGGTCGCGAGGCAGGTCGCCGCGCTCGTGCAAAGATTCGTGGTGAGCTGTTCGCAAGGCTGCGCGGTCGATCCGAAGCTGCCTGCGCTGCTATCACCGCCGCCTCCGCCGGCGCCGCCCCCAGAGCCGCCCGGGCTCGACCCAGTCCCGCCCCCCGTGGCTGCGCCCCCGACCGGTCCCGTCGAACCGCTCGATCCAGGCGCGCCGGCGGCCCCGGCGCGGACTCCTCCGCTGGCGAAACCACCGCCGCCGGTCGGTGCGAGGCCGCCTCGGCCACCACCGGCCGCGCCCCCGCTGCCGCGCCTGCAGGCCCGCTCCCTCCATCGGTGACGGCGGGGTTGGTCCCGCCGCTGCCCAGCGAGCCGCCAGTTCCGCTCGACAGGGGAGCTTTCGTGGAGCTACTGCACCCGCCGCCAAGCAGGACGGCACACCCGAGCGCCATCGGGGACATTGATCGGAGAGTTCTCACCATCAGGGCCTTCAGCATGCGTTCCCCATGAGAGCGTTCACCACGAGATTTGGCAGCCGGGCACACTGGAGCAGTTGGCGACGGGAATCTGCGAGCACGGCGTCGACGTGCCGGAGCAAACCTGCGCGTAGCAGGACAACGTGCTGCATATCGCTAGGTCGGTTTGCGAGGCGCACGACGTCACGCCGGTGCAGGGAGTGGCCGCGGACCGCGGGTGGGCGATACACCCGGGGGCGTTCGCACAGTCGGCCGCATTCAGGATCAATCGACAATCGGCCTTGTCGCTGGTCGCGCCCGACGGGGCCTCGCAGGGACGAAGCGAGCAGCCCCCGGCCAGGCCCGAACCTACGCACTGGTCCGGGCTCCGATAGGCACAGTCGGACTGCCCGGTACATCGTTGCATCGGGTCACCCCAGGTACACCCGGGTCTGGTTCCGCAGACGGTGGGGTCGCACGAGACGTCCGGGGTGCCGACGCAGACATTCGGGTTCCAGACACACCCCTGGCGCGCCAAGCACTCGTTCGACGTGGTGGCGTCTTCGCATCCGACGGGCGGATCCGGCACGGCGTTGGTGCAAGACCCGAGGTTGCACCCCTGGCCGAGCTCGCATTGGTCGAGGGCCCGTTGCGCACAGGGGGTGGTCGTCCCCTGGCAGCTGTGCTTGCGGAGCTTGTAAGAGACCTTGGGCGTCCCATCCTGGGCGCTGCCGCCAATCCAGAGCACGTCCCCCATGACACAATAGGGAAAGGTGAAAGGGCCCGACCGCAGGAAGTTCACCTGCAGTGGATCGACCGGAAGCGTCAGCGGAAAAGCGATCGCTCCATTCACGTCGCGCGCCTGGCAGTCGCAGGCTCCACAGGCATTCTGCGAACACGACATTGGCTGGGTGTACGAGAACAGGAGGGCATCCGAGAGCAGGGAAGCGGAGGCGCAGAGGTCGGCGGACGCAAGCCCGCGACAGCCGAGCGACATCGTGGCAGAGATCGACCAGCTCTCCGTTCCGAAAGCCGTCAGCTCACCCCTGCCGGAGCTCGTGAGGAGGAGGTTGCTCTTGGTCGACGTTCCGGAAATGAACGTGTCGCAGACGCCCTTGTGGGTCGCTGCCGGACCGAAGCAGGCGTCCTCTAGAACCCAGTTTCCGGAGAGATCACCGCCGCAGGGCTCGAAGCATGACGGCGCGGCCTTCAGGTTGCACTGGCTCTCGAGGCCGGCACCATTGGCGGCTCCGGAAGCTCCGGCCGCTGGGCCAGCACCTCCAACGCCCTCGCCACCCCCACCGCCGTCGCCGCCGAAGCTGCCGTTGGCGCGCGTCCCCGCCTGACCTCCGCCATCGACGTGATCTGCGGGACCCGCCCCGCCGGCGCCAGCCGTTCCGCCGTCGCCCGCGAGCGCGCCGCCGGCCCAGATGCCACCGGTGGCGCCCCCGAGTCCGCCGGCGTTCGGCGCAGAACTTGAAAGATCAGGTAGATTGAGAGCGTCGTGCGGCACCGAGCCGCCCCCGTCGAGCGCGCCTACCGGACTTCCTCCCGCCGCGCTCGCCGCGGCATCGAGCCTGCGGCCGGCCGAGCCACAGCCGAGCACGCCGAGGGCCAGCAGGGGTAAACACAGCTGTGGACCTGCCTTGGGCACCGACCCCGAGGATACCGCCGGTTTGATCTGCGTCGCCCTTACCCGTTGATCATCCGAAGCCGCGCCGGACCTGATTGGAGCATAGAAGGTCGAGCGTCCCGCCTCGTCTCCGTGGTCGATTCGGCGGGCGGCATGACGATAAGGCAGACCCTGGAGGAGCACGGCGCCACTCCTGCCTACACGCGCTGTCATCATTCATCGACGCGCAGGCTTTGCGTTCGGTCATTTCGACGCAGTCGGTGCTAGGTTGTCGTGAAGGTGCAGACCAAGGCGTGGTCCGGAACAAGTCGGATCGAACAGAACGGAGGGCGCGAAGTTCTGGCTGAAGGTCGTCAACGAGCTGAAGACCAGGGGGTCGCATTGCCGCGTCTGAAATGCTACCGACGGGTAGCCGTTGCATCATCTAGCGTGTTACCGGCCGTCCGGAAGATCAACCGAGGCGGGCCGCGGTAACTCCGTGCCGCCGGAGATGGTTCACAAGATCATCCCCAGAGCGATGTCCCGTCCGCCCGCCGGCTACTCGCATTGGTCGGCTCCTCAACTTGCCAAGGCCTTCCAGCTCGGGAAGACGGTGGTGCACAAAACTCAACCGATACTGCCTCTCACAAAGGGGT
>Ga0265318_10000987_pt1 | contig 18239 bp, 15 predicted proteins | sample 4821metaG_FD_192431 | JGI IMG/M metagenome (GOLD analysis project Ga0265318, IMG submission 192431) | Rhizosphere microbial communities from Carex aquatilis grown in University of Washington, Seatle, WA, United States - 4-8-21 metaG | ecosystem: Host-associated > Plants > Roots > Rhizosphere >... | reverse complement strand
CACGTGCCGGCGGTGGTCTCGAGCTCGAACCCGCCGGTCGCCCCGGCGGTCGCGGCGACGGCGACGGTCCCGGAGCCCGCGCCGACGCCGGCCGGAGGGCAAGGCCGCAGCGCCGTGGCGGAGGCGCCCTCGATCACCGGCAGCCCGAAGCCGCGGGCATAGGACTCGACGTAATCGACGATCGCGCCCTTGCCCATGAACCCAGTCGGCTCGGGGCCGGCGTAGGGATGACCGGGCAAGCGGCACTGCCAGTTCGGGGTGACCAGGCAGAAGGAGTCCCAGCGGCGCTCGCGCCACTCGAAGCCCACCCGGTGCTTCTCGAGCACCACGTGGTCGAGGCCCCGCTGCTTGAGGCAGTAGCTCATCGCGAGCCCGGCCTGGCCGCCGCCCACCACCACCACCTGCCGGCGGGCGCCGAGCGCGTGCTCTGGCCGCCCGTCACCCACGCCGCACCTCCCCCGCCACCGTCGGCACCGTCACCGCCGTCTCGGCGAGCGCGGCCGACGCCGCCCCCGGCTCGGGGGCGCGGCGCTCGGACGCAGGGAGCTCGAAGGCGAGCACGCGCACCCACCCGGCCGCGTCCGCCCGGGCGGCCCGCGACTCGATCGCCGCCAGCTGGTCGAGCGCGGCGGAGCAGGCGAAGCCGTACCGGACGCGGACCCGCTCGGACGCGCGCTCGAGCAGGGTGCGGCAGCGCGCGGTGAACTCGGCGAGCGGGTAGGCGCGACCGACCTCGAGGTGCTCGCGCACGACCAGGGACGGGGAATAGCAGCGCATGTCGTCGCCCTCAGGCCAGCGAACCGTGAAGTGCATCTCGGGCATGACGGATGGTCCTTTCGTAGTGCACGCCGTGTCGGAGCGCGACCCCAGCCCAGCCGTGCGCGGCGGCGCGCCGGCGTCCGGCCGCGCGGCGGGGCTCGTCGTCGGCGCGAAGCGCGGTCAGGAGACCGTCGGCGATGGCGGCCTCGTCCTCGGGATCGACCAGGATGGCGCAGGAGGGGTCCAGGAACTCGGTGAAGGGGGGCCGCGCGGAAGCCACCAGCGGGATCCCCGCCGCCAGGGCCTCGAGCGCCGCCAGGCCGAAGCCCTCGTGCAAGGACGGCATCACCAGCGCATCCGCCAGGTGAAAGATGGAGGGCACGTCGTCCTCGCCGAGCACGCCGAGCTCGACCACCCCCGAGCGGATGTCGGCGGGCAGCGCCGCGTGCGCCTGCCAGAAGGCGGCGCGATAGGCCCCGTGGTCGAGGACCGTCGCGCCGCCGAGCAGCCAGAGCTGGGCCCGGGGATGGTGGGCCCGCACCCGCGCGAAGGCCGCGAGGACCCGGAGGCTGTTCTTGCGCGGCTCGATCCCGCCCACCGCCAGCACCACCGGACCTGGCGCCTGCGCGGCGTCACCGAGCAGGCGGTCCCGCCAGGCCCTGACCCGCTCCACCGCGGGACGCGCGAAGCGCAGGCAATCCACGCCGTTGCCGACCACCGCGCTCTGCACCCCGAAGCCGGCGGCGACGTCTCGGCGCGCGGCCGCGCTCACCGTCAAGCACAGATCCGCCTCGCGGATCGACCGGGTCTGGCAGGCGTCGAGGTCGGGATCGACGAAGCGCTCGACGTGGTGAACCGTGCGCACGATGCGCACGGGGAGTCCGCGCGCGCGGACCGCCAGCAGGCCGCTGGCGCTGAGGCAGTCCTGCGCGTGAAAGAGATCGTGCAGCGGTCGCGCGCGGAGCAGGTAGTCGGCCAGCTCCTCGGTCCGCTGCGCCACGAGCGCCGCGGTGTCGGCGCCCGGGGCCGGCCCCGCCGGCACCAGGCACTGCCGAGCCCGCGTCGGGCGAAAGAACCCCCGGCCGTCCTTGTCGAGCGCGTAGAGGGTGACGTCCCAGCCCGCCTCGACCAGCCCGTCGGCGAGGTGCGCCGTGTGCACCACGCTCCCGCGCGGCACCGTCGAGTAAGTGAAGAGTCCGACCGAGCCTGTCATGGATGTCATGGGCGTCATGGGCGCTGGCCCCCGACCGGGAGCACCGCGTGCCGTGAGACCACGTCGGCCATGAGGCTGGCCCCCCCGGGTGCACCGTCGGGTTGCTCGGCCCCCGCGCGACGCAGACGGAGCCGGGTCTTGATGGTCGGGCCACCCGCGCCGACGATGCGGTCCTCGAGCGCGGCATCGGCGTCGAGCTCCTCCTCGACCGCGAGGAGCTCGGTGCGGATGGACTCGCCGAGGGGCAGGTTCGCGTGAAAGAAGAGGTCGCGCCGCACCGGCGAGGTGGCGAGCGCCCAGTCGGTCGCGGCCCCCGCACGCGACGCCCACCCGCGCCGGTGCATCATGTGGCGCTCCGCCCCCGCGGCGATGGTGACGTACGACGCGAAGTACAGCAGGCCCACGCCGTTGTAGTCTGCGTAGGGCGACGGCTGATACGCCACCTGGTCGAGGGGAGGCCGCCCGGTGGCGAGGGCGGGCCCGCAGAACCCGTCCGCCATCGGTTGTCCCCGTCGGGCGGCCCGGGCCAGCTCCGCGAGGTCGACCGCAGGCTCGCGCGCGCCACCGAGGCGAAACCCGCGCTCGGGGACCGCGACCTCCCAGCGCGCGCCCAGCCGCGCGGCGGGGAGCGCCGTGCCCAGGGATCCGTCCTCCTTCCGCTGCGCGAAGGAGGTCAAGAGCTCGACCGAGAAGCGCAGCTCGCCCACCCGCGCCACCAGCAGGCCGCGGGCGCAGGCGCCCCCGCAGGGGACCACGTCGACGTGGCTCCAGGTGAGGACGTCGTTCTCGCGCACCGCCGCCAGCGGAGCCCCGTAACGGGCCCGCAGCGCGATGACCATCGGATACAGGCGCTTGCGGTCGGCGGTCTCGATCTCGTGGCTCGCCACGCCGAGGCGCCGGGTGATGGCCTCCCAGTGCAGATCACCCGCCGCCCGGAAGAGCCAGTTCTCGGACAGACCGCCGGCATCGAGGTGGGGCATGCCGATCCGGATGCGGCGGGCGGCCTCGGGTAGCCCGGGCGAAGCATGCCCGGGCGAATCCACGGCGGGCGGGCGCGCACCCCGTCGCGCGGAAGAATCGGCGGGAGCTGCGAGCGCGGAGAGCGGAGAGGCGGTCACGCGGCACGCTCCGGGGAGCCCGACGGCGCGCGACCGAATCCGGTGAGGGGTGTGGCCGCCAGATCCCACAGCGCCTCGCGCGCGCCCCCGTACGCGAGCGTGAGGCGGTGCCCGGCCTCGACGCCGCCGACCACCGCCGCCGCGATCCCTCGCGCGGCAAATCGGGCCACCACCTCGGCGCTGCGCGCGGGCGGAGCCGCCAGCAGGAAGCCGTGGCTCGGGAAGGCCAGCAGCCAGGTCGCCCAGGGGATCTGCCCGGCGTCCACCTCGGCCGGACGGGGGACCGCGCCGAGCTCGAGGGTCGCGCCCACGCCCGAGGCTTCGAGGAGCATGAGCGCGGTGCCGACGAGCCCTCCCATGCTGATGTCCTTGCCGGCGTGGGCGAGGTCCGCCTCCACCAGGCGCGGCAGGAGCTCGAGATCGGCGCGCAGGCGCTCGGCGGGCGCCTGGCTGGCGGCGTTCCAGAAGGGATGCCGCGGGTGCATCCGGCCGCGCAGGTCGACCGCCGCCACCAGGTGGTCGCCCGGGCGCGCGTCGAAGCTGGTGAGGAGCCGCCGCGCGCGTCCGAGGACCGCAGCGGCCAGGGCCGGGTACGGGCTGTGCAAGTTGGTGTGGCCGCCGACGATCGGCACCCCGAGCAGCGCCGCGGCGTCGCGCATCCCCGCCCACATCGGCTCGGCCGAGGCCGCGTCGGTGGCGAAGAGGGCGTCCACCACCGCCAGCGGCCGTCCGCCCATCGCATAGACATCGCTGACGTTCACCAGCACCGCGCAGAAGCCGGCGAAGCGCGGCTCGTCGCGGACCAGCTCGGGCAAGATCCCCTCGGCCGCCAGCAGCAGGTACCCCTCGCCGTCGGGAATGGCGGCCGTGTCGTCCCCGAGACGCACCTCGCCCGGGCCCCAGGGTCCGCCGGCGCAGGCCGCGCCGAGGTGGCGGCGGGCAGCCTGGATCTCGCGCTTTTGCTGGACCCCGAGCGCGGACCGCAGCTGGCGGGCGAGCTCGGCACACTCAGGCAGCATTCTCGGTCTCGTCCGCCAAGCTCGGCGGGCAACTCGACGTCAATGTCCGCGGGTCGGGGCGCGGCTCCGCCGTCGGGGGGTACGCCTCGAGCTCGGCCTGCATGAGGTGGTGTGGCTGCGCGAAGAGCACGAGCTCCTCGACGGAGCGCCAGCGCAGCCGCCGGAAGAAGGGCACGTTGGCGCGCTGGACCGTGGCCCGGAACCGGGTCGCGCCCCAGGCGCGCGCGGTCCCGACGGCGGTCTGCACCAGGCGCCGCCCGACGCTGCCCTCGGTGCGATACGCCGGGTCGACCCCGAGGCGACCACCCCACCAGTCCCCGGGCGCGTCCTCCCAAAGGCGAACGACGCCCACCACGCGCGGGCCGCCGGCGCCCGAGCCGGCGGCCCGGTCCTGCCCGCCCCCCTCGGCCAGGCAGATGACGGGATGCGCGCGCGCGTCGCAGTCGTCGCGGTCGTCGTCCCCGAACAGGCCTTGCTCCGCGCAGAAGATCGCGCGCCGCAGGGCGAAGTAGGCGGCCCGTTCCTCGGCGGTGCGGGCCAGGCGGCAAGACAGCCGGATCGCCGTCGCCGGGCCAGCGTTGGAGCTCACGTCCACCAGGCCCGCGTCGGCCTCGCGTCGCGGGCTCACGCGGCCCCCTCGTAGGCCGACAGCGCCGAGCAGGCCCCGCACTTGCCGCAGCCGGCCTTCATGTCGCGCGAGAAGACGCCGTGCTGGCGGATGAGCCGCCCCACCTGGGCGTAGATCGCCTGCATGACCTCGGCGGCGGGCGGCACCGTGGTGGCCGCCATGGGGGCGCCGGCGATGGGCACGAACGGCACCACGAAGGGGTAGACCCCGACCGCGAGCAGTCGCTCCGCCATTGCGATCACGCTGGCGGGGCGATCGCCGAGCCCGACGATGAGGTACGAGCTCACCTGGCCGCGCCCGAAGATCTCGACCGCCGCCGCGAAGGCCTCGAAGTAGCGATCGACGCCGACGGTGGCCTTGCCCGGCATGACCCGGGCGCGCACCGCCGGCTCCACCGCCTCGAGGTGCATCCCGAGCGCGTCCACGCCCGAGTCCTTGAGGCGCGCGAACCAGCCGAAGTCCTCGGGGGGCTCGAACTGAGCCTGGATGGGCAGCGTGGGAACGGCAGCCTTGACGGCGGCGGCGCAGGCGGCGAGGTGGGCGGCCCCGCGATCCGGGGTCGCGGGGGTCCCGGTGGTGAGCACCAGCTGCCGGACCCCATCGAGGCGCACGGCCGCCGCGGCGACCTCGGCCAGCTGGGCCGGGCTCTTGCGCGGGATGGTGCGCCCACCCTCGATCGAGGTGCCGATCGCGCAGAAGCCGCAGGCCTGTGCGGGATCGTTGTAGCGGACGCACGACTGCATGACGGTGGAGGCCAGCACCCCTGGCGCGTGGAGGAGCGCGATCTTGGGGTAGGGAATGCCGTCGCGGGTGGACAGGGCGTAGAACCGGGGCACCGTCGGAAGCGACACCTCGGCCAGGATCTCGTCCTGGCCATCGCCATCGCCATCGCCATCGCGCAGGAGCAGGGCGCGCGTGGCCGGGCGTGGCGGAACCGCCCCTCCGTCGCCGGCCAAGAACGCATCGGCGGGGAGCGGCGCCGCGCCCCCGTCCGCAAGAATGCGCAGGCGGAAGGGGGACCGGGCACCGGTTCGCGGGGGACCGAGCGGAACCATGAGCGCCGTGTCATCGACCACCATGGCCCGGTGATCGGATGGACCGGCCCCGCCGCGGCGCTGGAGCTCCACGTTCCCCGTGCCCTGCCCCGCTTCCATATCGTCGCTCGGCGAACAACCTAGGGCCTGCAGCTCGGCGAGGAGCTCCGGCGGCACCGCGGGCCTCGTGGCGTGGGTGGGCGCGTCCAGCACCCTCCGGAGCTCTCCCCTGCCCGAGTCCCTCATGCGACACCGCGGGTGGAGGTCGAGGTTGTCGCTGCCGTCCCGGCAGGGGAGGTCTGCGCGATGTTCGCGGTGCTGCGGGCGCGCGCGCCCACCAGGTCCACGGTGGCGTGCGGGGCGCGATCGATGAGCAGGCTGAGCAGCTCGGGGCGGCTGTAGTGCCCCACGCTGTCCATCATCCGCTTGCGCTTGGTGATGAGAGCCAGATCCAGATCGGCGTACAAGATGCCTTCTCCCTCGGTGATGGGCTGGCCGAGCAGGGTTCCCTCGGGGGACACGATGGCGGTGAAGCAGCCGCCGCTCACCGCCCGCTCGAGCCCGGTGGTGCCGGCGACGGCGGCGCGCTGCTCGGGCGTGAGCCAGCCGGTGGCGTTCACCACGAAGCAGCCCGACTCGAGCGCGTGGTGCCGGATGGTGACCTCGATCTGCTCGGCGAAGATCGGGCCCACCATCGAGCCCGGGAACATGGCGACGTGAATCTCCTCGTGGTCGGCCATGAGGGCGTAGCGCGCGAGCGGGTTGTAGTGCTCCCAGCACGCGAGCGCCCCGATGCGGCCCACCTGCGTGTCCACCGCGCGCAGCCCGGCGCCGTCGCCCTGCCCCCACACCATGCGCTCGTGGTACGTCGGGGTGATCTTCCGACGGTGCAGCGCGAGCCGGCCGTCGGCGTCGAAGATCAGCTGCGCGTTGTAGAGCGACCCGTGATCGCGCTCGTTGACCCCGAGCGCGACCACCACCCCGCCGAGGCGGGCCGCCTCCGCCACGGCCTCGACCGTCGGTCCGGGGACGGTCACCGCCTCCTCGTACAGCAGCAGGTGCTCCTTGCCCATGGCGGCCGGGGCCTGGATGAACGAGAAGTAGGGGTAGTACGGGACGACGGTCTCGGGAAAGACGACCAGCCTCGCGCCCTCACGCGCGGCTGCGCGGATGGCGGCGCAGATCTTCTCGGTGGTGGCGGCGCGGCTGCCCGCCCCCAGCGCTGGCGCGAGCTGGACGGCGGCCGCGCGGACCTTGCCGCAGGCGGAGGTGGACACGGTTTCTTCAACCACTTGCAAACCTGGTGCAATCGTGGTGCTCAGAGCGTCCAGGTGTTCAGGATGAACGCGTTCGCCTTGCGGTGCAGGAGCACGAGGTCGAGGACGTCGAGCGGGTTGATCGGACGGATGCCGGGGATGAGCGCGGCCTCCGTCTGGCCGTAGAGCGCGGAGAGCGCGAACCGACAGGCGTAGACCTTGCCGCCCTCGGCGATGAACCCGCCGATCTTCTGGTTGACGACCAGGTGCCCCGGGAAGGCCTCGCTGCCCAGCTTAGGAAAGCCGCGCTGAACCCCGAGCATCACGCCCGGTCCATACAGCAGCACGCTGGTCTCGAAGCCCTTGCGCATGAGGCGGGTGGCCTGCAGCATGTTGACGAGCCCGATGGAGCCCTCGAAGGGGACGGTGTGAAAGGTCACCAGCGCCTTCTCGCCGGGGGCGGCCTTGACGTCTTCAAAGACCTTTTCTTCGGCGTCGACCAGGAAGTCACCTTCCTTGTGCAGCGGATGCGTGATGGCGGCCATGCGATGTGTCCTCCGGCAAGAAGAGAGTTGGTTGGGTGCGACGCACGCGCGGCTGAGCGCGAATGCGGGGATGCGGTGCTGAGACCGGGCGAAGCGCGCGTCCCGGCGCGCTCGCCTCCGTGATTCGACAACGAGCGGCGAGCTCAGCAAGCGCCGAGCCAGCGAGGAGAAGGAGCCCCACCTTCGGGCGATCCCCTGGGGAATCGCGGTGGATCGATCGCGACGTTTCGAGACGTGCGAGCGGCGGTTTCATCCCGGTATCGAGCGCGCCAGCATCTGGAAAACGGCAGCGGTGTCGGGTGCGGCCCACACGAGCTTGCGTCGTTCTCGACCACGAATTTGCGTTGCCGAAACGAGCTTTCGCGTAGCGTGCAGGGGTGCTGTGGTCCGACGCCAGGGTGGCGGCCTCCGAGGCGTTCCGCGGGCTCTTGCTCGAGCTCGCGCACGAGCGCACGCTCGGCGAGCTGCTCCCGCTCGTGGCGCGGCGCCTGGCGGAGCACGAGGATGTGGCCCTGGCCCGAGTGTGGCTGCTCGAGCCGGGAGACGTATGCGCGAGCTGTCCCAACCACGTGGTGTGCACCGACCGCACCCGGTGCCTGCACCTCGTGGCCAGCGCCGCCCGCTCGCGCACCGGACACACCACCGTCCCCGACCGCCTGGACGGGGCCTTTCGCCGCATCCCCGTCGGGGCCTTCAAGGTCGGGCTGGTGGCGGCGGAGGGGCGCCCGCTGCTGGTCACCGACCCGGCGCACGATCCCAAGATTCGCCACCCGGCCTGGGTCGAGGCCGAGGGCATCGCCGGCTTCGCGGGGTTGCCGCTCGCGTGCCGGGGCGAGCTGCTCGGGGTGCTGGGGGTCTTCGTGCGCGCGCCCATCACGCCCACCGCGATGGATGTGCTCAGCATCGTCGCCAACCACGCCGCCGCCGCCATCGCCACCGCGCGCGCGTTTGCCCAGGTCGAATCGATGCGGCGCCAGCTGGTGGCGGAGAATCAGCAGCTCCGCCGGAGCGTCGAGTCGGATGCGCTGGCCGACATGGTGGGCACGAGCCAGCGCCTGCGAGAGGTGCTCGACGCGGTGTCGGCGGTGGCGTGCACCGACGCCACCGTGCTGGTGCAGGGCGAGTCGGGGACCGGCAAGGAGCTGGTGGCACGGGCGCTCCACCAGCGCAGCCACCGGGCCGCCGGCCCCTTCGTCGAGGTCAACTGCGCGGCCATCCCGCGCGAGCTGGCCGAGAGCGAGCTCTTCGGGCACGTGCGGGGCGCGTTCACCGGCGCCACCCGGGATCGGATCGGGCGCTTCGAGGCGGCGACCGGGGGCACGCTGTTCCTCGACGAGCTCGGCGAGCTGCCGCTCGAGCTGCAGGGCAAGCTGCTTCGCGTGCTGCAGGAGGGGACCTACGAGCGCGTCGGGGAGGGCCGGACCCGGCGCACCGACGTGCGGGTGGTGGCGGCCACCAACCGCGAGCTCCTCGCGGAGGTGGAGCGCGGGCGCTTCCGGCGGGATCTGTACTACCGGCTCAACGTCTACCCCATCACCCTGCCCGCCCTGCGCGACCGGCGCGACGATGTCTCCGAGCTGGCGCAGCGCCTGCTCGAGCGGGTGTGTCAGCGCCTGCGCCGCCCGCGCCTCGTGCTGAGCGCGGCCCAGCGCAATGACCTGGCGGCGCGCCCGTGGCCGGGCAACGTGCGCGAGTTGCTGAACGTGCTCGAGCGCTCGGTGATCTCGGCGGGGAGCTCCGACGTGCTCCATCTGTGGGACGCGGGCGACGAGGCGCCCGGGGGGCAGATGGGTACCGCGGACGGCGAGGGCACCGAGGGTGCGACCCTCACCGAGACGGCCGCGGGCGGGATCGCCATGGTCTCGGTGCCGGCGCTGGAGGGGCCGTTGCCGTCGCCCCCGGTCGACTCCGTGGTGCCTGGGGGCGTGGTCCCCGAGTTCGACGTGCGCCGCTTCGAGCGCGAGAACCTGCGACGGGCCCTCGCGCGGTGCCAGGGCAGAATCTACGGCCCGCAAGGCGCGGCCGCGCTGCTCGGCCTCAAGCCGACGACCCTGGCCTCGCGGCTGAAGCGCCTCGGCATTCCATCACAGCCTCCGTAGCTGAAGGCCTCGGCCCTCCCGCCCGGGAACGATCCTCTTCCCCCAATTGCCCGTCGCCGTCCTCGTCCTCGTTCCCATCGTCCCATCCCTCCCCCACCCGGCCGAGGGCACGGCGGTTCTCGGGTATGCTTCCTCCCATGCGCGGCCTGGCGACCAGGGTGCTGCGATGGCTGGCGGAGCTCCTGATCCGCCTGTATTACCCGCTCCGCAGCCTGCAGGGGGCCGAGCACCTGCCGGCGGGCGGCCCGACGATCTATGTCGCCAACCATCCGAACGGGCTGATGGACCCGCTCGTGTTGCGGGTGACCATCGGCCGCAGGGTGCGTTTTCTGGCCAAGAGCACCCTGTACGGAAACCCGTTCGGCCGCCTGGCGATGGATGCGTTCGAATGCTTCCCGGTCTACCGGCAACAGGACATGCGGGTCGCCGAGGGCGGTGAGACCGTCAGCCGGAACGAGGAGAGCTTTGCTCGGTGCCGGGCGGCGCTGGCCGAGGGAGCGGAGCTGGCGCTGTACCCGGAGGGCACCTCGCACTCGGATCCGCAGCTCAAGCCACTGAAATCGGGGGCCGCCCGCCTGGCCCTCTCGGCGGCGCAAGAGGCCGAAGACGGGTCCGAGGACGGGGCGGCCGGGCGCGCTGGCGAGACAGCAGGCGCCGGGCGGCCGTTCCCGCGCTTGATTCCAGTCGGTCTGTCATACCGGGACAAGGCCACCTTCCGATCGGCGGTGCACGTGGTCGTCGGAGCGCCCATCGATCTCGCGCCCCTGGTCGACGCCTACCGGGCGGACCCGCGGGCGGCCATCGAGGCCCTGACGGCGCAGATTCGCGATCGGCTCGACGAGCTGGTGCTGCAGGCCGAGACGCGCGATCTCCTGGCCGGGATCGCGCGCGTGGCGAGCTGGACCTCCCGGGCGCCCGACGACGACGCGCCCGACGCCCGCTACGTGCGGACCAGGACGTTGTTGCAGGCATACCCACGCCTGCAGGAACGCAACCCCCGCAAGCTGGCGGAGGTCACGCAGATCGCCGAGCGCTATGCCAGCGCGCTGGCCCGCCTCGGCGTCAAGGATCCCTGGCAGCTCGAGACCCCGCGCGTGTCCCCGGGGCGGCTGGCGCTGACGGCCCTCCGCGCGGTCCTGCTCGTGCCCGTGGCGGTGTGGGGAGCCCTGACCGGCTTCGTCCCGTACCGCCTGGCGGACGTGGCCGCCCGGCGCATGACCCGCGACGAGGACGTGTGGTCCACGCTGAAGATGATCGGCGGGGCCGCCTTCCTGACGGGCGCCTGGCTCCTCGAGGCGGTCGCGCTCGGGGCGTTCGGCGGCTGGGAGCTCGGGCTCGCGTCGCTGGTGGTGGCGCCCTTCGCCGGCTACGGTGCGCTGCGCTTCGCGGAGACGCTCGGGGACGTGGTGGAGGGCGTGCGCCATCTCGCCTGGCGCGCGCGGGGCTCGGCCGCGGCCGAGGACCTGGCGCGGCACCGGCACCAGCTCGCCGCGGCGGTCGCGGATGCTCTCCGGGAGCTGAGCCCGTGAGCGGCGAGCGGCGTCGGGCCGGTCGGACGGTCGAGCCGTCGGGGAAGCCGTCGATGCCGGCGCCGCCCCTCGGCGTGGCCGCGCGTGCCGCGCTCGCGCGCAAGTATCGCCAGCTCCTGCAATGGCGGCTGGCACGGGACGCGGCCGCGACAGGGACACCCGCCGCGCGCGCGGCCGGGTCGGCAGGGGCGGGCAACGAGCCCGCGACCCGGCCCGCGATGCGCGCGCTCGCCGAGGAGTTCCCGGGCTGCCTGCGCGAGCTCGACCGGCTGGGTGCGCCCGAGCTCGCGCGCCGGGCCGAGCTCCTCGCGGAGGCGACGACCGAGCCCACGGCGAAGCGAGAAGAGATCGGCGCCAGCGGCGTGGCCGGCGACGCGGAAGAATGGATCCGCTGGATCTGGACCTACCACCGCCTGGTGGCCGCGGCGTTGGTGGCGCGCAGCCGTCCGGCGGTGCCGGGCCGGCACGACGATGCGCTCCCGCCGTCGTTCCTTGCGGCGTTCCTCCACGCCAGCCGCGCCCGGGCGGGCGGGAGGTTGTCGCAGGTGGCCATTGCGTTCGTCGCGCGACACTCGGGAGCGACCCCGGCGGACGTCGCGGCGACGTTGTTCCCGTCGCGGCCACGTTGACGATGGGGCGGGACGCGCCGCCGGGAACGAGGACGGGACTTGGGCCCTGATCTCGGAGGCCGGTCACGATGGACGGACCAGAGCGGCATCATTCGGTGACGCCGGCGAGCTGGGCCTGGAAGGCATCCGGATCGTCGGTGGGCAACGCGCAGGTGCCTTGCCGGCAGACGTAGGCCGTGACGTGGTTCGCTCGGGTGAGCTTGCCTCCCACGAACGGCACCGTGTCCCCGAGGGCGGCCAGCTCGCTCGGGCTTCCGCCCGCCAGCACGAAGGAGCGCAGGTAGGTTCGGGCGAGCGCCGCGAGGAAGGGCGCGGCGGCGGACCGCGTCCGTGTCTCGGGCCACACGAGCGCGATCTCGCGCGGCTCGTCCCAGTAATAGTCGAGCGCCAGCAGCGCCTCGGTGAGCAGCACCGAGCGGTCGCCGAGCACGTGGGCGAGAGAACGAAAGCCGCGCTCGGCGATGCCCCGCCACCTCGAATCGTCGGTGTACGTGCCGAGCCGCAGGACGTTCATCAAGGCCACCGAGGCGCCGGACGGCTCGGCGCCATCGTAGGCCGGCCGCTCGCGCGCGATGAGCGCCTCGTGCGCGGCACCGGTCATGAACCAGCCGCCGCCTGGATCGGCGAAGTGCTGCTCGGTGGCATTCGCCAGCCGCAGCGCCTCGCGCAGGTAGCGCGGCTCGAACGTCGACTGGTACAGCTCGATGAGCCCGGCGGTCACGAACGCGAAGTCGTCGAGAAAGCCGAGGCCCGAAGACGTCGACGTCGACGTCCGCGCCGCCGCCGCCCGGGACTTGAAGCTGCGCACCAGGTCGCCCTGCGGGTCGCGCATGTGCTCGAGCACGAAGTCCGCCGCGCGCCGGGCCCCCTCCGTGTAGCGGGCCTCGCCGAGCACCCGCCCGGCCACCGCCAGCGCCGAGATCATGAGCCCGTTCCAGGCTCCGAGGATCTTCTCGTCGCGGGACGGGGGCACCCGCGAGAGCCGGCGCGCGTAGAGCAGCTCCCGCGCGCGGCCGAGGCGCTGCCACACCTCCTCGTTCGGCTTCGGCACCCGCAAGATGGTGGTGCCTTCCCAGTTCCCCTCGGGCGTGACGTCGTAGTGCTGGAGGAACGTCTCGAGATCGCCGTGGGGATCGAGCCCGCCCGCGATCAAGACCTCGCGGATCTCGGCCTCGGTCCACACGAAGAACTTTCCCTCCTCGCCCTCCGAGTCGGCATCGGTGGCGGAGAAGAAGCCGCCCCCGGCCGCGGTCATCTCCCGCAGCACGTAGTCGCAGGTCTCGCGCGCGACCCGGGCCAGGAACGGCTGACCGGTGAGCTGGTACGCCTCGACGTACGCCACCACCAGGAGGGCGTTGTCGTACAGCATCTTCTCGAAGTGCGGCACCAGCCACTCGGCGTCGGTGGAGTAGCGGTGGAAACCGCCCGCGAGCTGGTCGTAGAGGCCACCGCCGGCCATCCTCTCGAGGGTCACGAGGGCCACGTTGAGGGCGTCCACGTCGTGGGTGCGGTGGTAGTGCCTCAGCAGCAGCCGGATGGGGACGTTGGACGGGAACTTGGGCGCGCGGCGCAGGCCGCCATGGGTGGCGTCGAAGGCGCGCTTGAAGTAGTCGACCGCCCGCTCGATGGACTGCCGCCCCGGGATCGCGTCGAGCTCGCCGTCGCCCTCGCCTCTTCGTCCCGCTCCACCCTCCGGCGTCCCCTCCATGTCCCGCCGCACGGCCTCGACCAGGGACCTGGCGGCGCGGCCCACGCGCTCCGGCTCCTTTCGGTAGGTCTCGTCGAGCTCCCGCAGCAACGTCAGGAAGCCATGGCGCGTGCCGCGTGCGCCATCGCGCGGTGGGAAGTAGGTGCCGCCAAAGAAGGGCTCTCGCTCGGGCGTCAACCAGACGCTCATGGGCCACCCGCCGGACCCGGTCAGCTGCTGGACCGCGCTCATGTAGACGGCATCCACATCCGGGCGCTCCTCGCGATCCACCTTGATCGTGACGTAGTGGCGGTTGAGAAAGGCCGCGATCTCCTGGTCCTCGAAGGACTCGCGCTCCATCACGTGACACCAGTGGCAGGTCGAGTACCCCACGGACAGGAAGATCGGACGACCGAGGCGCCTGGCCTCGTCGAAGGCCTCCTCGCCCCAGGGAAACCAGTTGACGGGATTGTGCGCGTGTTGCCGGAGATAGGGGCTCTCCTCGAGCAGCAGCCGGTTCGTGAAGCGCGCGCCGCCGTCGGCGGGCGGCGGCGCGGCCGACAGCTTCTGCCGCAGAGCCTCGGGGAACGGCTCGGCTCCGGGCAAATCCAGGATCACGCTCGGGGTGGACATCTCCGACATCTTATATCTTGCATGCCGTGGTGGCGGTCACCCTCGCGCTGACGCTGCCGCTGCCGCCGGCGCGCCAGCACTCTCGCGGTCCGCGCCCGGGCCGTTTGAGGTATCGTCCGTATCAGCGTTGCTCGTGCGGCTCCCCTCTCCACCTTCTTTCGTGTGCATGCGCATGGGCGTGCGCCGGCTGGTCCTGGTGGTGGTCGCGGGCCTCGCGTGCGGCCTCCTTCCTTGCGCTCGCCGGGTGATGGGAGAGACCGGTGCGGGCGGGGGGCTCGAGCGGGTGCGGCGCTCGGGGGTGCTGCGTTGGGGCGCCGATCAGCAGGGCGGCGAGCCCTACGTCTTCGAGGATCCGGCCCGCCCAGGCCACCTCGTCGGGTTCGAGGTCGAGCTGGCGGAGGCGCTGGCCGCCGCCCTCGAGGACGATGTCGCCGCCGGTTCGACTCCGGGCTCGCCGACGCGCCAGCCTGCGCACATCCGCGCCGAGCTGGTGCAAAACGACTGGTCGACGCTGATTCCGTCCCTCGAGCGTGGTGACTTCGACGTGGCTCTCAACGGCATCGAGGTGACGCCCGATCTGGCCACGCGCGTGGCCTTCTCCGCCCCGTATTGCCTCTTCCACGAGCGCCTGGTGGCGCGCGCCGACGACGCGCACGTGCGCGACCTCGACAGCCTGCGCGGCCTGCGGGTCGGGACCCTGGCCGCCTCCCAGGCCTGGAACACCCTGCGCGCGAGCGGGGCCGTGCCGGTGCCCTACGAGGGCGTCGACGAGCCGCTCATCGACCTCGACAACCACCGCACGGACGCGGTGCTGCTCGACGACATCATCATCGACCGCTACCTGCCGAACCATCCGCACCTGCGGGTGGTCACCGACGTGGCCACCGGACGCTACGCCATCGCGCTCCGCCCGCGTGACACCGAGCTGCTCGCCGCCCTCGACCGGGCGCTGGCCAGGCTGACCGGCACGGGCAAGCTGGCCACAATCCTCGGTCGCTGGAACCTCGCCGCGCACGCGCCCGCCCCTGCCAGCGCCGAAGTCGGCGCCGGGGGGAGCCGGATGAACGGGGGGACGCCCGATGCCCATTCCGGCGTGGCGAGCGGGTCCGAGCTCGCGCCCGCCGCCTCGGTGGTCGCGGTCCCGGCGCGCTTCGGATGGCGGCACCTCCGGCTGTTCGCCGACGGGGCGCTCATGACCCTGCTGGTCTCGACGGGCGCGATGGCGCTGGCGGTCCCCCTCGGCCTCTGCCTGGCTCTCATCCGCCTCTACGGCCGGCGGGCGCGCATCCTCGCCATTGCGTACGTCGAGCTCTTCCGAGGAACCCCGGTCCTCCTGCAGCTCTATGTCCTCTACTACGGGCTCGCCCCGGTGCTGCGCCTCGACGCCATCGGGGCCGCGATCCTCGGGCTCGGGCTCAACTACGCGGCCTACGAATCCGAGCTGCACCGGGCCGGGATCTCCGCGGTCCCGCCTGGACAGACCGAGGCCGCCCTTAGCCTGGGGATGTCCGGTCGGCTCGCCCTGCGGCGGATCGTGTTGCCGCAGGCGGCCCGCGTGGCCTTGCCCGGGATCGCCAACGACTTCATCGCGCTCCTCAAGGACAGCTCTCTGGTCTCGGTGATCTCGGTCGTCGAGCTCACCAAGCGCATGTCGATCACCGCGGTCGACACCCGCGGCTGGTTGTTGCCGGGCCTGGCCTGCGCGGCGTTCTACTTCGCCCTCAGCTTCCCGCTGTCGCGGCTGGCCACCCACCTCGAGCGACGCCTGACCGCCTGAGGCCGGGACCAGATGGGGGCCGAGCGGCAGACCTCTCCCTTCGAAGATCTGGTGAGCGACCTCGAGCGTCTCTACCGCTGAGCGCCCGCCCGCAGGCGGCCCCCCTCGAGGGTGAGCACCTGCTCCCCGAGCGCGTCGCACACCCGATCGTCGTGGGTGACGGTGACCAGGGTCAGCCCGGTCGCGCGGAGCTCGGCGAGCAGGCCGAGGAGCTCGCCCGCACGCACGCCGTCGAGGGCGCTGGTGGGCTCGTCGAGCAGGAGCACGTCGGGCTGCATCGCGAGGGCCCGCGCGATCGCCACCCGCTGTTGCTCGCCCCCGGACAGGCGATGGGGGTACGCGTCTGCCCGGTGGTGCACGCCCACCCGCTCCAGCAACTGTCGCGCGCGCGACACGGCCGCCGCCGGGGCCTGGCGCGCGACGTGGATGGGCGCCTCGGTCACGTTGTCGAGCACCGTGCGGTGCGCGAACAGGTTCCACTGCTGAAACACGATCCCCAGGCGCCGCCGCAGGTCCTGCAGGGCACGGGCGGGGAACGGACCCGGCGCGACGAGGCGCACGTCGTCCACGCGGATCGAGCCGGCATCGATCGGCTCGAGCCCGTTGAGACAGCGCAGGAGCGTGGTCTTGCCGCAGCCCGAGCCGCCCCGGATCACCGTCGACGAGCCCGCGGCCACCGCGAACGTCACGTCGTCGAACACGACGGCGCCTCCCAGCACCTTCTTCAAACCGACGACTTCGAGCAGCAAGGCTCCTCCTGCGGGTTCCCGGGGTCTTTCTAGCGCGTTTCGCCGCCGCCCGGCGCGGAGAACGACGACCGGATCCACGCGGCGAGGCGCGCCGCCGCGGGCCCGTCGAGCACCGAGGCGTAGGTGGGCATCTGGCTGGCGGGGTGACTGGCTTCGGGGTGGCGGATCGCCGCCGCGATGGCGTCCACCGACGAGAGCCGGGACGCGCGCACCAGATCGGCTCGTCCCGGCGCCCCATCCCCGTGGCAGCTCGCGCAGCCGAGGGTCGCGAAGAGGCGTTCGGGCGGCGAATCGGGCCGGGGTGCCTCGCGCGGCGGACCGTCGGGCGTCCGTCGGTGCACGGGCGGCACGGAGCGAAGGAACGCGAGGAGCGCGCGGACATCCAGATCCACATGCACATCGCCGTCGCGGTGCTCGGGATCTCCGATGAACCGGAAGACCGGCATGGGCGGACGCAGGGGAAGCCCGCGCGCGCCGATGCCGGTGGACAGGATGCGTCCGAGCGCGGCGGCATCCACCTCGGGCGGCAGGCCGGTCTCGGCGTCGGCCGTGAGGTTGGCCGAATAGATGGGCTCGGAGCGGGGCGTGCGCAGATCGAGCCCGCCCCCGAGCAACGACGGCGAGCGGAGCTTGTCGCGCAGGGGCGCGTACCCTTCGGTGTGGCACTCCACGCAGGCGTAGACCGACGCAGCGAGGTAGCGCCCGTACGCAGGGGTCGCCGCGCGCTCGGGCGCGGCCACCACCGGGTCGCCGGCGGTGTCGATCCCCACCGAATACGCGAGCACCAGCATCCCGATCAGGCTGAGCCGCGAGCGCGGAACGGCAGCCGCGGGGGCCCCCCCCGGCGCCACCAGGGGATCATCCGAGTCGCGCAGGAAGCCGAGGAGCGCCGCCACCTCCGGATCGGCGAGGCGACCAAAGCGCGGCATGGCGGCGGCGTAGTGCCCGTCGCGCCCGACCCCGTTGCGCAGGAGCCGCGCCAGCTCCCCGTCGGTCCACTGGGCGATGCCCTCCCTCCTGTCCCGGGTGACGTCCGGCGCCCAGATCTCGCCCAGGAACTCCGGAGCGCCGAGGACCCGGGCCCCCGTCGGGCGGCCGCCCCCGGGCCCCACGTGACAGCCGAGACACGCGGTGCGGAACAGGCGCCCTCCGCGCGCCACCTCCGCCGGATCCGTCGCGCGTGCGCCCGCGATCGGAGGGAAGGGAAGATCGTACGTCCGACGGACCCGCCCGACCCCGATGGCGGTCACGGTCCCCCCGACGACGAGGAACACGAAGAGCAGGAGCGCGAGCGCCCGGGCGAGGACCGACATTGGAGGCCGCGGCAGTGTAGCGCGCCTTTCGGCGCGCGCGGGGAGGCGCGGGGGCGATTGTATCGGGGACGTGGCTCGCTGCCGCTCGCACGTCCCCGCGCCCCTCTCGCTCCGCGCGGCAAAGCCGCGCTCCGCTCGCCCGGACAGCAGGAGGTGAACAAGACTTCGCGGTGTCGCCCACAGATTCCCCCGGGGAGCCGAATGAAATGGGGCCTCTCCCTGGGTGGCCCTTTCCCCTCGCCCCGCGGGGG
>Ga0265318_10000986_pt1 | contig 18252 bp, 16 predicted proteins | sample 4821metaG_FD_192431 | JGI IMG/M metagenome (GOLD analysis project Ga0265318, IMG submission 192431) | Rhizosphere microbial communities from Carex aquatilis grown in University of Washington, Seatle, WA, United States - 4-8-21 metaG | ecosystem: Host-associated > Plants > Roots > Rhizosphere >... | reverse complement strand
CCGTGCGACATCAGAGCCATTGAACGGCCGGCTCCAGAATAGGGCATAGGTGTCCGAGAGCAGATTGTCCGAGTAGGAGGCCCCCCTGTCGCCGAATCCCGCCGACCTGACCGCCACGGCGAGCAGGATCACCGCCAGAAACGCGGGATATATCCGAAACAGCCTCCTGACGATGAACTCCGCCCATCAGCCGCGCCCGTATGCCTGCGCCTGCGCGAACCTCAGGTTGAGCACGAACCCGCTCAGCACGAAGAAGAAGATCACCGCCGACGAACCGTTGCACAGCGCATCGAGCGGCGTGTTGAGCAGCTTGGATTCCAGCGGGGATTCAAGGAGAATCCGCACCCCGGGGGCGCCTTAGCGGCGAGGCCGTGTGAATTGATTCGGCGCGGACCCGTCCGTTAGCATAGCTTGGGCACGATCCGCGACGCATGGATCGGGAATGAACCACGTGAGAGACCTCGCACACCCAGATTGAAGAGCCGGCCCGCCAACAACCCGGAGCCGGGTCCCCCGAGCCCTGCCCCAGACATGATTCAGTGGAAATCGCCGGGACGGTGGATTCCGATGGCGGTGGCGACGCTCTTTGTCCTCGGCATGGTGGCGGCCCGGTGGGACCCCCGCACGGGCTTCACGTCGCTCCTTTCATTTGGCGGGCCGAAATTCGAGCAGCGCCTGCCGGTGCTGCGGACCCTGCCCCTCGCGAAGGACAAGGGCACGGGATACGACGGGCAGTTCGGCGCGCAGCTGGCCGTCTCGCCCGATCCCCGGTCTCCGGAGATCCGGAGCGCGCTCGACAACCCCGCCTACAGGGACCGGCGGATCCTTCTCGCCTGGACCGCCCATGTGATCGGCGGCGGCAGGCCGTGGAGGGTCCTGCAGGTCTATGCCCTGCAGAACCTGGTCATCTGGCTCGGGCTGGCCTGGCTGTTGTGGCGGGAACTCCGGCCGCCCTCGGCCACGCGCGCGGTCGCGATCTGGGCCTGCTGCATGCTGACGATCGGCGCGCTCGACTGCGTCAGGCTCTCGCTGACCGACCTGTTCGCGGTGTTCCTGTTGGCGCTGGCGGTGAGGTCCGTGGCACGGGGAAGGCCATGGGCGGCCGCAGGGGCCCTAGCGGTCGCCGGTCTGACGCGCGAAACCTCCCTCCTTGGCGGGGCGGCGCTTTGGCCCGCAGGTGAGCGGGGACGGAGGGCAAGGTTGCTGGCCGCCGCCCGCATCTCCTGCGCTGTCATCCCGCTGCTCGCGTGGATGGCATGGCTGGCCTGCGCGGTATCCCCGGAGGGAATGTCCGGCCGGAAGAACTTCGACTGGCCATGTTCCGCTTTTGCCGGGCACTGCTTCCTTTGCGCGGCCCGCCTCGCGCACGGCGATTTTGACTCCCGATATTTGTTCGGTTTGATCGGGGCCCTGGGCCTCGCCGGCCAGTCGCTCCACCTCCTCCTGCGGCCCAGGTGGACCGAGCCCTGGTGGCGGGTCGGGGCCGGTTTCGCGCTGCTCTTCTGGTTCCTGGGAGACGACGTGTGGAAGGGCTACTGGGCCGCGGCCCGTGCCGTGCTCCCAATGACCTTTGCCTTCAACATCCTCGCGCCGGATGATCGGCGATTCTGGGCGAGGCTCACCCTCGCCAACGCCGGCCTCGTGCTTCACGGCGTCTGGCGAATGCTGCCCTAGCCCACGCCTGGATTGCCGCTAAGACCAAGCCGCCAACCTCACCCCATGAAAACAAACGTCGGAACCCTGGATCGGATTCTCCGCATCGTCGCCGGCTGCGCAATTCTCGGCGCGGGCTATTACTTCAAGTCGTGGTGGGGCCTCTTCGGCCTGATGCCGATTCTCACCGGTATCGTACGGTTCTGCCCCGCGTACCTGCCCTTCGGGGCAAGCACCTGCCCGAAGCCGGCGGAGAAACAGTAGGCCTTCCCCAAGGCATCCCCACCCGTTCGGGCTGCCGCGGCCGCAGTCCCGGGACCGGCCATTTATGATGGCGGAACCGAATGAATACGCGTGCGGCGCAAACGCCACAGGCGATGCGCCGCACCCCGCCCGCCTAGCCGGGCAGTCCGATCAGAGGTTTATGGTGGCCTGTACGTAGAAGTAGTCCGCGTCCTTGGAGCCCACCTTGCTGAACGACTGCTTGACGTAGTCCCCACGGAAGAAGTGCCCGAGACCGGCCTCGACCAACAGCCCCTTGGTCACCGTCCAGCCGCCGATCGCGTCGACTTCCTGGCCGAGGTCCGCGCTGTAGCCCGGATTTATGCCAAAGCCCTTGCCGCTGCCGGCGGTCGCGCCCGGTGTGTTCCTCGGAACACCCGCCACGTTGTACCAGAAGTCATGGGTGTTCTCCAGGTACTGCTGGTGAACATCCAGCGCCAGGCTGGTTATCGCGCTCGGCTTGACCGTGAAAGACACCCGGTAGTCCTCGATGTTCTGAAGGCTCGTCAGGTCCATCATGCCGTAGAGCCCGTGGTTCGAGGGCAGGAGATTCTGGAAGGTCCCGCTGTTCTTGTCCGTGGAGTTGTTGTCTCCGGAGGCGCAGCTGACGATCAGGGCCAGGCGGGGCTTCATCGGGACGTCCTTCCAGGTGTAGCTTCCCTGGGCGACGAAGGCCCAGGCGTTCTGGTCCAGCCTGGGGGCCGCCTTGGCCGCGGCCACCGTCGTGGCCGGGAAGACAGCCGTGCGGTCGCCCAGCTGCCACATGAGCTCGATCCCATAGTCCCACGGGCCATACGCCCCGGGCTTCGACTTGGTGTGGTAGCCGAGAGTGTAGGTGTCCTGCGGCGCGGTGAGGCGGAAGGGCGCCGGTACAAGCGACCAGTTGTCGGTCACGATCCCGCGCGCAACGTTCCGGGCGAAGACATAGAGCTCCGTCACGTTCTCCTTCGACAGGCCCGGGAAGTCAAAGTACGCGCCCGAAAGGGTGTCCTGCGAATTGGAGTTGTCCCAATGGTCGCGGCGAACATACGCGAGGTTCGCGGCAAACACGTCGACGCCGAAGAACGAGTCCTGGTACCGCACCTTGATCGCATCGAACGTGTGCGGGATGTTCAGCCAGAACGCGTTTCCTACAAGGCGCTGGTCGCCGAACAGGAGCTCCTGGCGGCCCACCTTCACCGTGACGGGGCACTTCTTGAGGTTCCCGATCGTGACGTAGGCCAGCTCGAGCTGGAACGGGCCGTCGTTCTCGGAGAGCGCCTTGCCCGGGGCGGTGGCCGTGTACCGGTCGTCGCCGATCGAGTAGCTGGACCGGGCCTCGACCATGAAGGAGACAAGGTCCCCGTTGTAGCCCACGCGCGGCATGAGGCGCGTGAGCCAGTAGTCGTTGCTGTTGGTGGTCGGGGACGCGGCTGAGAAGTCGAAATTCGACCCGGCATGGGTCGTCCCAGCCGACGACTTGTTTTCGGAGCGAAGGCGCTCGTTGACGCCAATGTCCCAGGCCTTGAACGCCGGGTCGACGGTGGCGAGGTAGGCGTCGATTGCGCCCGGAACCGGAATCGCAGGGGACGGGGGGGCGTATTGGGCGAAGGCCGACGCGGCTGTGAGGACGTAGGTCAGTATCTTGGTCTTGGTGTAGGGCATGGTGGAAAATCAGTCCGCCCGCGATGAGCGGAAACCGGGCCGTCGCGCCCGGCGGGCACGATGAGGTCCGATCATTCTTATCATTGTCTCAATGAGACCGACTCATTGCGGTTGAAACGCGGCGCATTCCGTGGGTCGTCGATTGGCGGCTGAGAAGGGGCTCGTTCTAATTGGGGGTGTGAGATGAGCTAATGGGCTGACGTTGGGAATCCATCTGTGACTGAGGGCCCGAAGAAAGGGGTGACACGCGGCCATTGAGGGGTGGACCGTGAGAGGCCGCCACCGCGAGGGAGGCGGAGCCGGATGCGCGCCGACCCCTTGCCCTCCACGCCCTCCTTCGCGGGCCATCTCCAGAGTCCCCTCTGAGACGCCTGTGAAGGCCCCGACCTGCCTGGCTGACCGACCGTTTGGTTGGCGGCTCTGATCTGGGGTTGGTCAAGGTGGCAAAACGGTCTGCGGAACCGCATCACCAAATGCGAGGGATCAGGAATCGAGATCGCACCCCCACGATTCGTACCGGGCTTGGTTCTGCAGCGACGCCTTCAACGAGGGGGGAGACGATATTCCTTCCGGAGCCCCGGCCGCCGGGGGCGGCAACGAAACAGGGGAAGCGACTGGACGCCGCCGAATGGCCTGAACCTGCAGGCCGCTGTCGTGCCGCGAGTCATCGATTCGCCAGAATTATTTCTTATGAATTTGTAGACAAACGTCTTATGGTTTCCGTGTACCCAAGGACCAGATATGACACGCAACCTGAAAGGTTGAGCTTGTCATTACTATACTTATTTAATGTAGATTAAGTCAGTTACATCTTCTAACAAACCTGGGCGTAAGAACCATGCCATCCAGCACATCCAGCGGGGCTGTATTCTCCATAACAACGAAAACGCCAACTGGATTTGCGTTCACCCAACCGACAGGCGCCGCTCACCGCCGCGGGTAGGCTGCTCCTCGGCCAATTCCCGACCCCGCGAGACCCTTCAGCAGATTCCACCATGCAAACCAAACAAACCCGCGTTCTGTTATTCATCCTAACGGCCTTCTCAGCCGTCTTTGCGCCCGCCGGCTCGACCCGCGCAGCCGATGCCGCCTCAACATCAGCCGGCACTCCAAGTGCGCCGTCGTGGACCAAGCCGGACTGGCTGGCAGACCTGTCGATCTCGGCCAAGGAATCCTACGACGACAACGTCATTGGGGTGTCCGGATTGAGTCTACGCGCGCAATCGTCGTGGGTGAATGCGTTGTCGGCAAAGCTGGGCGCAAACCTCGTCCCCCTGCTGGGGAACAAGGACTTTGCCGCGCTTTCGCTCACCTACAATCCCGAGCGGTTTACCTACGACAATGCTCCGTCGGAGAACTACACCGCCCACAGGCTCAACGGGGTCGTCCGGTGGAAGCAGGACAGCCTGTCGGTCGGCATTGATGAGGCGTTCCTCTACAACGATGGAAACAAGTATGCCACGACGTACGCCCTCAACCAGCTTGGCGGCGCCGCGGCGGACCAGAACGACAAGTACCGCAACAACTATGCGCACTCGGTGGCCCGTGAGCGCCGCAACCAGATCCAGGACCGCTATACCGTGTTTCTCCAATACGACGCGGGCAGCTTCTTCTTCAGGACGATCTCGACGCTGATTGACTACGACCTGAACACCTACCTTTTCAACACGTCGGTCGCCCCCTACAAGGGATACCAGGACTACGTTTCCCGTTATGACCTCAACGGCGGGGCGGATCTCGGCTACAAGCTGCTGCCGAATCTGGCCTTCACGCTCGGCTACCGCGTCGGAGAGCAGCAGCAGGACCAGTTCGCGCTCGCGATCAACAGCGACCGGCACTTCTCATCCAACAACTATCAGAGGGTGCTCTTGGGCCTTGAGGGCAAGCCGACAACCTGGCTGACCCTAAAGCTGTCCGCCGGTCCCGATTTTCGCAGTTTCAACCCCAACACGCCCATTACCGACCTAAAGACGACCCGCTTTTACGGCGAAGGGACGGCGACGGCGACCCTCCCGTACGACCAGTCGCTGACCCTCGGCTACAAGCAGTATGTGTTTGTGTCCAGCACGGGCCTGGTTCCCTACACGGACACGACAATCTCCCTGGTCTACCATCGGAATCTGACCAAGGCGCTCGGTGTCGACGCGGGAATCAAATACCTCGAGGCCAACTACACGCTGGGAGATGACACGGCGGGCTCCGCGCCGAGCCTTCGCGACGATGTCGACTATGGCGCCTCAGCTGGAATCACCTACGCTGTCACGAAGCAGTTCGTCGTGAGCGCTTCCTTCAGTTATGACGCCGGCCGCAACAACCTGGGCAGCCTCCCTGCGAAATACTTTCCGGGGTACCGTGACTTCACGCACAGTGTGACCGGAGTCAGCGCGCAGTATAGGTTCTGAGGGGGCGTCCACCTCGGCGCAAAGGCGGCCTTCCCTTTGGGGGAGGTCGCCTTTCTCGATGGCGCGGCCGGATGGACGCCTACGTTGCTCTGGCAGAATTGCCGATCGGATCCCGGCACCTACCTGCATGCGAATATTCGGAACAGGTCCCGGGAGCGTTTAACGCCAGTGTAACGCCGCCGTCACGAGTTCGTAATATTCGCCCCGTAGGATGCGGCGTTCGTTCCAATCAGCACACCGTAAGTCCCATAGCTTCACACCCTCCCGAAACCATGACACTCAACAAGACCAAATTGCTCACGCTCTTCGGAATCGCCACACTCGGCTCCGGACTGGCATTCGCCCAAACGGCCCCTGTCTCGGACAGTCAGGCGCTAATCAACGTTCTGATCAAGAAGGGCGTCCTGACTGACAAGGAGGCCAAGGACATCACCGCCGAGGTTTCAAAGGCCCAATCCGCCGAGGACGTGGAAACGAGCGGTGACAAATACATCAGGAAGCTTGTGGTCACGGGACGGTTCCAGGCGCAGTACGCGGGCCTCGGTACCAGCATATCAGGAAACCCGGTGAATCCGCCGTCGACGGAGCATTTCCTGCTCCGCCGCATGTACCTGGGAGTCGCCGCTCAATTTGACGACGGGTTCAGCGGCGTCCTGAATTACGACCTCGCCAATTCCTCATTTGACAAGGCTTACATCCAGTGGAAGGCGAACGCCCTCTTCATCATCCAGGCCGGGTTCAACAAGGCGCCTTTCGGCTACGAGGAACTCACTTCGAGCGGTGACCTGCGGGCCATAGAGCGCTCGACGATCACCCGTTATGTCGACGAATCCAACAACGGAAGGCGCCTTGGGGCCTCCAGCTACCGCACGGGCATCTGGGTCGGCGGCAGCGAGAGCGGCTTCTTCTACAACGTCGCACTGACGAACCCCGAGCGCAACGAATACAGCAGCGACTCCGCAACGACCTTCCCCGTCAACGGTCTGGGCGGCGTCGCGACCGCCGGCACAGGCACGACCAACGTGTTCGCCTACTATGGCACCGTGGGGTACGGCGGCACCTGGGGGACAGGCGATATGAAGGGAAGCTTCAAGTTCGGCTATGAGACTGGATTCCTGCCCGACCAGGGCGGGCCCGCGGCAACGATCGGCACGGGCCGGAACATCTATCTCAATGGAGCCTTCGCCGATGCGACCGTCGGCCCGTTCAACCTCCAGGCTGAATGGGAGTCCGCCCTGGACGACTCGGGCGCCGGCAGCGGCGTCAACTCCACGATCAAGGGCTACTGGATACAGCCGGCCTACAAGATTACGCCCCAATGGGAGGCGGTCGTCCGCTACAGCTATGTCGACTCAGACCACCGCGGCGTGGCCCTCTCCGACGTGGTTCGCTCGGCGCCAAGCGGCGGCACAATGAACACGGCCAATGAGTGGTACTACGGCTTCAATTACTACATCAAGGGCAACGATGTTAAGCTTCAGGCAGGCTATATCCACGGTGAGTCCAACGACACCGTCAAAGGCGCCGCCGCACAGGCAAAGACCGACGGCCTGCGCAGCCAGGTTCAGGTCAATTTCTGAGCGCGGCAGGACGCCTGCCGATGCGGAAATCTCAGTGAAAGGTACCGCCTGCGCCCGAAGGGGGCCGCAGGCGGTTCTTTTTTGCCCGCAAGGCGGGCGCCCGGCCGCGTCAATCCTCGCGCGCCTGCCGAACCTCGAGGTGCATCGCGGACAGCGATACGAAGATGTCCCGCAGGAATGCCACCAGCGCGGCCATGAGCAGGGCGATCGCCAAAAGGAAGAGCACCAGCATGAGTCCGCTGAGCTCCACCTTCAGGATGGCGCCGAGGAAGATGGTCACCACCAGGGCCGAGGACACCAGCATGCTTGAGGTGGCGAACGTCAGCGACAGCCGGACGATCTTCGCGCGGCGCCAGGTCAGATCGAGCTGCGTTTCCAACTGCTTGCGCTCGGCCCCCTCCGCCTGCCGCAGCTGCGACGCGTAGAGCCGAGTGCGGTCAATGATCCGCCCCATGCGGTTGGTCATCGTCAGGAGGAGCAGCCCCAGACCGGAGATCAGGATCACCGGCGTGGTCGACGCCTGGATGATCGGCAGCAGCGAAGTCGTGGGCAGGGAATCCATCGGGCCGGATACACCAAGCTCGTTTTGGACCGGTGAAACAACATCTAAACCAGACAAGCCTCCCGGCGGCTGAGGGCCGGCCGGCGCGCTTTGCCGACGTGTGCGGCGTTTCATTGCGTCCAGCCACGCGGGCCGGAAGCCGGCCCCAAGGACGCGCGCGACGCGCTCCGCGCCCCTGAGGGTCTAGTTCAACCCATTATAAAACAGAATCTTAGGCGACTCCGGAGGAAATCCCTACGAAACCTGAAGTGTTTCCCGTCGGGCCGCTGTTATTCCCCATGGGCATGCCCCTGCCAAAGGGATTCCCGGCGGCGTTCCTAATCGCGCTCGTGGCGCATGCAGGCTGCATGGCGGCGCCCTCCGCGCCCCCGGCAGCCCCGCACGAGGCCAATCCCGCAGCCTCGATACCGAGGGGCCCGGAGATCGCCTTGAAGTTCGGGATGGCCTCCCGGGACGCGACGAGAGTCATGGGAAGACCCAAGGACGTCAGCCCGATGCAGGCGGGCGAAAGGATCGAGGTCCGCCACGTCACCACCCAGGTCGTCGAGCTCCTGATGTACAACGATCACTTCGTCACCCGGAAGTCCTCGATTCGCCGGACGGACCAGATCTCCCGACGGGCCCCCTGGCCGGAGCGCGCGGGCCTCAGAACGAGACGTCCACCGGCTCCGTCGTGAGCAGGACCGACTTGTCGTGGGTGACCACCTTGTAGGCCACCCTGATGGCATCGATCGCCGCACGGTTCGACGCCGTGTCCTCGCAGAGGATGATGACGACCTTGGACCGGAGGCGGCTTGTCGCGTTGGATGCGCGGCTCCGCCACTGGCCATAGGCGTCGAGCACCGTCAGGCCATCGGGAAAGCGGGGAGTCACCTCCCGGTCCAGGAATGCCCGCCACTTGATCTCCCGGATGTCATCGTCCGGGGCGTCCAGCGGCCCGATCGCAAAGTAGAGCTCGCTTCGCAGCCATCGTGCGGACTCGGGCCGCGCGGGGTCGCCCTGCAATGTTGCCGGCGCTGGCGCGGGCGGCTCCGCGACGGCAAGCTGGGCGGCAAGGGAGAGGGCGACGAGGGCGGCCAGGACGGCGAATGTGGGCTTCATGGAATGGATCAGGTGATTGAAAGGGGATCCTCAGCGCAGCCGGGCCTTTCGGGCGGAAATGATCTCGGTGTTCATCCCCCCCCAATGGAGCCCGCCGAAGTAGCGCCCGTGCTCCATCTTGACGCACCGGTCGACCACGACCGCCATGCCGGCCTTCGCCGCCAGTTCCGCGGCCTCGATGCTCACCAGCTTGAGCTGGAGCCAGAGGGCCTTGGCGCCGATCGCGACGGCCTGCCTCGCGACCGAGGGGCATTCCGGGGCCGGCCTGAAGACGTCAACCAGGTCCACCGTCCCCGGGATGCTCGCCAGGTCGGGATACGCCTTCTCGCCGAGGATCGTGTCCGCCTTCGGGTTCACCGGGATGATCCGGTACCCCTCCTTCTTGAGGTAGCTTGCGACGAACCAGCTCGCCCGCTGGGGGTCCGTCGAGAGGCCCACAATGGCGATCGTGCGCGTGTCGCGCAGGAGCCGCTGGATGACGAGCGGGTCCTGGTAAAGCCGCTGCTGCTCCGGCGTGAGCGCCGAATTCAGGGTCACCGCGCAGGCAAGGCCTGGTCCAGGTCCCATAGGAGGTCCTCCACGTTCTCCAGCCCGATCGACAGCCGGATCAGCTCGGGGCTCACGCCGCCCTTGGCGAGCTCCTCGTCGCTGAGCTGCTGGTGGGTCGTCGAGGCCGGATGGATGACGAGGCTCCTCACGTCCCCGATGTTGGCGAGGTGCGAGAAGAGCTGCAGCCCCTCGATGAACCTCCTGCCGGCCGCGCGGCCGTCGCCCCCGGAGCGCGCCTTGAGCCCGAACGAGAAGACGGCCCCGGCCCCGCTCGGCAGGTACCTGGACGCGAGCGCATGGTCCGGGTGGCTCGGCAGCCCGGCGTAGGCGACCCACGCCACAGCGGGATGCCCCTCGAGGAACCGGGCGACCCGCAGCGCCGACTCGGACTGGCGCTGCATCCGCAGGGACAGTGTCTCCAGGCCCTGGATGAGCAGGAAGGCGTTGAACGGCGACAGGCATGCGCCGGTGTCGCGCACCGTCTCCGCGCGCGCCTTCATGAGGAATCCATAGTGGCCGAAGGTGTCGTAGAACCTCAGGTTGTGGTACGCCGCGGACGGGGCCGCGATGGTGGCATAGCCGCTGAAGTCGAACTTGCCCGAGTCGAGCAGCACGCCGCCGATCGCCGTGCCGTGGCCCCCTATGAACTTGGTCGCGGAATGCACGACGAGCGTCGCCCCGTGCTCGATCGGCCTGCAGAGGGCCGGCGTCGCCATCGTGCTGTCCACGATCAGCGGCATGCGGTGCGCCGAGGCGAGCGCGGCGACGCGCTCGATGTCCAGGATGGCGCCCCTCGGGTTGCCGATCGTCTCGCCGTAGAGCGCCCTCGTCCTGGGGGTGATCGCCGCCTCCCACTCCGAGAGATCCGACGGGTTCACGAACCGGACGCCGATCGAGAACTTCCTGAGCGTGTGGACGAGCTGGGTGATGGAGCCGCCGTAGAGCTGCGACGACGCGACGATCTCGTCGCCCGGCGCCAGCAGCGTCAGGAAGGTGACGAGCTGCGCCGCCATCCCGCTCGCCGTCGCCACCGCGCCGGTCGCTCCCTCGAGCGACGCGATGCGCTCCTCGAAGACCGCCGTCGTGGGGTTGCTGATCCTCGTGTAGATGCTGCCGTACTGCTTCAGCTCGAAAAGCTGGGCCGCCTGCTCCGCGTCGTCGAAGACGAACGAGGTCGTCTGGTAGATGGGGACCGCGCGGGCCCCGGTCACCGCGTCCGGGATGTGCCCGGCGTGGACCATTCGCGTCTCGAACCCGAAGCGGCGGGGGTCTGTGTCCTTGCTCACGAGGGGAGAGGGAATGACCTTCCGCCGACAAAGCAAAGGCAGAAACGGTCATATGCGCCATTTCTGCTTCCTGAGCGGCCCGCGACGTGTAGCGTGGCCGGGCATGCCCCAGGAACCAATCGAGGTGGTCTATCGCGTCAGGGCCGCCAAGGCGGACATCGACGCCAGGGTCGAGGCGCTCCTCCTCGAGCAGACGGTCGAGCTTCCGCGGTCCGCGCTCCGCACGGCCTTCGTGCGCGAGAACCTCGTGGGGCGCGTCGTCGCGATCGAGCAGGTCGGCGAAGCCGAGCACCTCGTCACCCTGGCGCAGCCCCGGGTCGCCGCGGCGGACGACCCGGCGCAGCTGCTCAACGTCCTGTTCGGCAACTGCTCCCTGCAGCCCGAGATCGGCCTCGAGGACGTGCGCCTGCCGGCCGCGCTCGCGGGCGTCCTTGGCGGGCCGCGGTTCGGGATCGCCGGGCTGCGCCGCCTCCTCGGCATCCACGGAAGGGCCATCACCGCGTCGGTCCTCAAGCCGATCGGGCTCTCCGTAAAGGAGACGGCGTCGCTCTGCGCCACGCTGGCGCTTTCGGGACTGGACATCGTCAAGGACGACCACGGGCTTGCGGACCACTCCTTCAGCCCGTTCGTCGAGCGCGTGGCGGCCTGCCTTGCCGCGACCCGGGCCGCCGAGCAGAGGACCGGCCGGCGGACCCTGTACGTGCCAAACCTGATCGGTCCCCCGGCGACGGTGGTGCGCCAGGCGCGGCAGGCGAAGGAGCTCGGCGCCGGGGCCGTCATGGTGTCGCCGATGCTGGTCGGGCTGCCCCTGCTCAACCAGCTGGCCGGCGAGATCGGGATGCCGGTGATCGCCCACCCCGCATTCGGCGGATCCCCGCGGATCTCGCCCGTGGCCCTGTTGGGAAGGCTGTTCCCGCTCTTCGGGGCTGACGCCGTCATCTATCCCAACTTCGGCGGCCGGTTCAGCTACAGCCGCGGGTCCTGCGCGGAAATCGCCGGGGCCCTTCGCTCGCCCGGTGCCGGAATCGCCCCCGCCTTCCCCGTGCCCGCGGGCGGCATGACGATCGAGGGCATGCCCGCGGTCCTTGACTTCTACGGCCCCGACGTGGTGCTCCTCATCGGGGGCAGCCTGCTTGACTCCCCCGACGAGGCCGCACTCCTCTCGAGGAGCAGCCAGTTTGTCGCGGCGGTGCACTCCCACCGCTTCACCCGATGAGCAGCAAGAACCACACACCCCAGGCCGCACCCTTCCGGTGGGAGGGCGTCCCCGTGCTGGCCTACAAGGAGGAGGGCGGCACGCATTTCAAGAATGTCACCCGCCAGGTGCTCTTCGACGACGGCGGGCGCGACGGAACGCAGCTGCGCTACTTCGAGATCGCGCCGGGGGGCCACTCGACCCTGGAGAGGCACCACCACGCGCATTCCGTGATGGTCCTGCGAGGCCGGGGGCACGCCCTCGTGGGCCGTGAGATCCACACGCTGGACACCAACGACCTGCTGCGGGTCCCCCCCATGACGTGGCACCAGTTTCGGGCGACCGACAGCGTGCCCCTCGGATTCCTATGCCTCGTGCGCCGGGAGCGCGACAAGCCGCAGAGGCCCACGGCCGGAGAGCTTTCCGCCCTCCGGGAGGACCCCGCGGTCGGGGAGTTCGTGCGGCACTGATTCGTCGCCCCCTAGTTCGAGGCGCTCCCATTTCCTCCGGTTGCCTTTCGCCGGGCCCCTGCTTTCGTTGGGGAACCGTGAGCCTGCCCGACTCAATCCGCCCAGCAACCGCCGCCGCGCAGGCGCTCGGGTTCACCGACCCCTCGACGGCCGCCATCGTGCCGCCGATCCATCCGGCGACGACCTATGAGAGGGGGGCGGACAACAAGCTCCTCTCCGGCCGCCTCTACTCCCGCGCGGACAACCCGAACTACGAGCAGCCCGAGGCGCTCCTGACGCACCTTGAGGCCGGCGCCGCGACGGCGGTCTTCAGCTCGGGCATGAGCGCCGCGACGGCGGTCTTCCTGGCGCTCAGGCCGGGCGACCACGTGCTCGTCCCGCAGGTGATCTACTGGGCCTTCCGGTCCTGGCTGGTGGGCTGGGCGACCGAATGGGGCCTGCGCGTGGAGGCGGTCGACATGACCGACCCCGCCCGGGTCGAGGCCTCGGTCCGCAGGGGCGAGACGAGGCTCATCTGGCTAGAGACCCCGGCCAACCCGACGCTGGTGGTGAGCGACATCGAGGCGATGGCCCAGATCGCTCACCGGGCGGGCGCCCTCCTGGCGGTCGACTCGACGTTTGCGACCCCCGTGCACACCCAGCCGATCCTGCTCGGCGCGGACCTGGTGATGCACTCCGCGACAAAGTACCTCAACGGGCACTCCGACGTGATCGCGGGCTCGGTCACAACGCGCGAGGAGGACGACTTCTGGGGCCGGATCAGGACCGTGCGCTCCCAGGCGGGCACGGTGCTCGGTCCGTTCGAGGCCTGGCTCCTGCTGCGCGGCATGCGGACGCTTTTCGTCAGGGTGGCGGCGCAGAGCCGGGCGGCGATGCGGATCGCGGAGCATTTCGAGAGGCATTCCAAGGTCGAGGCCGTCCTCTATCCCGGCCTGCCGTCGTTCCCCGGCCACAGGGTCGCGGCCAGGCAGATGCACGGCGGCTTCGGGGGAATGCTCTCCATCCGGGTCGCGGGAGGGGCTCCCGGCGCGCTTTCCGCGATCGGGAAGCTTCGCGTGTGGAAGCGGGCCACCTCGCTCGGGGGCGTCGAGAGTCTGGTCGAGCACAGGGCGAGCGTCGAGGGGCCGCAGAGCCCCACCCCGCCCGACCTTGTCCGCCTGTCCGTGGGGCTGGAGGACGTGGACGACCTGGTGCGCGACCTGGAGCAGGCAATCGCCTGAGTGCTAGCCGGCGGGCGCCTTGAAGTCAAAGGGCACCCTTACAAGGACGTCCACGGCCTGGCCTTTGCGAAGAGGTGGATTGAATACCCATTGCGATACCGCCGTGGCCGCTGCCCAACCAAACTCCTCCCTGGTCGCGGAGATGATGCGTGGCAGCCGAGCCCGGCCGTCCCGATCAATGACGAATTCTATCATCGCGCTTCCCGCGGGCCGGCCTCTCCCCTTCAGGATCCCCGGATACTCCGGGGCCACCCGGTACACCGGTGTGAGCTTTCCGTCGATTCCAAGGGCGCCTCCGATCTCGCCGGACCTAAGCGCCGCCAGGAGACGAATGTCGGGATCCGAGTCGTCATTCGCGCCCACCGGAACCGCCTTGAACTCCGCCCGCTGCATCAGCGGCACCGCAACCGCGTGCCCGGCGTAGATGGCCCTCTGGAACACGCATCCCTCGACCGCCGCCGCCAGCGCGGCGCCGAATTGCGGTTTTGTGGCAGACAGCACTCGAACATCGCGCGGATGACCCTCGTCGTCGACCGTGTAGGCAACGGCGGCGGACCCTCCCTCGCCGCCCTTCAGCAGATCATATGGCCAGACCGGATCTGCAACCACCCGGAGCAGGGGTTGCGCCGCCGGGGGGTTGCCGTCCGGTCCGGTCATTAAGTTGGCCGCCAGCACCTCCGCAGGGCTGCTCGCCGTCGCTTCGAACGTGATCTCGCCCTCAACCTCGGATCTCACGGGCAAGTCTCCCTGTGTGCCCGGCGTGAATGCCCAACGATCGAGCGACCGGAGCGCCGGCAGCACGAAATCCGCATGGGTGGAGTACACGATGCGCACCTCGGACGCGCGCCCCTCCGCCGTGACGGAGCAGACAAACCGAACCGAGCCCGACAGCCTCCGTTCCAGGAGCGAGTCGGGGTAGTCGGCCGAATAGGTCTCGCTGGGCTTTGCCGGAGACGACGGCGAAGGCTGGGGCGTTTGGTCGCTGGGCGGCACAAACCCGGGCTTCCTTTTCCTGGCGACCTCCGCCGGCGAGAATTCGACCGGAGCATCCATAGAGCAGACAACGGGACGCCCGCCTTCGAGCGCGGGCGTAAAGACCCACTTCTTTGCCGCGGCGAGGGCGGCGGCGCCCAGACGCGGATCGGAGGCGTCGAGGATGCGCGCCGACGAAACGTTTCCCTTCTCGTCGACGACCAGGCGGACGACCGCCAGGCCGCCGACATTCTCCTTCAGGGCATCCGGCGGGTACTCCGCGGGCGCCCACGTCCGCAGCAGGGCTGCGCCCTCTACCTGCGAATCCGGGGAGGCCCCTCCCGGACCGGCGCCAAGAGCCGCCGGCAGGGCGAACGCGAGCTGCAGGGCCCCGACGGTCCACCGCATGCCGCTCAAGGCGCTGTCCCTCCAGATGGCGCGGGAGAGGCCCGGTCGAACGTGAACGGCTCCCGCACGCGGACCACAACGGGATCTCCCTTGATTCTCGGGGGTGGAAACCGCCAGAGGGCGATCGCCTGCACCGCAGAATACCCGAAGGCCGGGTCGCTCGCTGACACGATGCGCGGCAGGCGCGGGCGCCCGTCCTCGTCGACGAGGAACTCCACCACGGTATCGCCGCGGGTCACCTGGGCAGGGAGCGACCGCGGGAATATCGGCGACCGGGTTATCTCGGCCTTCAACGGCGTATCGAGCGCGCCCGCGTTGCCGATTTTCTCGGGGTGCTTCCGCTCAAGCCGCAGGAGCCTCTCATCGGCGATGGTGACAAGGTCCGTGTTGGAGGTGTCGAATTCCTGTTCAAACCCCATGATCGCGTCGTTCGGTCGCCCGCCTTTCAGCCCGGGCTCATATTCGAATCGGTCAACCGCCGCTTGCAGCGCCAGCCCGAACTCCGGCTTGTCCGCCTTCCGCACGTGCGACAGGGTTACGCGGCCCTGTTGGTCGACGACATAGCTCACCTGCGCCAGTCCGTCGACGTAGTCGCGCAGCAGTTCGTAGGGATAAACGGGGTAAACGATGCCGATCATCTTCGGCGCCACATCGACCCGCACCGCTTCAGGCATCTTTGACTGGGCTCCTTTCTTGCGGACCTCGAGTCCGTCGCCGCCGCCACCCGGAGTGTCGTACAATGTGAAGATGATCGGCACCTTCATGTGTGTGTAGACTGGGATTCCGTTCACGGTTCCCGGTTCAAACACCCACCTGCTCACCGAATCGATGGCGGGCTCGTCGAAAGCGGGATTCAGGGACCGGATCACGTGCGGTCTTATCACGCGCCCCTCGATGTTGACGATGAAATCGACCAGCACTTCGCCGCGCATCCCGCTCCGGCGCATTGATACCGGATAAACCGGGCGGTACTGCTTGATGACGTGGGGGAAGGTCTGGTCCTTCTTGATCGAGTTGCCGGGCGCCACGACGATAAAGGGAACCCGCACATCCTGCTCAACCGGTTGGCCCGCATGGCGGGCCGGGGCAAAACGCCAATCCTTGACGCTCCCCTCCAGCAGCCGTGCCGTCGCGTCCGGAACGCCCCTCACCCCCTCGGGCTGCCCGTTCTCGCCGATGGACACCGTCGCCCAGACGACAAGATCCTCCGGGTTGGACTGCCCGTCGTCCTTGGTCGCACGCTCCGGATCCACAACTGTCTTGGCATCCAGCAGCCTCGGTGTCGCGTCAGGCCCGGAGGAACCCGCCGAATGCGGGTTGAATATGATGCAGAAGTGGATCAGCGAGTTGACAGGCTTCCCGGCGCGTCTGGCCGGTGTGAAATCCCAGTTGCCCTTCTCGTCTCCGTTTGCCTCCATGCGGCTGAGGTCGTGCAGGTAGGAGGCAATCGTGCTGTGATGACTTACGGACAGTACCCTGCCGCGGTCATCCACAAATATCTGCTCCGTGGCATAGCCCAGGTCCTGGCTCTTTCTCAGTTCGTCGGGATATTCCGGATGCAGCGCGCGCTTTGACACAGGCAGCTGGTCAGGCTGATCGTCCGCGTACACCGATATTGACGGGGACACGGTGACGTCCTGGGCCCCCAGGCGGGCCGCAATGGCCAGCGCCGGAAGGAGGATGCGAAGCATCGCGGACGCCCGGGTTGTGTTCATGTCAGGAGAGAATGTTTCAATGCGGCGTGCCGGCGCCCCGCCGTGTCGTTGGGCTGCGCAGTCCCTGCCCCTCCCGGCGATACCTCCAGTCCCGTATGGAAGTCCCGGGAGGTCACCAGCCGGTCACCTCGCGGATCGGGCCCAGGATATCGAGCGCGACCTGCTCCTGCTGAAAGGCGACCAGGTGCCCGTTTGTCGGGGTGCCCGGGAAGAAGCCCGTATGGACCACGCGAACGCGGACGTCCCCGGCCTCATGGCGCCTCCTGGTCACCTCCTCGATCGCCTGCAGCAGCTGGTCGCGCGGCGTCCGAGGCCGCCCGTCCGAGCCGTCGGACTGGAATCCGCTCTCGGTCAGGAGGATGTAGGCGCCGGGATAGGACGAGCGCACCTGCGCCACAAACGCGGCATAGGCGTCGGTGAATCTCGCGAGGTCCAGCGGTCCCGCGTCGAAGTCCGTGCCGTCGTTGATCACGACGACATCCGGCTGGTAGCGGGAATGGTCCCAGACCGAGCCCGGCTTGTCCGGGAGGGCGCGCGGAAAGAAGACGGGCACGATGTTGACATCGGTCTTCCCGGACCACTCCCGCGTGATCCCGCGGCCGCCATAGGCGACGAGGTGCACCTGGGCCCCGAGCCACTTCGCCAGGAGCATGCCGTAGGAGCGCGCCGCGTTGGTCGAGCGCGCGGTCGAGTCGTTCTCCGGGGGGAACCTCTCGTCGTATTCGCCGCAGGTGAGCGAGTCGCCGATGAACATCAGCTTTCGCGCCGGCATGGGCGGCGCCGGCAGGATCCCGCAGCCCTTCGGGGCCACGATGCCGTCGAACGACGCGGTGCCCATCCAGGATTCCGTGCGCCTCACCAGCTCGACGAGCCACCCCGACCGGGGCGCGGCCCCCGTCGGCAGGTCGATGACGTTTTCCCCCTGCTTCAGGTGGATCAGGACCGGCTCCCAGCCGTTGCACGACAGGTTGAAGTAGCAGTCGGGCGAGCCGCCGGTCAGCCTGATCTGCGGGGCGGGCCCGCTGTACGCGAAGCGCACCGTGACGCCCGGGTACCCCATCCGGGCGCCCTTCTCCGTCATCTCGACGCGCCCCATGTACGTGATCCGCGCGTCGCTTGCCGCGACCGCGGCCTGGGGCGTCCCCTGGGCCCCTGCCGGGCCGATGGCTGCGGCTGCAAGGGGCAGAAGGCGCAGAAGTCGGTTCAAGCGTTT
>Ga0265318_10000985_pt1 | contig 18258 bp, 22 predicted proteins | sample 4821metaG_FD_192431 | JGI IMG/M metagenome (GOLD analysis project Ga0265318, IMG submission 192431) | Rhizosphere microbial communities from Carex aquatilis grown in University of Washington, Seatle, WA, United States - 4-8-21 metaG | ecosystem: Host-associated > Plants > Roots > Rhizosphere >... | reverse complement strand
AGAATCGGCACTTTCTCGGCCCGGTAATCAATTCTCGTACGGGTCGCAAACGATCCATGAATTGGCAGCGGCTTACGCGTTTGGCTTGGTTCGCAACCATCCGTTTGTCGACGGGAACAAACGCATTGGATTTGCGACGGCCATACTCTTTCTCGAGATCAATGGATATCGTTTTTCGGCGAGCGAGGTCGATGTGACCGTGCAAACTCTTGCGCTGGCCGCTCACGAACTAGACGAGGCTGGCTACGCAGCTTGGCTAGCGAACAACTCGACACCGGTCCGAACGCGTGCAAAGAGGACACCCGGGAAGGAGTAACGGTTACTCACGGGTTAAAACACCCGCCGCCCTCCATTCAGAGCGAGTCGCCGAACGTGTTATGAATTTCGAGTTCGCGTGGCAGTAGATGAAGGCTCCTGCCTCTTTGAGCGGACCTATCTCGCGAACGTTCAAAGGGGGTGATCTGGATGAGTCCGTCGCTCGTGCGCACAATGACTGGCTTCTTTGAAAGCAACACATCGCGGGCAATACTGCCCAAAGTAGCCCTGGCCTCGGCAATCGTGAGCGCGTTCACTTCAGAGATCCAAACAGTCGTCGTGACGGGGGCAAGTCGACCCTTAAGGGTCCATCAATCCCAACACTCGTTTTATTTTGTAACTTATTGCCTATCAATAATTTGGTGGACCCGATCAGGTTCGAACTTCTCATAGGAGAAGGAATTCTGGATCGCGTTTGGATCGCGACATTTTGCAGAACTCGAGACGAGGAAAGACCGGAGCAGTTCTCTTCGTTTGTTTCAGGTTCGGGCTGAAGCGATTGCGGAACGGAGAGTGATATTTCCAGATGCCGCCGCCCCCTGGTCGTGACGGAGCCTCTCCGCGAAGAAGCCGGGATCAGGGCGATTTACGCTGGGTTCGGCGCCACTCCAATCCCTTCAAGCTGTTCCAGATACGGCGACGGCAAGTGCCCGTATTTGGCCCCGTCGATGATGAGTTTCCTGTACGCTGCGTTGGGTAGCGGAGGATCGTCTTGCGGATTCGTCAAGTAGATGGAAACCAGAAGCGGTTTCTTCTGGGACGGCGTCGGCGACGCCGCAGGCTCGTTTGATCGACTTGCGGGTGAAGGCCAAGCGATGGTCGGGTAGTTTGGCGATCGCCACAAATAGGGCCGAGGGGCATCGGTCCCGCATCTGAGCGAAGTCAAGGTTGGAACCGTAGGCGAAGTACAGCATCGGCCGACGGTGCTTAAATCGCTCCCTTGCGCGTCGAATTGCTGAAAAAGGCACTCGAGCAAAGCGGCGTCAGAATCCCGGTCGTAGCCCCGGCCGCTTGAATCCAACCGTCTTCGCCAATTCCGACGGCTGCCACCGCCTCTGATCTCCGATTACTTGAGCCACGGAAGCGGTACGAGGCCCATCTCGTGAAGAATAGCTGCCCAGTCTTCAGCAGCCCACTGCTCGGAAACCTTTCCGTCCACTAAGGTAGGTGGACTGTAACGGACTGCATGAAGCCCGTCCCGATCCGATTAAGGTAGAGAAGTTTTAATATTATGAATTATTCCATCATCGGCGCGGGCAATGTGGGCTCCGCACTGGCCCGGCTACCCGCGATGAGGGGCGCCCCGCCATCTTCGCTTACGTCGAGAGCTCCCAGAACTGTACCCGGCTCCATTGGGGGCCATAACCGGATGTTATAAGCAGCCAAGAAGCAGGACATATGGGGGTTACGCCCCACAGACGGGAATGAAATCATCAGGTAAGGTATGAGGCCTCGTAGGAATTGAGAATGGCGACGCTTACGAGATCACCGATTCGTATATCAAACTTCGTCTGACGAAAGCTCCGACCAGCGCGGGTCACCGCCGCTAAAAATAGGAAATCAAAAAAAAGAAAAAATATGAACGTGGTACAATCAGATTCATGGGTGGAAACCCATCCGGTTACGCAACAGGACAAGGCCGCAATGGCCGCGATGAGGGCCATCGTCGAGCCAAACAAAGGACGAATGCAAGGCACGGCTGCGCGCGATGCGTATGATGGTATAATGAACAAGGTCAAAGCACCGTTAGGGGTGACTTTTCATAATGACAAGCTTGGCGACGTGTCAGGCTGGTGGTGCCGTCCTGCCAACTTCCAGCCGGGTAAGGCTATTGTTCACTTGCATGGCGGTTGGTTCAATTGGGGATCGGCCCTGGCTTTCCGCAATTTTGTGGGACAGATCGCTGCCCAGGCCGAAGTTGAAGCCTTTATCCCGGAATATCGGTTGGCACCTGAGCACCCTTTCCCGGCGGCGATTGAAGATGCTCAATCTTGCTACCGTGAACTGGTGAATCGCGGAACAACCCTGGTCGCACTCACTGGTGACTCGGCCGGTGGAGGTTTGGCCCTGTCATTGCTGGCTATAGCAACGAATCCAGAATTTTCTAACGGGGTGACACCTGTCGGCGCAGTCGTTCTGTCCCCCGTTACCGACTTAACGCTTAGTGGCCAAAGTTGGCAAAGTCGCGCAGCCGCTGATCCCTATTTTATCCAATCTCAAGCTGCTGGTTTGGTAAAGGCTTACTTGGCCGGCGCGGATCCGAACAATCCAATGGCTTCACCTCTCTATGGTAGCTTGGCCGGACTTCCACCGATACGCGTTCAAGTGGGCGACGACGAGGTCTTGCTCGACGATTCTCGCCGTTATGTGGAGCGAGCCATCGAAGCCGGGGTTGATGCGAAACTCGATGTATGGGAAGGCATGCCACATGGATTCTTGGGCGGCATCGGAACTTTCAATGCCTCGGCGCAGGCGCTCGAAGCGATTGGGGACTTTTTGGCCGCGATATTCGCCAAAAAATATATGAATTCAACCATCGCCGACCGGACAACACATCTGCTCTAGCTCATGAAGATAGGCGACGACGCCTTCATTCGCATGTTCGATCACATGCAAGGGAAAGAAGGTGTGTAGTTCGCGCGAAAGGAGGGAATTGCGCGCTGGGCCCTTGTCCATCGCGAGCACACCCCGATCGTGGAGCGTGGGGCAGCGGGTAAGAAAGGGTTGCCGGAGCCTGTGACATTCGTTGAGCGGCGCGCATCATAATGGCTGACATCAGGACGCGCTTGAGTCCAGGCCGACAACCTCTTCAGGCCTGTCACGGCGCGCTCGGTACAGCAGGCGACGGCAGGATAAGACTAGCTTCGTACAGCATGCGTTAGCTTCCTCCCCGAACGCCATGCTATACGAAGTGCGCTCAACTTCCAAGTGGGGCATTCACCCCGTAGCTTGAAAACTGCATTTGTACAAACGCCAATCTACGACGACTTTCTTGATGCCGAAACCGAAACATCGAGCAGCTGAAAAGAGCATTCGTGGCGACGAGCGAACGAGCCTAGCTTAGAGGATGACAATTCTCGTAACGGGAAGCACCGGCAGGGTCGGCACGGAAGTGCTCAAGGAACTTGGAAAACGCAAAGTGAAAATTCGAGCCTTGGTGCGCAAACCGGATGCAAAGTTACCGAAGGGAATCGAGGCATTCGTTGGTGATCTACTCGACCCGGTGTCCGTCGAAAAGGCGATGGAGGGGATGGAAACACTCTATCTACTCAACGCCGTCTCGCCTGATGAATTGACGCAGGGATTGATCGCCTACGGCCTCGCCAAGAAAAAGAAGCTGAAACACGTCGTTTACCATTCCGTTTTTAAAGTGGATGACTTCAAGGATGTTCCTCATTTCGCTTCTAAACTAGCCATCGAGAGTGCGCTGCGAGCGTTCGACGTGCCGTTCACGATCATTCGGCCAAACTACTTTTTTCAGAATGACATCTCGCTGAAAATCCCGCTCATGGACGCCGGCGTTTATCCTGTCCCGCTGGGGAAAGAGGGTATCTCGGCAGTGGACGTTCGCGATATCGCGGAAGCAACCGCGATCGTATTAACCACTGTGGGACATTTTGGGAAAACCTACAATCTGAATGGCCCGGAAGCTTTGAGCGGCGCCAAAGCGGCTTCCATCTGGAGCGAGCTGCTGGGCAACGCCATTCGCTATCCCGGCGAAGCCATGGATGCCTTTGAAGAACAAATGCGGAAGAAGGCTCCGTCATGGTCCGCCTTTGATATCCGCATGATGTTTCAAGGCTACCTCGAACGCGGCTTCGCAGCGGAGCCTGGAGACCTGGAGACTCTGACGGCACTCCTCGGCCATGCCCCGCGGAGCTATGAGGACTTTGCCAGCGAGACGGCCCGCGAATGGAAAAGGAATTTAACACCGCACTTATCAATGGCGGGAAATTGAACAACCAAACGTAAAAATCCCATATGAAACAATTCAAACCTGAAACCTCCGCGCTCGTGCTGGTCGACTACCAGTACGGCACGTTGCAACTCATCAGAAGCATCTCGTCAGATCTCGCACTCCGGAACGCGGTCATCCTCGCGAAAACGGCAATGGCCTTTGGCATGCCCGTCGTCGTGACAACCAGCCAGGAAGATCAGATCCAGGGTCCGCTCGCCCTTGCGCTTCAGAAAGCATTGCCAAAAGCCTTTAAGAATCGTGTCAAACGCGTCGGCATCGTGAACGCCTGGGCAGATCCTAACTTCGCGTCAGCAGTCAAGGAGACCGGTTGCAAGCAGCTTATTATGGGCGGCGTTACCACCGACATTTGTCTGGTCTTTCCGAGCATGAGTGCGGTGCAAGAGGGCTTTGAGGTTCAAGCCGTGCTGGACGCATCTGGCTCAAGCTACGAAATTCAGGAGGATATTTCGCGCCGTCGGATGGAGAACGCGGGAGTAGTACTCACGACGACCAACACTATTGTTGCCGAACTTGTGCAGAACTGGAGCAGCCCGCAAGGAAAAGAGCTCGTGAAGTTGCTGGTCTCCACCGCGCCCATGATGCAGCCGTTCGAATAAATGTCTCACCGGAAGTATTCGATCCGAGAAGGGTCAATATGAATTATTCACCTCGTCCTGCTCGAAGACATCGGGCGTCGATGCCGCAGAAGATCGAGTGGTGGACTCTATCACAGACAAGTCTGAAAAACTAAAGATGCACAACGCGAAAATGACCGAAACGCCCTCGATCAAGGGTTTCTCTCGTGAGACCGCGCAACTCAGAGGAGTACGCCTTCACTATTGGCTGGGCGGCGCGGTGGACGGACCGCCCGTCTTACTTTGGCACGGATTTCTTAGCACCGGTTACGCTTGGCGCAAGGTAGCGCCTGTATTGGCGGATGCCGGAATGTCCGTGCTCGTGCCGGACATGCGCGGGTATGGAGACTCGGACAAACCAGCCGGCGTTGCGGGTTATGACGCTCGCTCTCTTGCCGAAGAATTCCGCGCGCTCGCCCGTCAAATTGGTTTTGGAAATGGAAAACCCATTGTTATCGCCGCGCACGACATGGGCGCTCCGCCGGCCCTCCTTTGGGCCGCTGACCATCCGAACGAGATCGCAGGATTACTCTACATTGAGGCCCCTGTTATGCTCTCCGAGATTCTTACAAAGATCATTGCCTATACACCTGAGGCAATGAAAGAGGGTTCAATGTGGTGGTGGATTCTTCCGCTCGCGCCCGACGTGCCGGAACGCTTGGTCGTCGGCAACGAGCAGGGCTTTCTCACTTGGTTCTATGATTACGCTACCGCCCGGCGAAGTGCGATCGAACCTGAGACGATAGACGAATATTTGCGCACCTTTTCCGGACGCGAGGGCGTGCTGGGTGCGATGGGTGTTTATCGGGCTGCATTCGTTAGCATGGAACAGACCGCACCACTCGCGCGAATCGGATTTGGTCACAAGGTCCGCGTCCCGATTGTGGCGCTCGGTGGGGAGAAGGGCCTCGGCGCCAAGGTTGGTGAAATGATCGAACGGGTTGCCAGCGAGGTGAAAAGCGCCGTGCTGCCCGATTGCGGGCATTTCGTTCCCGAAGAACATCCGGAGGAAGTGGTGCGTCAAATCCAGGCTCTTCTGCAAGTTCGTGCTCCAAAAATATGATCCGAACCGCTCCTGGGGGAGCCATCTTAGAGAAACCGTACGGAATAATTCAATCACGTCCATCCACCAAGGAGATTAAATAATATGTCCACAATACATCACCCCATAGTTCTGCTCGACCGCGCCGCGATGATAGCGATGCGCGTGATGGTGAGGTCCATGAAAGGGAGTGTGACCGGTTCCGATGCACGCGAGCCTTTCGATCAGCTCATGGAGAAGGTTCCTGCCGCCGAAGGCGTGAGGTACGAGGAAGGGGAGGTCGGAGGTGTGCGCGGATGGTGGTGCCGCCCGAACGATGCTGTGGCGCATGCCGCGTTGCTCTATTTTCATGGTGGCGCTTACGTCGTTGGTTCGGCCCGAGCCTATCGCCATTTCGTCGGACAGATCGCCTCCAGGGCAAAATTGGCTGCCTTTGTGCCGGAGTACGCTCTAGCGCCGGAGCGCCCGTTTCCTGCCGCGATTAATGATGCGACCGCAGCTTACAACGGACTCGTTGCCGAAAATGTTACGAGCATAGCACTAGCGGGCGACTCTGCCGGTGGCGGACTCGCCCTTGCACTGCTGCAAATATTCGCTGCCAAAACGCGTGACCCTTTCAAGCAGCGACCCGTCTGTGCGGCCGTGATGTCGCCTTGGACAGACCTGGCGCTAACCGGCACCACCATGGAAACACGGGCAGAAGCCGACCCTCTCTCAACTCGGGATGCGCTTGCTGCGACAGCGCGGCTTTATCTCGGCGACCACGATTCGCGAGACCCGCAGGCGTCGCCCTTGTATGGCGATTTCGTCGGACAGCCACCGGTGAGAGCACACGTGGGCGAAGACGAAATTCTCCTTGACGATTCGATCCGTTATGGTGAGCGGCTCGAGCGTGCGGGAGGAACCTGTCAAGTCCACACCTGGCAAGGCATGGTTCACGTTTTCCCATCCAACATTACTCTCCTACACGCCGCGAAGGCGGCGCTCGATGACATTGGAGACTTCCTGCGGGAGCAATTGGTGAACGAGCCCGCTAACCAGCTCGAGCGGTTGCCTGCCTGAAAAGTAAAACGACAAACACTTACCGAGGGTCACGAATCAGACTCGTGACTAGCTCCAAGCCGACATCACGCTAGTCAAAAAACCAAAATCATGAACCATAACTCCATCCTTTCGCAGCCCATCTCGCCAATACCGGCCGACAACCTCGGACGCAACTTGACGGTGGCGCGTCCCGACACCAACAAAAGCCTGCCCCACGTCGGCGTCGTAGGAGACACCTATACCCTACTGCTCAGCGGCGCCGACACCGACGGCCGCTATTGTCTCATTGATATGTTTATTCCGCCAGCCGGCGGCCCTCCGCCGCACCGCCATGACTTCGAGGAATCGTTTACAATCCTGGATGGGGAAATCGAAGCCACCTTTCGTGGAAAAAAATCAGCGGTGCGCGCCGGGGAGACCATCCACATCCCGGCCAACGCGCCTCACTCCTTCACGAATGCAACCAAGAAACCAGTCCGGCTGCTTTGCATCTGTTCGCCTGCCGGACAGGAAGAATTCTTCCTCGAGGTGGGAGTGCCGGTGGCTACCCGGACCACGCCAGCACCGCAGCCCGACAAAGCCGCGGAGGCAGCAATGAAAATAAAAGTCGCCGCGCTCCTCCCGAAATATCGCACGGAAATGGTAAAGGCCTAGGCCAAACGCGAACCCGTGAGTAAATCCAATTCCACCATCCTAGCCATCGGAGCGGCCGGCAAATTTGCGGGTCTAGTCGTGCCTGAACTTGCCAGAAGAGGCGCCAAGGTTCGGGGCTTGGTCCGGGACGCAGATCAAGGAAAGTCGGTGATTAAGAACGGTGCGGCTGAGGTCGCCGTGGGGAACCTGAAAGACCGAGCCAGCCTGAACGCGGCGCTCAAAGGCATAGACTCGGTCTTCTATATCGCGCCCGCTTTTATCCCCAATGAGGTTGCGATCGGCAAAGGTATGGTGGAGGCGGCGGAAAAGGCCGGCGTTCGCCGTTTCGTTTTCTCATCCGTCATCGACCCAATCATCGGCGCGCTCGAGAATCACGCCGCCAAGGGTCCGGTCGAGGAGGCAATCCTATCGTCCAATATGGAGTACACCCTTTTGCACCCGACGCTGTTTTTTCAAAATTATGCGGAGGGTTGGCCCAAGGTCGTGAAGACGGGCTCCTATGTGGAACCTTGGTCCGCAGAGACGCGATTTAGCCGGGTTGACTATCGCGACGTGGCAGAGGTGGCTGCCATCGCATTGACCGAGGAACGGCTGCTCTTTGGAACGTTTGAACTTTGCGCCGAGGGCCACCTCAATCGAAAAGACGTGACCGCGCTCATGAGCGAAGTGCTCGGCCGGAAGATCGAAGCGGCGAGTCTCAGCCCAGACCAGACTGCCAAAATAACCAAAAGCGGAGGCACGAAAAAAAAGCAGTCACCGATAAAAGCGATGTTCGATTGGTATGACGCGCACGATCTGGTCGGAAACGCTATTATCCTCCGCGCCATTCTCGGCCGCGAACCGCGCACGTTACGAGCCTACTTCGAAGAGCTCGTCGGGAGGGGCGATGTGCCTTCGCCAACTGCAAAAAGATAAGACCTAAGCTTTATGCCCGACGTTAATGTTCAGTCATTTGAGATCGAGGTGCTCACGCGGAAGGGGGATCTGGTTCGAGCGGATGTTTACTTGCCTAAGGACGTGGAAGGACCCTTCCCAACTCTTTTCGGCGCCTCGCCCTATCAGAAGATGTTGCGTCACCTGCCGGTAATCCCATCGGTCTTCCCCTTCATCGAATACGGTCCGATTCAGTTCTATCTCGACGAAGGCTATGCCTATGTCGCGATGGACACTCCCGGAACCGGCCGGTCAGAGGGGGTCTGGGACCCGGTCTCGAGGACGGAAGGCGAGGCGATACATGACATGATTGAGCATGTCGCTAGTCTAAAATGGTTAACCGGGCGGATCGGCATGATCGGCATGTCGTATTACTGTTGGAGCCAATGGAACGCAGCGCGTACTCGACCGCCTCATCTTGTCACTATCGCCGCTTTCGACGGCGCCACAGATATGTATCGCGATTGGATGTACCAAGGCGGCATTCCGATACAGGGCTTTCTGAATAGCTGGCTGTTCGGTTCGGTGCTGCTTCAGCACATGGCGGACAATCTGCCGATGAACCAGAATGGACGCGACAAGGTCATTTACGACATGTATGCCCATCCGTTGGACGACGAGTGGCAGCGCCGACGTTCGCCTTTTTGGGAGCTCAATCAAGTGGACATCCCGGTTATGTCGATCGGAGCGTGGGGTAAAGCCGCATTGCACCTGCGCGGCAATTTCACCGGCTATGAGAGAGTGCGCGGACCGAAGCAGCTGTTGGTGGTCGGGGCCGCTTCGTTTGCCGAGACGCAGCGTCTGTTCTCGCTGCCTGAATTCCACCGCAGCGAGCTACTCCCTTGGTACGACCACCACCTGAAACGGATCGAAAACGCGGTCATGGACCGACCAAATGTGCGCTATTTTGTGCAAGGGCACGGTGAGATGCGCGATGCGGTTGACTGGCCCCCTCCCGATGTGACGCAGTCGGCCTTCTATCTCACCGGCGAGAAGAGTGGACAGATCGACTCACTCAACGATGGATCACTCGTCGAGGAACCCCCAAGTGTGGCCAGTGGCGACACGTCTTGGAGTTATCCCGATCCAAGGTGGATGGCCGGCGTGACCACCTTCGATAAGCGGGGCATGCCCAATCATTTCGCTAGGGTCATCACCTACACAACAGGCGCGTTCGATCGGAATCGCGAGTTCACGGGCCAAGGGGTGCTGGTTCTCTACGCCTCGTCCGACCAGAGCGATATGGATGTGATGGTCAAGCTCTCCCTGCTGTCTTTGGACGAAAGCAAACCTCCCTTCATGAAGGTCAGCCAAGGCTGGTTGCGAGCTTCGCATCGCGCTGAGGACCCCGATCTCAGCACCGATATGCGGCCGTTTCTCAAACACGACCGGATCGACACGATCCAACCTGGCCAAGTCTACAAATTTCGCATCGAGATGCTTCCGATGTCCTTCTCAGTCCGGAAGGGCGAACGGATGCGTTTGGAGATCAGCAACTGGGAGTCGGCGATCACCGAGGCGCCGATGACGCACTGGTACGGCCAAAAAGTCGGCGCCGACACCTATCACCACAATCGCATTCATCCCTCCTGCTTGCGGCTCCATGAGCGTCCGCTGGATGGCGGCGGTGCTCATTCGAAAAAATCAAAATGAAGGAAAATCGCCTCGTATTCATCACCGGTGCCCCGGCGGCATGCGCGAACTCTTCGTACAGCGTTTTATTGCCAATGGCGACGCCGTCGTACCGAGGATGAGATCGCGACTGATCTCATGGAGCAGCCCGCAAGGATCGGAGCTCGTGAAGCTTTTGGTCGCCACCGCCCAATGACGCAGTCGGTCGATTAATCAATTCAATCAACCACAACAAATGAAGCTGAAAAGGGAGAAATAAAATGGCAATTTTGATCATAGGAAGCACCGGCACCATCGGGTCGCTCGTCGTGCAAGAACTCGCAGATTGCGGTTCCGAGGTGTATGCCCTCGTGCACAAGTCCGAACCGAAGTTTCCAGCGGGAGTAGCTCCGGTGAATGGCGACGTCACAGACATTGAATCGATGCGGAAAGCGTTTGTCGGCATCGACACGCTCTTCTTGCTCAACCCTGTCGAAGCGGACGAACTCAACCGGGCGCTGCTTATGTTGGATCTAGCGGTCGAGTCGGGCATCAAACGCGTCGTTTATTTTTCGATGTTCCACGCCGACGTCTTTCTCGACTGCCCCCATGCCTGCGCAAAGTACGCAGCTGAACTCATGATCGGCCGGTTTGGCATTCCCGCCACTATTCTGCGCCCGAATTATTTCTTTCAAAACGACGGACCGGCCATTCTCAAGACCGGGGTTTACCCGATGCCTATCGGCAGCCGCGGCACCTCGATGGTGGACGCGCGTGATATCGCCGCGGTAGCGGCCCTGAGCCTTATCCGGCGGGAAGACGCAACCGAGCCACTCCCTACAGAGATTATCGAAATACACGGACCCGACGTGGTCACTGGCGACTCTGCCGCAGCGCTCTGGTCGGAAGTTCTTGGACGCAAAGTCACCTATCCCGGCGACGACCTCCGCGCTTTTGAGAAACAGTCCAGAGCGATGCTGCCAAGCGCAATGGCATACGACGTGGCAGGGATGTTTCGGGGCTTTCACCGGGATGGCATGGTAGCCACGCCGGGCGCCGTGGATCGGATCGCGAAACTATTGGGTCGACCGCTTCGCACCTATCGCAGCTACGCGGAGGAGACGAGCAAGCAGGCGCAAAAGAGCAAGTAATGCTCCGAAGAGGTTGTGGGGCAAGTCGAAGCCCTGAAGGCGCGCATACCAAAATCTTAACCCAGACTTCTCCATCATGAAGCTACTTGTTATCGGGGCAACGGGAGGAACAGGCAAAGAAATCGTCAGCCAAGCACTAGCGCAGGGGCATGCCGTCACCGCCTTAGTGCGGGACGCCGCCAAAACCGCCTTCCCCCCGACCGTCAAAAAGGCGGTGGGGGACGTGCTTGACCCCGGTACTTTGGGAAAATCGCTTATCGGTCAGGAGGGGGTCATTTGCGCCTTGGGATCGGCCGCCACGGGGCCCTTCAAGGAAATGACCTTGCTGTCAAAGGGAACGCGGAACCTTGTAGACGCGATGCAGGCTCGGGGTGTCAGCCGGTTAGTTTGTATCACCGGTATTGGCGCGGGCGAAAGTAAGGGTCATGGGCCGTGGTATTATAACTGGTTCATCCAGCCGCTCGTGCTGCGAGGCGCCTACGAGGACAAAACTCGGCAAGAAGCGATCGTGCGCGGCAGTAGGCTTACTTGGACGCTAGTGCGCCCCGCGATCCTGACCGACGGAGCCGCCAAGGGTGAAGGGGCCGTGCGCGAATTAACGCATTTGTCCGGGATCCATGTCAAAAATATCAGCCGCGCCGATGTCGCCGGGTTTTGCCTGAGAGAATTGGCAGATGGTCGTTACCAACATCAGGCTCCGGTTATCACCTATTGAGCGATGCAGATAAAGAAGGAGAAGCCATTCATGACCTGATAGAGCATTTGCCAGGGCGCGAGCGGTGCACCGGCAGCACGTTGATCGCTGCTGCGCCTATGACGCATTCGTACGGCAAGAAGGGGAAAGCAGATACCTACCGCCACAATGCTGCATACCATTCCTTTCTAAAAATCCATGAGCGACCAAGATCAAAGATGGAGTGCAGACTGAAAACCACACTATAACAAAGGAAATTATTATGACAAAAGCATATAAAAGCAACGCGGCCAAAGCGAAGCAGTTCTTCGCGGACAAAATGGCTTTCACGACGGGACCAGTCGCAACAAACGACCAGATTGAGAAAGGAGAGGATGTGGCTATTATAGACGTGCGGGCGTCTAAAGATTTCAAGAGGGGACATATCCCCGGGGCGATCAGTCTTCCCCAGGAAAAATGGAGCGGCATGGCTGGTCTGCGCAGGAATACTATGAACATCATTTACTGCTATTCCCAAACTTGTCATTTGGGTGCCAACGCCGCGATGCAGTTCGCCGCAAAAGGTTATTCCGTCATGGAAATGGATGGCGGCTTCGCATCTTGGAAGGAGCAAGGCCTAAAAATTGCGAAGTAGCGCTTGTCGGTGCTGTTGGACACGTAAATATCCACGAAGCTCCGGAAGGCATCCATGCCCAAGGTTTGCCGAGCCAATTGACGCTTTGTTGTAGCGCGATCGTCGGCTTCGGTCCAGTGGGAAACACATTGTCCGTAAGAGACGCATTCGCGCCACATTTTATGCCGGCGCCTCGCTTACGCATTGTTTAACTACCGTGAGGAAGTCCTGCAGCAGCGGCGACTGGGCATCGCGCAACCATAGCAGTTTGAGGCGGAAAGGCGGCACGGGGGGGCGAAGTGGCAACGTTCGGCAATCTTGAACGAACGAAGTTGCGACAACCTCCGGCAGGATGGCGACACCATAACCGGCGGCGACCATGCACAGGAGGTTCGCAGCCCCTTCTACCGCATGAGTTGCCGTTGGAATGAAATTCGTGGCCGCGCAGAGATCATTCAGCCGTTCGATATAGCCTGGCGAGGTTTCCGGCGAGGCTATCAGCAAAGTTTGCCCCGCAAGCCGATTGACCTTGATTGAGCCTTCAGCCTCTTTGGCCAGAGCGTGATCGCTAGGGAGCACAGCCACCATCGGACAAGAGTATAGCGGCATGGATTGGAAGTGGCGGTCCAAGGGCGCGCCTAAATCGGGAAAAATGCCCGCGTGAATTCTACGCTCGCGCAAGGCTGTCAGTTGCTCTGGACGATTCATCTCCACAAGGGAGACCTCCACTTTCGGAGACTGCTTGCGGAAGGCATGGAGAAGGCGCGGTAGCACACGGGTGGAAAGGCCTGCCATGTTGCCGAGCTTTAGTTGGTTGCGCGCGTCGCGGGCCGCGTCTTGAGCGCGTCCGCGAGCCGCGGTGGCGGCGGCCAGCGCGAGGCGGGCATCAACCAGAAACGATTTCCCCCCCTCAGTGAGAGACACCCGGCGGAAACGCCCGCGCTCCAACAGACGAACGCCAAGTTCCGCTTCGAGCGCTGCGATCTGACGACTGAGCGGCGGCTGGCTAATGTGAAGACGTTTGGCCGCGCGGCTAAAGGAGAGTTCCTCCGCAACGGCCACAAAAGAGCGCAGATACCTCAGGTCCATGGCTAGAGAAAAACTCTTGATACCCAAAATGCCCTCAAGGCACAATCGAAATAAGCATTAGAGGCGGCGAGCAGACGAGCCTAGATTGTCGGATGGTAGATTCACTTAAACGATCCCTCGCCAGTGCGGGAAGGTTTTGGCACATAGTGACTGTCGAGTTGAGAAAAGGCGGATCAATGATCGCCGTCTTTGCTGCGGCTCCTAACCGTCCCGAACCTAGGTGGCCGTCCCCTGCCACCACCTTTGCGGAGGATTGCCAGCCGTGACCTCCACTCGTCAATCAGTGGTCATCACTGGTGGAGCCGGCGGGATAGGCAGCGCCCTGACTCGCGGCTTTCTTTCTCGCGGCGCGCGCGTTTTCGCCGCCGACATTCTGCCGAAGGAACTCGACCGACTCAGAGAGGAGCTTGAGGACTCCAGCCCACCCAACAGTCTTTCTACGGCGACTTTTGACGTCAGCGACGAAGCCGGCTGCCAGCTCTTCGCCAGCCGCGTTCGAGAAGAATGGGGCTTAGTCGACGTCCTGGTGAATTGCGCGGGCTATTTCCCGTTCAAGGCTTTCGAAGAGATTTCCTATGCCGATTGGCGAACAATATGCGCCATCAATCTCGACGGGCCATTCCTGGTCACCCAAAACCTGCTGCCGCTGATAAAGAAAAGCAAAGCCGGGCGAATCATCAACATCAGCTCCGGCAGCATTTTCGGTGGAAACCCGGACCAATGTCACTACGTTGCCGCTAAAGCAGGCCTAATTGGCCTGACTCGTTCGCTCGCCAAGGTCTTGGGCCGAGATAATATCACCGTGAATGCCGTCACGCCGGGGTTGACCGTAACGGAGCCTGTTAAGAAAATGTTTTCCAAAGCGGCGCTGTCCAAAGTCGCTGAGGCGCGGGCGCTCCAGCGGGACCAAACTGCCGCCGACCTGGTTGGCGCAGTCTGCTTCCTGGCTTCGGCCGATGCGGCATTTATCACCGGACAGATTATCAACGTCGATGGGGGCAGCAGCTCCCACTAAGTCTGCATGACAGGATCGGAACGCGCTCGGTGGCCAACTCCCGCGACATCCCGGGGATGATATTGATGTCTCTTTGGAAGAAGTTCGCGTCAAACACGGCGCGCACTTTGGTATCGCTAGCTTCCTCTACTGTGCCGACCAGAGAGTAGCCAACATTGTTGAGCACGAAGTCCAGCCTGCCAAATGGGCGTAAGCCTGCTGGACGGCATTCCGAGCTTGATCGGCATCGGTCACATCAAGAGCGAGCGGCAAAACGGCGTCGCCAAACTACTCCTTTAAACCGGCAACGTCAGTCAATTTGCACGCGGTGGCAGCAACTCTATCTCCGCGTTTGAGAGCGGCCTCGGCCCAGATGCGTCCAAAACCGCGAGAGGCGCCTGGGATAAACCAGGTTTTGTTATTCATTCAATCTTTCTCCGAATTCATATTGTTTGTCGCCGGCCCCAGACCGCGCGGCATCAGCTATTCCAGAAAAATGGGCCGGTTGTTAGTTTGGACGGGCTAGGCTAGGCCGATCTGCTGTGCCCGAAGAGCGGGGTCCACGAAGACGTACTCTTCAATGAGCTCGTCTCCTTCCCACCGGGCGGTCGTGCTGAAGGTGAGGTCGAACGCTTTTCCTGTCGGGGCAATCACCTTACCGTTGGGCAGAGTCATCTTCCCGGTGAAGGTCCCCGTGGCCCGGGTGATTACAGTGATCCAGTCGCCGCTTCCGAACTGGGTTGGGTACGGGTCGTTGTGGACGTGGATGTCGGGGAACACGCCAATCATCTGCTGAATCATCGCGGCGTGCGCCTTCCGTCCTTCGATCGGCTTTGCGATCCCCATGACGTGCGCGATGATGTCTGGGTGGTGTATCGCGTTCATCCCTGCGACGTCGTTGGAGTTGAAGGCGTCATCGCCCTTCTTCATGAGCTCAAGTAGATGTGTTGTCCGGTCGGTGATGGTCGAATTCATATATTTTATCTCTATTTTTCGTTCTCATTCCCGCGGGCGTGATGGCAAAGTTAGTCTGCCTTTCATCCGTTCAGGTCACGTTACGGCATGAACCCATCCTTCGCTATGGGGTATAACCCGGAATTTCGAGGCACTTGAAATGTTAGTCTGGGCCGATCAAGGATGATCGGTACTGCGGTTCGGCTTCTGACTCACACTTGGTGGGCCGGGAGCTTCGGTTCCGAAATATTCTCCGATTGCCGGTTCATCTTCTCCGTTGTTTGCCCAGGCAATTGCAGGGCATTGTCAGGCGTTTTCGGAGCTGGAATTGTTGGATTCCCGCGGAGTCGTGAACGCCGTTTCCTGGACGTTTCTCGTGAAGTTTGGGCGATTGATTCCCGGCTAATCCATTGCCAGCTAGCAGCTTTTTTTAGCGGCTCATGGGCTTTGCTTCCAAAATGCTACCTGAAGTGCTGATTCACCTCGGAAATGTCAGTATGTTCGAATGAAAAACTCATCGGTATCCCCGTCGGATGGCCGGGTAATCAGGAAGGCTGGGAAACAAAGACGTGTTTCCCAATTTACGGCTACACCCAACCCCTTGCGCTGAGCGCAACGTTGGATCGACAGCTGGCGTCGGTCAGAAAGCAGGCCGAGAGCGTAACGGCCAAAGTGCTATTAATCGCATTTGTTGCAGGTCTGGCTGCCCTACGCCAGGATTGGGCGGACCGCTCATGTATGCATCGCTTAAACGGTGCTTGCTCAGCGACCCACCACCTACCGCATTCCCATCCATGGCATCCCCGCGTCGCCTTCGTTCCGCTGCCGATCTCCTCACTAGGAGTCGGATTCCGGTTGCCCATGCCGCCGCCGTCTTGGCGCGCGAGCCGAACAGCCCGATTACGCGGACGGTAAAGCTGTGGGGAGACGATGAGAGGCCGTTCAAAAACCTGATTCGGGCCAACACGGCAGCGGCCCGGGAATGGCGCCGCATGATAGGGCGGATCGTCCTCCATTTGGAATGTTACCGGTCGGACGAGCCGGTGTATCGTGGCTGGAGTTTTCCCAGCGCCAAAATGAGGGCCACATTCATCGCATCCATCCAACGGCGGGGTGGTTTCGTGAACGGGCGTATCGGCATGAGCGCCAGCCGCACCAAGAGGGTTTCCACAGGGCGTCCGTTTCTCAACCGTTTTGGGCTTTTATGGGAGATACGGCGGCACCGCCTGGCCCGGGATGTTTCACCGATCTTCCGCGCAATTGGCGCGAAATACCCACACCAGCGGGAGGTAATTTTCCCGCGAGGCTGTGAGTTCGTGCTTGCGGAGTCGCCTCGGGAGTTGCGCGTGGTTCGCGGTGGACAAACCCTGCGCGTGCCTTATCTTGTTTTGCACGAGGTATGACCGCTGAATTACAAAAGCTAGCCAAGGCTCTCGATCAGATCGAACGCCGTTATCCTGCAGGAGGGAAGCGTTACAGCACGATCGTCGAGAACCCCTACGAAGCGGGCTATATGCCCTTTCCGAAGCCCTCAAAGAGGGCGGTGGCCGCCGGCCGTCGTCTGCGGAAACACCAAGGTCAATCCGCTGCCAAGTAACGCGGTCGGGAGTTGCGGAGCGAGCCTCTTTGGGTCAGCCAAACCTTATCAAAGTCGATAAGGAGTAGGTTGTCCCCCCCGGGGGAACTGAAATGCGACTGCATTTCAATAAGCCGTAATTCGGCTTCGACGGGACGGCGCCTAGCCTGAATTCAAGCGAGTCGTCGCTACTGTCAATTGGCCGGATACGGCAAAGGAATGGCTTCTGTCTGGTCGGATTCTGAAATATTCGAAGCGCGAGCCTCGCATAAGGCGTGCCAAAAATCCTCGGAAAATAGGACAATCGGATAGCTTTACGAAGGCCCTATTTGGTCGCCCAAGAATGCGCGATACTGCGCGCATGACAGCGAGACTCCCAGCCGTTTTGACGACCGAGGAATTCGGATTCCTTGTGCGTTATGATCCGCAGGTTGTCCGGCGGTACATCCGGCAGCGCCGGATCAAGGCCCATGGACGACCGGCGCGGATACCTTGTCGCGAACTGGAGAAATTCGGTGTCGATCTCGGGGATGCAGCCATCCTGTTGGCGGAATGGGCGCCAACTCGGCGGCCCGCCCCGTCCATTGCTTATTTGGCGAGCGCCGAAGCCGTCTCCGGGGTGATCGTCCAATAGCGTTTCCCTTGATCCTGCGTGGCATTGCCGTTGTACCGAGCCCACAGCATGCCTTGATTCCGATGGCAAAGGATGGTGGCAGTCAGACCGGGATTTTTGTACGCGGCGACGTGGTAGGTGCAGAACGAATGGCGCAAGCAGTTGTGGGGATGCGGAACCTTGGCATCAGAGAAAAGCTGACTCTTTTCCTTCATGTATTCCGCGGGGGTTAGGCTCCAGCATGCGTCGCTGGTGACGTCCATCCAGGGCCATAGATTTTCCGGCAGACCGTCAATGTAGTGCCGCCGTTTCGTTTTGATTTTATGCTTGGGGAGCAAGAGGCCCCGATCTTTGAAATTGATGTCAGCCTTTTCCAGTCGGT
>Ga0265318_10000984_pt1 | contig 18258 bp, 15 predicted proteins | sample 4821metaG_FD_192431 | JGI IMG/M metagenome (GOLD analysis project Ga0265318, IMG submission 192431) | Rhizosphere microbial communities from Carex aquatilis grown in University of Washington, Seatle, WA, United States - 4-8-21 metaG | ecosystem: Host-associated > Plants > Roots > Rhizosphere >... | reverse complement strand
CGGGGGAGCACGTGCCGGGGACGGTCTACGAGGTCGTGCGCCTGATCGGCGCCGGCGGGATGGGCACCGTCTACGACGTCGAGGACACGAGCATCGGCAAGCGGTACGTCCTCAAGACGCTGCACCCGCAGCTCGGCGCGCGAGAAGACGTCGCCCGCCGAATGCAGAAAGAGGCGCGCACCCTCGCGCGTCTGAACCACTCGAACATCGTCGAAGTGATCACCGCGGGCGTCACCGCCGACGATCTGCGTCTTCCGTATTACGTGATGGAACGGCTCAACGGTCAGTCGCTGCGCGTCGTGATCGAGAAGAAGGGACAGCTCGAGCTTCCGCACGCCTACCACATCGGCATCGATCTGCTCGACGCGCTCGATCACGCCCACGACAAAGGCGTCATCCACCGCGACGTGAAGCCGGACAACATCTTTCTTCACCGGACGCCGGCCGGCGTGACCGTCACCAAGCTGCTCGACTTCGGGATCCTGTCGCTCCTCGACGGCACGGCGCGCGAGACGGGCGGGCGCTTCCTCGGCACCCTCCGCTACTCGGCCCCCGAGCAGCTTCGCGGCGAACGTCCGACGCCCAAGGTCGACGTGTACGCGGCCGGCCTGGTGCTCTACGAGATCATCGCGGGCCGGGGCCCCTTCGACGAGGAGAAAGACCCTCAGGCGATCGGGGCCGCGCACCTGAACACGCCGCCGCCCATGCTGTCGCGCTTCGCGCTGGTCGCGCCCGAGCTCGAGGCGCTGATCATGGCGGCGCTGGCCAAAGACCCGGAGGCGAGACCCCGCGACGCGTTTGCGTTCGCGGCGAGCTTGCGCCGTCTCAAGCGCGCCTTGGCGGGATCGCAAGGGCGCGATTCGACGGAGGACCGGGCGACCGCCGCGGCGGTCATCGGGCCGGAGTCGGCCGCGTCGGGGTACGTCGACGTGCGCGTGCCGTCGTCGGACGGCCCCTACGTCATTTCCCCGGCCCGCGGGCTCCGGCCGCCGACCCAGACGCGCTTCCCGTTGACGACTTTGCCCGGGATCACGCCGCCGACCGTCGGGCCCCCGCTGGCGGATCCGCGCACCTCGGCGCCGACGGCGACTTCGCCGCGGTCGGTCGACCGCTTGGCCCGGACCAACAGCCTCGCGCCCGACACGCTGCCCTCGCCGAAGCACGGCACCGAGCCGATCGACCTCGTCGCGCGGGCATCCCCCGGATCTTCGGTCGCCGGTGCTCCGTCGTCCGCGGGCGACGCGCTGCGCTGGCCCGACGAGCGCGTCTCGACGACCAGCGAAGCTCCGCAGGTGCAGACGCTGTCGGTTCCGGCGCCGCGGTCGCTGCGGTCGGCCGCGAAGATCGCTGGCGCCGCGGCGGTGGTGGGCGCGGGCGCCGCGATGGGAATCTTCGTGTTCGTCGGCCGTACGCCCACCAAGCCGGCAGCGGGGCCTCCGCAAGTGGGGGTCACCGCCTCGGTGGCGCCGCCCGCGAGTGTGGTCGCCGCCGTTCCTCCGCCGGGAGCTCCGTCCGCCGAGCCGGTTGCGCCTCGCGAGGCGCCCGTCGCGAGCAGCGAGCCCACCGCTTCTTCGACCCCGGTCGCCGGGCCGCCGCGTGCAAAGCCGCGGGCGCTGGCGTCTGCCACAGCGAAACCGGCGGCTCCCAAGCCGCGCCTCGATCGGCCTGGACCCGGGTTCTGAAGGGCTCGGCCACGGGGCCGTCCGCTCCGGTCACCTCGGACGCATGCGCGGAGCAGGCTTGGTCGGGTCTTCGGGCCACGAGTGCCTCGGGTAGCGGCGCATCAGCTCTTTGCGTACTCCCGGGTAGTGGCGCTGCCAGAACCCGGCGAGGTCGGTCGTTACCTGGACCGCCCGCCCGTTGGGAGCCAAGAGCTCGAGCACGATCGCGGCGCGACCGCCCAAGCGCGGTCCGTCGGTCATGCCGAAGAAGTCTTGCAAGCGGGAGGCGATGCTGGGCGGCTTGCCGGCCTCGTAGTGGACGGTGATCGAGCGGCCCGCGGCGAGGGTGACCCGCTCCGGAGCCAGCCGGTCCACTTCGGCGGCGCGTGCGCCGGTTGAAGCTCGTAGCGCATCGAGGAGACCTGCGGCGCGGAGCTCGGCGAAGCTCGCGCGTCCGTGGCAAAGGTCCACAAGGGCTGCGCGGACCGCGTCGTCGTCGGGCGCGGCGATCGACGGCTGGACGCTTGCCGCATACCGCGCCCGAGCCAGCCATCGATCGAGCGCACCGTCCGCCGCGAACGCCCCGGTTCCCGCGGCGAGGGCCGCCTGGGCGAGGACGCGGGAGGCCTCTTCGGGGGTCGGCTCGGCCTTCTCCCACTCATGCAGCACGAGCTGCTCCCATGCGATCGACTCCCGCGCTTGCGCGCGCTCGGCCTGCGCGTTCCAGGTGACCTCGCGCCGCTCCTTCACGTCGCCGGGGAAGAGATCGATCAGCCACTCGGGCTCGATGGCGCTTGCGAGTCGAACGACCACGGCGGCACGGGCTCCGCCCCCTGCTCCGCCAGGGCCTTGCGCCCGCTCTTCCGCTTCGAGCGCGACCAGCCACTCGGCGTCGCGGACGACGCTGGTCTCGGCGAGCTCCGCCGACCCGCCGGCGGCGAGCGCGATCTGCCGCCCGCCCGCGCGAACGCGCTTGGCCACGCGATCCGGGTAGCCGGCGAGGAGCGCCATGCAAAGCGCGCCCTCGGCATCGGTTGCCGCGGGCGAGCGGCGGCGATCGCAGGCGCGCGCGAGCTGGGACGCGGCGCGGGCCACGGCGTGCGTCGCTCTCGCGTCGAGCTCGGCGGCGCGAACGGAGCCGGGGGAGAAGCGCGACTCCTGCACCTCCCGGAAGCGGTCGACGAGCGCGGCGATGTCCGAGCGATCGGTCGGCTCGTCGTGGACGCGTCCCGGGCCGAAGCGCTGCTTGCTCGAAGCGCGGATGTCTCCCTCGGAGAGAATCGCCGCCGCGACGCACGCGTCGTCGGCCACGCCGCGCCGCTCCCCCTCGACGACGACGCGCGCGACGCGCGGGTGAACGGCAAATCGGAGCATCGCGCGACCCGTGTCGGTGATCGCACCCGCCGGGTCGATCGCGCCGAGCCGCGCGAGCAGATCCTCGGCCGCGCGGACGTGCGCCTCGGGCGGAGGCTCGAGCCAGGGGACGCTCCCGAACGTTCGCTCCGCCGCCGCGAGGGGCGGCAACGTCGCGATCTCCAGCCTGGTTTGGGCGAGGTCGAGGCGGCGAATCTCGGGCGCGTCGTGCTCGGGGCGCGAGTCGAAGTCGGCTCGCGTATAGAGGCGCAGGCACCGCCCCGCGCGCGTCCGCCCCGCTCGCCCCGCGCGCTGGGTTGCCGACGCCCGGCTCGCCTTTTCGACGCGCAGCCTGGGGAGCCCCGACCACGGCGCCTGCGACGCGACCCGCGCGAGCCCAGAATCGACGACCGCGAAGATGCCGTCGATGGTGACCGACGACTCCGCGACGTTCGTCGAGAGGATCACTTTGCGGCGGTCCGCCCGGAGAATGGCCTGGTCCTGCTCGTTGGGCGACAGGTCGCCGTGCAGCGGGACGACGAGCAGGTTCGCTTCGGCCGCGATCGTTTCGCACGCGTCGCGCGCGCGGCGGATCTCCGCCGCACCGGGGAGGAAGACGAGGACATCGCCGTCGAGGCCTTCGACCACCAGCCGGCGCACGGCGGAGGCGACCAGCGATGCGAGCGGGCGGTCTTCGGGGGCGGGGAGGTGCTCGACGGCCACGTCGAACCGCCGCCCCTCCGATCGCAGCACGGGGGCGCCGAGATACGAGGCGAGCGCCTCGGTGGCGAGGGTGGCGCTCATCACGACGACGCGCAGGTCGGGGCGCCGGCTGCGCCGCAGGCGCTCGACGAGCGCGAGGGCGACGTCGCCTTGCAAGTGCCGCTCGTGGAATTCGTCGAGGACGACGGCCGAAACGCCGGCGAGATCGGGGGCGCCGAGCAGCTTGCGGCCGAGCACACCCTCGGTGACGAAGCGGATGCGCGTTCGCGCGCTCGACACGTCTTCGAAGCGCACTTGGTAGCCGACCGTTCCGCCGACGCTCTCGCCCAGCTCTTCGGCGACGCGCCGCGCGGCAAGGCGCGCCGCCAGGCGGCGCGGCTCGAGCACGATGATCTCGCCCGGCGCGAGCCCCGAATCGAGCAGGGCTCGCGGGACGCGTGTCGTCTTGCCCGCCCCGGGGGGCGCTTCGATGACCAGGGTGGGATGGGTTCGCAGCGACGCGACGATCGCGGGCAGGAGCGGGTCGATCGGGAGCGGCTGCATCTATGGGGTCTCGTCTTCCTGTATTAAGAGCCCCATGCGTCTTCGCACAGCCGTTCCGCTGGCGCCGCTGACGACACTGCGCCTCGGCGGCGCGGCCGCGCGCATGGCCGACATCGAGGGCGAGCCGGACGTCGTCGACGCCGCGCGGGACGCGCAGTCCCGGGGCGAGGCGATGTTCGTGCTCGGAGCGGGGAGCAACGTCGTCGTCGCCGACGAAGGGTTTGCCGGGCTGGTCGCGCGAATGGCGGCCCGTGGCGTCGACGTCCGCCGGGAGGGCGGTCGGATCGTCGTGGACGTCGCGGCGGGCGAAATCTGGGACGATCTCGTCGCGCGCGCGGTGGACGAAGGCTGGTGCGGTGTCGAGTCGATGAGCGGCATCCCGGGATTGGTCGGCGCGACACCGATCCAGAACGTCGGCGCGTACGGCCAGGAAGTGTGCGAGACGATCGCGCAGGTGCGTGCGTACGACCGCGCGCTCGGAGCCTTCGTGGATTTGGCTCCCCGCGACTGCGCCTTCGGGTACCGAAGCAGCGTGTTCAAGCGAAGCGAGCGCTGGATCGTGACGCGCGTGCGCTTTTCGTTCCAGCCGGGGCGCGACGCGCTCGTGCGGTACGGGGAGCTGGCGCGCGCTCTCTCGGTCGCCGAAGGGGCGAGCGCGCCATCGCGTCGGGTGCGCGAGAGCGTCCTCGCGCTCCGGCGGGCCAAAGGCATGGTGCTCGATCCGGGCGATCCCGAGTCGGTCAGCGCCGGGTCGTTCTTCGTCAATCCCATCGTCGACGCCTCCACCCTCGCGTCGATTGCGGCGCGGGCCGGCGCGCCGCCGCCGAGCTTCCCCGCTGGAGAAGGGCGCCACAAAGTCGCCGCGGGCTGGCTGGTCGAGCGCGCCGGCTTCGCCAAAGGGTGGGGCCAGGGACGGGTGGGGGTGTCGCGCAAGCATGCGCTCGCGCTGGTCCATCGCGGTGGGGCCACCACGGGTGAGCTCCTCGCGCTGGCCAGGGCGATTCGCGACGGCGTGCGCGCCTGCTTCGGCGTGACGCTCGAGCCCGAGCCCGTGCTCGTGGGCTGCTCATGGGAAGAGGGCAGCCTGTAACGCGAGCAGTGCCGCCGCGATCCCGACGGCGGGACCGAGCGCCCGCGCGCATCCTTCGACGTGCCGTTGCGCGAGCGGCACCACGGCGAAGGCCGCGATGCCCCCCGCGTAGCCCACGGTCCACACGCGCCAGAAATAGCCGGCGTGCGCGCTCCACACGACCCCGGCGGGGTTCGGATCGGGATACACGGCGAACTGGATCGACCGCACGACGGCGTACGCGGCCACGGCGCCGACGAGCCCCCACGCGAGCGAGAGGGCGAACGGGACGAGCGCCGGGCCGTCGCGCTTCAGGACGCGCGCTCCTTTCGGAAGTCGATGACGCGCGGGCACTCGGGGTCGGGGCCGTGCGCGCCATCCACGAACGACGCGACGACTTTGCAGCCCCCTTTGCACACGGCTCGCAGCGAGCACGAGGCGCACGGCTCGGGCGGGGCGTCGACGTACGCGCGCCAGCGCGCGAGCTCCGGTTCGAACCCGTAGTCGCGGGCGATGTCGGTGCCCGCGAGATCCGTGGCGCCCGTGAAGCTGCAGGGCGCCACCCGGCCGTCGGCGGTCACCGCGGCGAGCGCGTCTGCGGCCTCGCAACCCATGACGCCGAAGCGCGTCAGGAGCGCGGGGTCGCCGGCGAGCGCGTCGTCGGCGGAGAGGAAGGGAACGAGCGCGCAGTCGATACGGATGTGAAATGCGCCGTCGCCGCAGAGGTCTTTCGTCAACGCACGCAACGTCGGAGCGAGCGATCGGGATTGGGCGGGCGACAGGCGCCGGGCGACGTAGTCGAGCGACGCGGCGCGCCCGGCGGGTTTGTAGCGCAAGAGCTGGGCCTCGCGTGCGCCGAGCGAGCGTGCGCGCGCGAGGGTCTCGGCGAGCGCTCCGAAGCTGTCCCTCGTCAGCACCACGTTGACGCCGACCGTCACGCCGGCGCTCGCGAGCCGCTCGATGGCTCGCTCGGCGGGCGCGCTGGCGTCGAAGCCGCGCACGCGCGCGTACGTCTCGCCCCTTCCGTCGTAGCTGACGTTCACTTGGGCGAACGCGCGCAGCTTGTCGATGCGCGCTTCGGTGAGTCCGAGGCCGCTCGTCGTGAGCACCGGCGTGATGCCGCGCGCAAGGGCGGCGGCCGCGAGCCGGTCGAGGTCGTCGCGCGTCGTCGGTTCGCCGCCCCCGAACGCGACCGTGAATACGCCGGCGTCTCGCAGGGCGTCGAGCCGCTGCTCGATCGCGTCGCGCGAGGGCTCGAAGCCGTCCGGACGCGCATCGATGTAGCACCCCTCGCACCCCGCGCCGCACCGCGCGGTGACCGCCAAGTGCACTTCGAGCGGGCCGCTCGGCCCCGGGGCATCCGACCACGCCTGCCCGCCGTCCAGCCCCAGGGCGCGCACGCCCTCGCGGTCGAGCGCGACGATCGCCGCTGTGGACTCGAGCTTGACCCAGGCTCCCCAGGACTCGAAGCGTACGATCACGGCGATCGCTCCCCGCGTGGCGGTCTCTCGGGCGGTGCCTTGCGTGCCGGAACGACCTTGGTGGACTCTTTTGCGAGCGCGGCGACGACCGCCGCGAAGACCGCCGCCCCGACGGTGGCGGTGACGAACAATGTGTCGACGACGCTCCCGATGCTCGAGCAGTTGGCGCCGTGGCCCAAGCGCACCCGCCGGACGTGCTCGACCAACGCTTCGGGATCGCGGATCGCCGCGCCGCCAGGCATGCCGCCGTCGAAGTCGCGATCGGCGTCGCGGTCATCGCGGTCGTCGGCCCCGCTCACAGCCCGAAGCCCTCGAGGTACTCTGGGCTCACCGCGTCGAGGAGCACGAATGCCGCCGCGAAGACCGTAGCGCTGCATAGCAGGGCCCGCCCGACGCGCGCCGCCGGCCAAGGAGAACCCACGGCGCTCCACGCGCGCGCGACGAGGACGAGCGGCAGAGTCGCGGCGCCGAGCAGCAAGAACGGCTTCGCGTTGCCCGACTCGTACCGCGAAGCGAGCACCCCGCCCGCGATCCCCAGGAAGGCCGCGAACGGCACCGCCACCGGCGCCAGGCCGCGGAGCGCACGAGCCGTCTCCCCGAGCGCGTGGCGACGCCGCGCGCGCTGGAGCGCGATCGCCGCGAGCCCGGCGTACGTGGCCATCACCCCGATGGCCGCGCGTCTCACCCACCGTCGAAGCAAGAGCCGCTCGACCCCGCGAACGAAGCGCGTGTCGAGGAGGCTCGCGTGCGACCGAGCCTCCGCCGCCGCCTCCTCGACCGCGCCGTCGGACGCCAGCGCTCCGATGAGCTCGCGCTCGGCAAGGCCCGCGGTCAACGGGTCCGCCCGAGGGTCGCCGGCGACGTCGCGCAGCACCACGATGGCATCGCGCGGCCGCCCCAGGCGCCCCAGCCACGCTTCGGCGACCAGCATCCGCGCTTCCACGCGTACGATCCCGGGCGGGAAGCCCTGTGCCTCGCGGGCGAGCGCGTCAATTGCGACGGGGTCGCTCGCGAGCGCGGGACTCCGGCGGACGCGCTCGAGGTGCGCGAGGGGCACGTATCCCCCCTCGGAGCGCGCCCGGAGCCAGTCGAGGCGTTCGGTCGCGCGCACCGCCCAGCGGGTCTCGGGCGCCGCGGCGGCGCAGGCGCGGTCGTGGGCGGCGGCGCGCTCGAAGTCTCCCTCGTCTTCGTCGAGCTCGCCCAGCCGATACAAGGCCTCGGCGGCCGCTTCGCCGTCGCCTTCGGCCGACGCCGCGCGATCGAGCATCGCCCGTGCGATGTCTCGCTCCGGCGGCAGCGCAGAAAGGGCCTCCTTGGCGTGATCCAGCGCTGCGCGCGTCTCGACCGCCGCGGGCGCGAAAAGACCGAGCGACGAGACGAGGAGCGCGAGCGTCGGCGTTCGCATCGTGACGGCGGAAAGCTTCCACGCGTGCGGGGCGTTGTCCATGTGCACGGGTCCGCCCCTGCTATAGAGAGCCCAGCGGGATGAACCTTCGCGCAGCCGCCTCGCTCGCCGTCGCCGTTGCGATGGCCGGCTGCCACGGGTGCCACGATGGCCATCCCTACGTGCCGTACGCCATCGAATCGGCGGCGCCGCCCGCGCGCGCGCCCGAAGCCGGGTCGCCCGTCGCCTCCGCGGCGCCCGACGCGGGGCACACGCCCGCGTTCTCGGGCGAGCCCGCGACGCTCGCACCGCCCGGTGCCGTGCGGTGGAGCATCGACGGGGTCGCCCTCGAGGCACCCGAGGGGCACGTCATCGTGTCCGCGGTGGCCCGGGATTTCGACGACGACGGCGCGAAAGACGCGTTCGCGATCGTCCGCGCGAACGACGGCAACGGGCCGGGCGAGCTGGCGTACTATCACGCGCTCGCGCACGCCGACGCGCTTCAGCCGCAGGCGACCTTCCCGCCGCCGGCGTTGCCTGGCGACCCGGGCTGCACCCCCGTCGATCGCCTGGTGGCCATTGGCCCGCGTTCCGTGCTCGTGGAGCTGGGGATGGCGCAGTGTCCCCCGCACGCGCCGAGCGCCCCGGATCGTTGGGTCGCCGTCGTCCGCGGGGGTGCGCCCGCCAACGTGCGTCTCGCGGTCGCCCTGACCGACCCGCCTGGCGCGGGGGCGCTCTCCGTCGACGCAGAGACGGCCGACCGCGACGCCGACGCATTGGAGGACGTGGCGCTGCGCATCAGCCTCGAAGGGGGGGCGCCGCAGGTCGAGCGAGGACCGCGCGTCGGGGTGGTCTTCGCGTGGCTCGATCGGCCCGCTGGTCTCAGCCGCGACTTGGCGGCGACCGAGTCCTCGTTCGCGTCCCTGGCGGCGACGGCGACGGCGCGTGCGCTGCGCCGCAAAGAGGCTCCCGAGGTGCCGGCCTATGCCGCCCAAGTGCGAGCGCTCTGGCGAGCGGTGTGCGCCGAGAGCGGGTCGCCGCGGGTGATCGGAGCGAACGCGGTCGTGTGTGGAGCGGCGCGGTCGCTCGAGAGTCTGGGGCTCGCCGAGGCGCGCGCGTACGCGACGATGGGCGATCCGCTGCGGGCGGCGCTCGCGATCGATCGCGTCGAGCGACCCTCCCCGGTGCACACTGGGTCGCGCCTCGCCGAGGCGCAGAAGTGGATGGCGCAAGTGGCCCCCCCGGCCAGCGCACTCTCTCTGCGAGCCGTGGCCGCCGTGCCCGCGGTCGAGGGCGGTCGCGAGCCCGCGTGGGGGTCCCTCGCGTTCGAGCCGGGGGGCAAACTGCTGGTGCGGACGCGGGCCGGGGTGGTGCGGGTCGATCCGGACGCCGGCGACGAGGCGGCGGCCGACGGCGTGGCCGAATGGAAGTCGGCGGTGACGTCGCCGGACGGCGTGATGCGCTGGATGGAGACGTACGACCCGTGCGACGGATTGGCGCTTCGGGCCGCGTTCGCGACCGCCTCCAACGACGACCCGCACGACGTCGCCCTTCCCGTGGCCCCCCCACTGGGCGACCGATGCGTCGGTTCGCGCGGCCCCCACCCGCGCACGCTCCCGGTCGCATGGGGGTCAGCAGGAATCGAGGCGATCGTCGAGGGCGAGCCGGTGCTCATCGCGCCCGACTTCACGCATGCGACGATCCATGCCTCCTTTGCCGATCAGCCGTTCGCGCCCGGCGCGCCCCGCTCGCCCGATGGGACGCTCGTGGTCATCCCGACGGTCGCCGGAGTGCTCGTTCGCAGCGTCACCCGTGCGCGCCTGCTGCGCGCGCCGGAGCTCGACGGCACGTACGCCGATCAGCACGATTGCGCCGTGAGCAACGGCGGGACGCACGTCGCGTGCGTGCGCGCGGGCCGGGCCTGGGTGGGCGCCTGGGACGGGCTGTAAAGCGTTTTCGCCTTCCGCGTACGTCGGAGCGGCCGCACCCTCACCGCGTGCGTCGCCCATCGCCCGGTTCTCGGGATCACTTGTGCGTGCAGAGAACGTCGTTGGCGTCGCGCGTGCTTTGCAGGCACTGAATCGTGTGGTCGGCGCAGCGGACGACGAGAACCCCGTGGGCGAGCAACGTCGTGAGCTGCGCGCCGGAGTAACGGGCGATCGACTCTCTCGGCAGGGTCGCGTCGCACCCGCGCTTTTCCAGCAGAATGTCGATGCGCCGTCCGCTCGAGACCACATCGGTTCGCCCGACGGCGCGGAGCTGATCGGCGATCTGTTTCGCGAACGCCGGGTCGGCCGGCGCGTCGCTCCCTTGCGGCGCCTGCATCGCGGCCATGTACTGGATGGCTTGAAGTTGTACCTCTTGGGGCATGGTGATGAGCACGGTCGGGCTCGTCGTCGGCACCGGTCGGGGGGGCATCACGCGCTGAGGGGTGGCGGCGACCGTGTCCGCGGTGGGCGGGGGGGTCGCCGCCGGCGGCGGGGTCGTCGCGGCGGCGCTCGCCGTCGGGTGGATATCTTCTGGTTGCCCGCCTTTGTCGCATGCGACGCACGCGGTCGAGAAGCCGAGGGCGAAGATCGATAGACTGCGGACCATGGGGCGATTCTGATACCAAACGGGGTCGTGCGAAAGCTCTTCGCGGCGCTCCTCTGGAAGGCGAAGGCGTCGGCGATCGCGATGGCGACGCTCGGGCGGCAAGCGCCGGCGCAGCAGGACGCCGGGATGCCGCGCGCGGAGATGAGGTGCGAGCGCGCGGACGCGCCCGGGCGCGTGCGGTGCGAAGTCGAGGCGCGCGTTGCCTCGGGCGAATCGATCGCCGCAGGGGACGTCGTCATCGTCCGCACGCCCCCCTTCGTCACCGCGCTGCGCGGGCGCATCGGACCTCACGACGCGACGACGCGCGAGGCGGACATCTGGCGCTGGGCGCTGGCTCTCGCCGCGCGCGAGCGAGGGAGCGGGGAGGTCGAGGCGCGCGTACGGCTGGTCGTCTGCCGTGGTGCGACGTGCACGCCGCGCGAGGTCCCGATCACGGGGCGGGTCGTCGTCGGCGAGTAGGCGGCATCGAGAACTTGGCCCCGGACCACGTGCCGCGGCGACAATCCGGTACGATGCATCTCCCCGGCCGGTTGCGATCGACGACGCTCGGCGATCTGCTCGGAGCGCTCCACCGCGCCCGCGCGAGCGGAACGTTGGAGCTCGTCGAAGACCGCGGCCGCACGCACCGTGTCCATCTGGCGCATGGGCTCGTCACGGCCGTGGAGCTCGACGGCGCCGGGCTGTCGCTCGCCGAGATCCTCCGGAGGGAGCGCGCCGCCGATGAGGACGTCCTGCGAAGGTCGCTGCTTCGCGCGATGTCTTCCCGGCGGCTTCACGGCGAAGTGCTCGTCAGCGAGTTTCGCCTCTCGCCGACAATCGTAGGCGAGGCGCTACGCCGTCAGATCGGCGCGCGCCTGTCCGCCATCGACGAGCTCGCCGACGCACGCGTTGCGTTTCGCGTCGCCTTGCGCCAGCCGCGCTGGGCGCTCCACAGCCTCCCCCTCGGTCCCCGCGAGTTTCTGTACGGCCGGCGCCGAGCGCGCGAGCGCGGATCTCCGAAGTGGGAGGTCGCCGCGCCGCCCGCGCCTGCGGTCGCCGAGCCGAGCGCATGGGGCGTTCTCGGCGTCGCTCCGGGAGCCGACGTGGCGGAGATCAAGCGCGCGTACCGTCGCCTCGCGCGCGCCGTCCACCCGGACTTGCACCCGGAGGCCACCGACGAGCAGCGCCGGGCCCTCGAAGCGCGATTCGTCGTGATCAACGAAGCCTATCGGGCTCTCGTCGCGTAGTCCGACTAGGGCCTGTTGCCAGGGAAGGCGCGAAACTAGTGACTCTGCATCAGCGCTTGCAAAGCGAGCTTCGCCTCGGGCACGTAGTGCGAGTCGGGGAAGCGACGCAGAAGCGCGCGCCACGTGTTCTTCGCGTCGTTGTAGGCCTCGATGTCGGTCTGGCACCAGGCGAGGAGCTCGAGCGCGTCGTCTTGCACCTCTTTGTCGACCGATTGCTCGCTGAGCGGGGCAAGGATCGCGATCGCGTCTTTCGGCTTGTGCAGCTTGCGGTAGGCGCTCGATAGCTCGAGCTTGGCCTGCGGAGCGACCGCCCCCGCGTCATCGTAGTGCAGCGACTCCTCGAACGCGCTGGCGGCCTCCTGCCAGCGCTGCAGCCGCGAGCTCTCGAGCCCTTGCAAGTAGAGAAACCAAGCTTGCTCGACCCGGGCCTTGTCGACCGCGTCGGCGAGGAACTGCGACTCGGCCTTCGTCAGCGGCTTGACCCTCACCGCGTCCCATCCCTTGACCAAGTCGACGCGTTTGCCGTCGCGCACCAGATTGTAAAACTTCGCGGCTTCGAGCTCGGCCGCGTGGCGGTCGGCCTCGCGCTGCTTCAGCTCGTCGATCTCCTGCTTCATGCGCGCGTTTTCGTCGCGCAGGTGCTTGCCTGTCGCCTCGATGGCCTCGACGCGCGCGTCCACGAAGAACTTGAGGCCGACGAAGACGACGATGACGAAAGCGACGTATGCGGTAGCGCTGTTCCACCGCAGGCGCCCCTCGTACCCCTGCTGGCGGCGGGCTATCGACTTGATGTCGGCCGAGAGGGCGTTCGTCAGGTTGTTCGTCCGGATGACGAGACCGCGCGACTCGATGATCTCGCGCTTGATCTCGCGCAGCTCGTCGTCGGCTTCGTGCATCGCGGCATCGCTCTCCTACGCCGCCGCCCGCGTGTCTCGCAAGCGAATCGTGAGAGCTCTGGCGTCCACGGCGGCCCTGGCGGTCGAATCCTCTCCTGGGGCTGCCCGCTCAGCGCACCACGGCCCGAACCTTCACCTTCACTTTGTCACGCCCGTCGACGTACCAATCGAGGGGCACCACCGTTCGCGACCAGCTCGGAAACGGCTCCGGACCGCCGTTGCTGTTCTGCGGCCGCAGAGCGTCGAGCGTGAACGCGGGCAGCCGCTCGGTCACTCGCCCGCGGTACGCCATCCCTTGCGATGGAACCCGAAACTGCAGCACGAGAGCTCGCGCGGTCACGGTTTGCTTCGGCTCGTTCATCAAGAGCTGATCGAGCGTCTCGGGCGGCGCGAGATCCGGTACGACGTCGTAGCCGGGGACGACCTCGACATCGACGTCTTTGCCGGCGAGCTCGGAGGGCATCGTCACTTCGACCACTCGCGTGAGCTCGGGCCCGATCTGCGGCACGAGGTGCAGCCGCAGCCGTGCCTTCGCCCCGGCGTCGACAACCGGATCGAGAAGCTCGACGCCTCGCAGCCGCCACAGGTCGCGCGCGTACTTGACTTCGAACCGCGCGCTCACTTTGGCGATGCGAACGTGCTCCCACGGGTTGTTGAGCACGTCGCCGATGGTGCTCACGAGCTTGGACCGGGCCCATTCGCCTTCGTCGGGCGCGCCGCCGGCCGAGATTCCCACGTCTTCGAGATCGACCGTGCCGTGCCCCCCGACGTCGATCCTCGATGTCAGCTTCCACGTGAGATCGCGGCGCTCGCTCGTGGTCGCCTCGATGACCGATCCGAGGACCACCGAAGCAAGACCCGGCCCCATGAACTTGTCGTCGGTGATTTCCGAGTGCCAGTGGGTCTTGGGCGCTCCGACCGCGCCGACGATGTCGATGTCCACCGGGATCGTCGGCGCCGTCACGTTTTCGTCGACGATGATCGCGGTTTGGCGGTCTTGCACCAGAGCCCCCAGCGGGCGCGCGCACTCGCCGACCTTGTGGGACGCAAGCGCGCTCGCATTGACCCAGAGCACGCGCCCGATGCAGGTCGGGATGTCGCTGTCGCCGCCGTTGAGCATCGGGTGACCGAAGGCCGCCACCTTTCCCGCTCCGTCGACATACGTCGCCGTGCCGAGCCCCATGATCGACACGTCACCCCGCGCGAGCTCCACGCCGAGGCCGCCCCCGTTGACGAAGTGCTTGGGCGAATCCGGATCGGGCACGTCGGTGCCGCCGCCCCCTTGAAGCGGATCCAGGCCGAGCGGCTCGACGAGCTTGCGCAGAGCGGCCGCGGCGTGATCGCTCACGCCGGCCATCATCAGCGGCGTGGCGGCCCGCGCCATGGACTGCGCCGGATCGAGCCGATTGCCCAGTCGGTCGGCGAGCTGGCGCGCGTGCGCTTGCAGGTCGTACGTGCCGGGGGGGCCGTCGAACGTTTCGATGGACGACGCGTGCGCCGGGCCGGGCGACGGCTGCGTTCCGATCGCGCCCGGAAGCGGCGCGCCACGTTCGAGCGGCCAGAAGCCCGGTGGGATGGGCCGTCGCAGCTCGGCCAGCATGAGGTCGATGGGGGTCACGCCGGCGACCGGCTCGATCTCGAACTGCGACATGCTGTACGCGTAGGCACCCGCGAGCCGCCCATCGATGTAGATGGGGCTGCCGCTCATGCCGCGAACCGTCTTGACGACGTCGAGGCGCGGGTTCGGCGTCTTGATGACGATGAGCGCTTCGCCGGGGCGAAAGTGGTGCAGAATCCCGATCACTTCGACGTCGAAGCGCTCGGGCTGCGTGCCCTTGAACACGGTCAGACCGTATCCCTTCATGCCGTCTTTGATCTCCGAGACGGAGATCGTCAGCGGCCTCGTGTCGCCGTGTGCGAGAGGGACGCTCGCGCCGAGCGCGACGAGGACGCCGGCACAAAGGGCGCCGAGCAGGGCCGATGTGGTTCGCACGCGGCCCAGTGTCGCCCGGCGAGGGCGACTCGCGCAAACGGGGCGTGTAGTGTGGCGTCGATGGGCATCGCGCTTGCGGCCGCCCTGGTGGCCTTCGCGGTCGCGCACGTCGCGCTGGTCGCCGGCCTTGCGCGGCGGGGACCTTGGTGGCGCGCGGTTCTCGCGCTGGCGGCCCCTCCGCTCGCTCCGTGGTGGGGCTGGCGGGAGGGGATGCGGTCGCGCACGATCGCGTGGGGGACGGCGCTCTTTCTCTACGCGATCGGGGTCGCTGCGGCCTGAGCGGTGCTAACCCTAGGCGGACGAACGATGCCGATCGTGCACCTCATTTGCGGCTCGACCGGTGCAGGCAAGACGACCTACGCGAAAGCGCTGGCCGATCGCGTGCGCGGAGTTCGCTTCTCGATTGACGAGTGGATGGCGACCCTGTTTCTCCCGGACCGCCCGCCTCAGCTGAGCTCCGCTTGGGCGATCGAGCGTGCCGCACGCTGCGAGGGGCAAATGTGGACCATTGCCGATCAGCTCGTCGCAAGGGGCGTCGACGTGATCTTCGATGTCGGGCTCTCGAGGCGCGAACATCGCGACCGCTTTCGCATGCGCGCAGCTCGAGCGGGAGGAAACTCGAAGCTGCACTACCTCGACGTAGATGCGGAGACGAGGCGCGAGCGGGTGCGTGTGCGCAACACGCTGGGGTCCGGCACGTTCGCGTTCGAGGTAACCGACGAGATGTTCGACTACCTGGAGAACCTGTTCGAGTCGCCGGACGACGACGAGCTTCACGAAGCCATGATCGTGTGTTCCTGAGGCGGCGATACGTCGGCGAAACGAGGCGGTAACCCATTCGGGTACTCGGGCGCGTCATGCTTCTTCAATGATGAGCGCATCAATTCGCCCCGACCTCGCCGCGCCCTTCGTCGACACGATGCCCGCCCGCTACCGCCAGCTCTTCGACGCGGCCGCAGCGCGGGAGCACGCCGCGATCATCGAGCGCCGCGCAGGAGAGCCCGCGCACGTCGAAATCTGGAGGCGCCTGCCGAACGGAGGGGCGGTCGTCTGCGTTGTGGCCGACGATCGCCCGGGGCTGCTGTCGTTCATCAGCGCCGCGCTCGTGGTTCACGCCCTGGATGTCGTTGCCGCGCAGATCTACACGCGCTCGCTGCCCGAGGGCGCGGAAGCGATGGACCTCTTCTGGGTGCGTCGCGACGGCGCCGCGGCATCGCCTGTCCTCGCCTCGGACGCATCCGGCATCGCCGGGGTGCTCCGGGGGCTGATCACGCGCGAGCTGACCATCGACGCGGTCGTACGCCAGACCGGTGTGCGGCCGACGCCGTCGCCCGGCGCTTCGACGCACGTCACGTTCGAAGAGGCTGAAACGGGCCTGGCCGTGCTCTCGGTCGAAACGTTCGATCGCCCGGGCCTCCTTCTCGCGATCACGCAGGCGCTCTCCCGCGCGCGCGTGCAGATCATCGGTTCGGAGGCGATGTCGCGCGACGGCCGCGTGGTCGACCGCTTCACAATCGTCGAGCTCGACGGGGCACCGCTACGCCCGCAGCGCCGCGGCATTCTCCAGGTCGAAGTGCTCGCCGCGATCGATGCGGTCGCGCGGGGGGAATCATGAGGCCACCACCTCGACTGAAGCTGGGTCTATGACCCGGCGCGACTACTTGACGGTCTTCTTCGCGTCGGCAGCGCTCTGGTCGTAGCCCTCGACGTGGATCGCGAACGCGGGAGTGCCCAGGCGGCGGCGCTCGCGCTTGTTGCGCTTGCCGTTCGTGGTCGTCTTGCGCTTGCGGATACGCTCGAATTGTTGCGTCGAAGAAACCATGCGCCACCTCTGACAGAAAAGAGCGGGGGCGGCAAGATGAGCGGTGCGGCGGCGCCTGTCAAGTGGGGGGCTTGTCTCAGCTCGCAGGCCTGACCGTGACCGTCCACGTGAAGGTCGGACTCGAGAACGGCGGCACTCGCGCGGTCATGAGCCTCGCGCGGATGCACGCCTCCGCGGGCTGGCCGGCGGCCGGGCCCGAGACGGCGACGTTCTGTGCGCTGCCGTCCGACTTGAACGTGATCGTCGCGTGCGAGATCGCATCGTCGGGACCGAGACAGTAGCGCGTCGCCGGTAGCACCGTTCCGACTGCGCCCTGCACGGCGCCCATCGCCGGCTTGAGCGGCACGTCTCCCGCCGGTGGCGGGGAGGACGGGACAGCGGAGAGCGGCGAGGTGGGCGGCGATGCGGCCGGCTGCGCGCCGATGCCCACGGCTTTCTTCATCAGCGCCTCCAGGCTTTGGTCGCTGACGGCCGGCGGCGAAGGCTTGCTCGGCCCGTTCGCCGCGGGCGCTGCCGCGATTGCGGGCGTAAGCGCGGCGGACGAGGGGGCTGCGCCGCGCACGGCGCCCGACGGCTCCGCGTGCTTCGCGACGACCTCGACGGCGGAAGGCTGCTCGGGAGGAGCCGGCCGATCGGTCGGGTCCCCGTGCGTCGCCGCCGCGCCCGCCACTGGCTTGTCGCTCGCGCTTTCCGGCCCCGGCGACGGCGCGGGCGTTCCGCTGCTTCCGGGGATGGTGGCCGTCCGCACCGGCGCGCTCTGCAACATGGCGGTGGCCAGCGCGGGACGAGTCGAGTCCGCGCCCCGCGTCTGGAAGAACACCGTCGTCAGCAAAGCTCCCAACCCCATTCCGGCCCCTAGCGCGATCCACACCGCGCTCGCCCCACCCGTTCGATCGGGGTTGGCCGCCATCGCGGTCGGGCGCGCCGTCTCGGGAGACAAGGTGGCTGGCGACAGCGTCGAAGGGTGCGGCAAGGCGACCGGAGAAGCTGCCGCCGCGATCGAGGGCGTTCGCATCGCTGCACCGGGCACACGCGGCGCGTGCACGGGGGGCAGACGAGCCGCCACCGGAGCGGGTTTGGGTAAAGCACTTTTCGCTGGGTGGCCCACCCCGGGCAGCGTTTGAGATGTGGCTCCGAACGGGAGCGTCATCGTCGGCATGAACCGAGCTGGGGGCTGTGGCCTCGGGGTCGTCGCTTCGACCCCGAGGAGCATCGGGGTGGTCGGCGTGGGAGGCGGAACGGGCGGCAGAGCGATCTCGCCGGCGACGGGCTCGTTGGTCCGGACGGGGGAAGGCGCCACGGACGGCGGAGGTTGCCCGACCTCGGGAGCCCTGGTGCGCTTCGCGTCCGCCTCGCTCGCGGCGAGCGCGGCGAAATCGATCATCACCGAGTTCTCTTTCCAATCGTCGGGAGACTCAGCGGACGGCGCCGGTGTCGTCGCGAGCTTCGCGACCTCCTGAAAGCTGATGCGATCCCTTTCTCTCGACTCGTTGCTCATAATGGTATCGCCCC
>Ga0265318_10000983_pt1 | contig 18263 bp, 17 predicted proteins | sample 4821metaG_FD_192431 | JGI IMG/M metagenome (GOLD analysis project Ga0265318, IMG submission 192431) | Rhizosphere microbial communities from Carex aquatilis grown in University of Washington, Seatle, WA, United States - 4-8-21 metaG | ecosystem: Host-associated > Plants > Roots > Rhizosphere >... | reverse complement strand
GGGGCAGGCGCTTTTTGGTGCAATGCGCCTCCGCTCGCAAACACCGCTTCGTGCCCGCGGCGATTTGTCATCATGGGCTTTTCATATGAACGCGAGGTGGGCGAGATGCTGCATTCCTACAACCACCGCTGCGAGGCCATCCTGGCACAGGTCTTTAACAGCCAGGATTTCCTGATGTGGACTTATAAACCTAACCGTTCCCCGGCCACGATCGCGCCAAGCCAGAATATCAATCTTTTCCAAAGGTTCATCACCTTCGACCAGATCGCTCCGGGCAAAGCCGCCATCGGGACCGTGCATTACGCTCCGAACGGGGTCAAGGATTACGACCTGGGCAACCCCAACCCGGTCAGGTCAGAGTGTTATGACTGGATGAATTTCCCGAACTTTCAGGGCGATATCCGCACAGTGACTTCCCAGGAATGGGGAGGCGATGAAGAGTCGTACCAACAATGGTGGCTTAAACACCTGCCCAAAGTGGCCGGACGCAAGAACGGCATCCACAACAATTGGTGGCAATACATTGCGAACCCAAATAACGTGATCGTTTAATGAGGTTCAGGATTTAAGGTACGAAGTGCAGATATCAATTCACTTCGATTTAGCCACCTTGTATGCCTTAATCAGGATCTGTTTGAGGACCGCGATGTCAACCTCGCCCAGCGATCTGATGTACAGACAGCCCTTCCCAGTCTTGTGCTTCCCGAGTTTGGATAATTCACCTTCAAGATAATCGAGGGCGCACATCATGTAAATCGTAATGGCTTCCTTCCGCGGAGAGAAGCCGATCAGGAGCGTGTCGCCCTGCCGCCCGCTTTCATAGACATAGTGATAGGTACCGAACCCGACGATCGACGGTCCCCACATGACTGGCTTTAATTTCGACACCATCTCCATCATACCCGACAGGGCAATGCAATCGGCGCGCCGTTGAGGATCCTTGATCTTGTTGAGGAAGCCGGTTACGCTGCTTACGGTAGGTTTCGTCTTATTCTCAGGCATAAAATAAACTCCCGCTTTAAAATCGTGTTGCGCTGATAAAGCGGCGGGACCTTTACCCTACCGATTTCGTCAGCCGACCTTGCAAGCGATGATCGTAATATCATCGATAAAACTTTTACCATCCGCAAAATTACCTACCGTTACGAGGACGGCATTCGCCAGCTCTTGGGCGGTCAAACCGGTGTTGTCGCGGACAAGCTTTCCAAGGCGTTCGGTCCCGAATTGTTCCCCCTGGGCATTCATGGCTTCGGTGATGCCATCGGTGTAGAGAAGCAGGATATCCTCATCTTTCAACTCTACTTGTTGCGTGCCGACATTGAACCCTTCCATTAACCCGATAGCTGGACCGGTGGGGCGCAGCCAGGTCTCTTCCTTCTTTGCAGCCCCATACAGATATGCAGAATTATGCCCGGCGTTGGCATACGTAAATATGCGCGTGGCGGGATCAAATTTAGCAAAGAAAATAGTGACGAAGGTTGTGAACTTGATGTTGTGAATGTAAAGGCGATTGATACGTTCCAGCACGTCGAGCGGCGACAATGCTTCAGGCACCAGCGTATGAAAAGCAGTCTGCAGGCTGCTCATCAACATGCCCGCAGAAACGCCGTGCCCACTCACATCGGCCATGACAATGCCATACATGCCATCTTTGAATTCGAGGAAATCGAAGTAGTCGCCGCTGACGATCTGCGCGGGACGGCTGAAGCCAGCGATGTTCATCCCGGGGATGGATGGAGACTGTTGAGGGAGCAAAGCACGTTGAACGACCTGGGACAACTCCAGCTCTTTTTCCAACTGGCGGAGTTCCTCTTCCGTATAGTGTCCGAGACAAACCGTGGTTGTGTAATCCATCTTTAGGAGCTCGTCATCGACCGGTTGGCTGCATATTTCGCAGATGCCGAACGTGCCTTCGTCAATTTTCTCAAGCGACTCGTTGATCACGTTTAAATGCTCTTCCACGCAGGTTTCACCCTGCGGGCCGAGGCAGATATGTTGTTTCTCTTCAGAGGTTGCTTCAAGCCAGTGATATAGATTCTCGCCTGTCTCGGACAGGCCTTTTTTAATATCATCGTTAATGCCACTACTCATACTTACCTCAACCAAGTCCCGATCTTACAAAAAGAACATATATTCTGTACTAACAATTTTCCAGTGAATTTACAAGCTTTTCTGAGATTGGTATGGAGAATTTGAGAAATTGGTGAAGAAAATAAAAATGGTTCGAATATACCCTGCTTCCCGTAAATTACGGGTAAATCGGATTCGATAAGCGGGAGGTTCGAATGGTACTTTTGAGGTTCGAATGTATCTGAAGTAAGCGACTAAAGATAACGGTCATTAAATGCAAATTCACCAGAGATACACTACGGGCACGAAGTAAACGAAGATAAATAGAGATTTTTTAGGATACTTCATGCAAAGGCTAGGAGTAGATACAATTTATTATAGAACATACGTACTAATTTGTCAATTCTTTGGATTTACGCCGGGCAATCGCAGCGCAAAGTCATAATTGTTCGGCGTTTCCATATAATTCCTCATCCCCGAGGCTGGAAGGGAGTCTTGTTTTATATCCTGAATATTAATGAACAACACGTTACGGCGCCTTCGGCTTTGGCTAACTCATCCGCATCCACCGTGACCATCGGGATGCCGGCCTTGTCAAGACGTTTCTGAGTCTTTGGGAAGGCCGTTGGATAAATAATGGTTTCACCGATCATGACAGCATTCGCTGCGTACGGCTCAGACGAATCGACCTCAATAAAATTTACCCCAATAAAATTATTTTTATCCGCCCAAACAGGGTTGATCAACAAAGTATCTTCCGCCACCTGTGTGACAGCGGATTTGAGATGCAAACAGCCCGTCACGATAACGGCGTGCAGCTCATATCCGAAAGGTTGCAAAAAATCCTGCATTTGCTCAACGGCGTTCGTGTCACTGCGCGTGGACAGGCCGACGTAGATGTGTTTTCCCACCTGTAAAATATCGCCGCCATCCACGCGGGCCGGGGCCTGAATGTGAAAGAGTTTGCTGCGATACGGAGCCAAACTTTTCACGATATCCTCCGTCTCCGACCTGCGTGAGTCGGCGCCGGGACGCGTGATCACTGCGCATTCGTCGAGGACGAGGGCTGTATCCTCCACGAAGACCGAATCGGGCAGCGCGGGTGCTTCAGGCAGGCTCAGGACGGCCAAGCCCAGGTGCTTAAGCGCGGATTCGTACTGGTTGTGTTGGGATCGAGCTCTCGCTACGTCGATGGGCGAACGGGCGAGGTGCGTCAACTCGCAGTGGATGATGGAACGGCTGACTTCGCGTGTGATGGCTATAAACATAAAAGCTCCTTAGTTAGACTTTCTCTATTTCTTAACCAGGAAGGAACACGACCCACAGGGTGCTTCGCAAAGGAACACGAAGGAATAAAACAATTAAGAGCACCCGAAAATCAGTCAGCCTTATATCCTTTTCCAAATTTGATAAAGGCCCGATTTTTTATTTTCTCCGTCGGAATAAAAAGTGTCAACGATTTCAAACCTGGCTGCCTGGGCCAAGTTTGCCAATTCATGCTCATCGAAATAATGGACATAACGCAGGCCTGTAGAGCCGCGCTTCCAGTCGAGCAGATAATCGTTCGGGTCAACATCTTGCGGACCAAGACCGAGGGATTCCCAGGGTTGGATCCTGGCTTTCAACCGGGGGCTGTTCAGGAACTGCCAGTTGGAATGTATAAATAATCCGTCTTTTTTTAGTAGGTCATGGACTTTACTTATAATATTCAACCTGAGGTCAAAGCCTGGTATATGGTGAAGAACTGCGAAAGCAATGACGAGGGTCCATTCGTCATTGGCCAATATTTCATCACCGATTAGCGAAAGCCTGGTGACATCGGCCTCAATGAATTTGACTGGAAAATCAAAGGGTTCGCGATCCGCCTCTTTTAAGAGGGGCAGGCTGAAGTCAAGGCCCACGTAGGAGCCGTGACATCCACGCCGGGATAAAGTACGCGCCAGTTCACCATTTCCGCATCCCAAATCAAGGATCGCTTCATTTTTATCCAAAGTTTCGACTAAACGCAATACGCCCGGCTGAAGCCTTGCGCGGGTTTCCGAAAAGTCGCGGCCATGGTCGCCGTAAAACTGACGATTGAGTGCGATTAATCGTTCGGCCGTCGCGGAGTTCATATGACGATTATAACGGGTATAATTTTGTCATCACCAATATTCAATATAGAATACAGATTATATGGATTTGCACGGTGAGTTTAGTGAAAAGATAAAAAGATTTTATGTGCAAAGACGCAAAGAATAAAAAGATCAGAGACTGATAAATTTTAGAGTAGAGGAAATATCATGAGATCGGAAAAGCAGCAAGCCTGGGTAGACATGCACGCCATTAAGCCTGAATGGCTGGTTTTGGCGCGCCAGGTGATGGGGGATATCCAAGGCGGCAAGCCCGTCATGGATGCCTTGAGAAAACACCCACTTGAAGATGGCGGTTATCTTGGTAAATATGTGCTGGTGGCTGCCTACCACGAGATGGTGCGCATAGGCGAGTTGGGAGCCGATGCACGCCTGCTCGAACGTCTGCGCATGAAACCTGTCAGGACGCTTTCGGGTGTTACCACCGTCACGGTTTTGACAAAACCCTACCCCTGCCCCGGCAAGTGTATCTTCTGCCCAACCGACGTGCGCATGCCAAAATCGTACCTACCCGATGAACCGGGTGCGATGCGCGGCCTGGAGCATGATTTCGATCCATACGCACAAGTCAAATCGCGCATCCAGGCGCTGGAGATACTCGGCCATCCGACGGACAAGATCGAGTTGTTGATACTGGGCGGGACATGGAGCTCTTACCGGCGCGATTACCAGGAATGGTTTGTAACACGCTGCTTCGATGCCATGAACGAATCTTCAAACCATGACCTTCAGGAGAATGCGCCAGGCGAACAGGCGGGACAAAAAGAAATATCCATGGACCCTGCCCTCTCCGCGATGAAATTAGAGAAGGTCCAGGCCCTCAATGAAACTGCAGGACACCGTAATGTGGGTCTTGTGATCGAGACCCGTCCAGACGAGATCACGCCAGACGAATTGAGGTGGCTGCGTCATTTGGGCGTTACCAAAGTGCAAATGGGCGCGCAGAGCCTGGATGACCGTATCCTCGAAATGAACAAGCGCGGGCACGATGTGGAATGCACGCGCCGCGCAACCGCGCTGCTGCGCGCAGCCGGTTTCAAGATCGTTTTGCATTGGATGCCCAACCTGTATGGCGCAACCCCCGAATCAGACCGCGAAGATTTCCGGCGCTTATGGCAGGGCTTTTGTCCCGATGAAATAAAAATCTATCCAAACCAACTACTGGCAAATGCCGAACTTTACGAGTACTGGCAGCGCGGCGAGTTCAAACCCTATACAACCGAGCAATTGATCGACCTGATCGCCGACGTAAAGCCGGGCATCCCGCGCTACTGCCGCGTCAACCGGGTGATACGCGACATCCCGTCCACAAATGTGGTGGAGGGGAACCGACGCACAAGCCTGCGGCAGGACATCCATGATGAAATGAAACGACGCGGTACGCGCTGCCAGTGTGTGCGCTGCCGCGAAGTCAAAGGCGGGAATGTGGAGCCGGCACTGCTTAAATTGGACGACCTCAGCTATCCATCCGACCAGGCGGAGGAGCATTTCATCTCTTATGAGACGCCGGACGACAAATTGGCAGGGTTTATACGATTATCACTGCCAAATAAGGATTCACCGCGAACCGATTTGGCGGACCTGGAAGGCGCGGCGCTGATCCGCGAAGTGCATGTTTACGGCCAATCGCTGGCAGTGGGCGCAGAGAAGCAGGGAGCCGCCCAACACGCAGGTTTAGGTACACGACTCCTTCAACAGGCCGAGACAACCGCAAAGGAAAAAGGTTTTAAGCGCGTGGCTGTGATCTCTGCCGTGGGAACCCGGCAGTATTATCTGGAGCGCGGTTTCGAACGGGGTGAACTGTATTTGGTTAAGAATTTAGAGAGCGGAGATTAGAGAATAGAGAGTAGAGAAATAAGAAAGATTAAATACAAAAATTCACCCGCCAATGTTTTGCTTTGGCGGGTGAATTTTATTTATAACCCGGTGTATATTTTCTTTCCCATTCTGCGATGGCGGCACGGATAGCAGTCTGGACTGCGGGATCGGCCACTTCGCCCACGCCTGCATAAACTTTATCTCCCACAAGAACGATGGGGTCTCCTTTAGCAGATTCCGTAAGTCGGATGACGATATTCTCCAAGGGCGTGCCAATCAAACGTGATTGCAAGATCGCGTCTATTTGGGCGACCATGCTGGTAGGCGCCGGCTCCGGTATCGGAGCCGGGACAGTAATGGGACCAGCTACTTTTTGCGGCACCGGCATTATTGGCGCAGGTGCTGAGACAGCAGCCACCGGTCGCGAGGCAGGCTGGACGGGCTGGACGGGCTGCGTAGAAGTAACTTGTTTTTGTCCTGAGCCAGTCTCGATCCAGGGGCGCATCATCAGCATCAGGTCGATCAGCCGTTTACGGTTTTCAGGCGAGAGCTGGGAAGCGTCGACGCGCTGACCGTCTAATTTAATCTGTGGTTGATTCTTTTCGTCCAAGCTGAGAGCCAGCAGGTTGTTTTCAACTGGCGCAACGGGTGGGCTGGGCGGCGGCAACGTCGGCTCAGAGAGCCGTTTTGCAGTTTCTTCGGCCCTGGCTTTTTGGGCTCCCTGACCGCGTCCTTCGAACAGGCCAAAGAAATAGCCGAAGAACATAAGAGCCACACTTATCCCGACCAAAGTGAGAAGATCAAATTCCATAGCTTATTCCATCTGACAGTTCGGACAAATGTGTGTTCCGCGTTGACCGACTACAAGTTTTTGGATGATCGTGCCACAAACCGGACAAGGTTTTCCTTCCCGATCATACACGCGAAAATGATTTTGGAACTCGCCGCCGCGATAAACCCAGTCAATGCTTGCACCATTGCGGCGGATCCCTTCTTTTAAGGTGGCTTGAATTGCTTCGTGAAGGCGGGTGGCCTCTTTTTTTGTCACTGAATCCGAGAGAGTCAGCGGATGCAACTTTGCCTTGTGCAGAGTTTCATCGGTGTAGATATTCCCAAGCCCCGCCAGAAAGGTCTGATCAAGAAGAAGCGGCTTAAGCTGGCGATGACGGTGCCCCAGGGCTTTATAAAGCCATTGAGCCGTGAAATCGCTCTCTAGTGGTTCCGGGCCGAGTTTGCCAGTCACTTCTTCCATGTTTTTCGTTAACCACACCCGTCCGAACTTACGTGTGTCGTTGAAGACCAAACTGCTTTTTGCGTTTTTACCTTTAGCCCCTCGGCCCGAGGAAGGGCCGGGGGAGAGGTCTAAAATCAGCCGATCATGTTTCTCAATCTTAATTTTACCTTTTTTAACCGTCAAATCCCCACTCATACGGAGATGGATAAGCAGGTGTAAGGTGGAAAGCCGAAGATTCAAAAACTTACCGCGCCGTGAAACTTCCCTGATTTGCTGACCCTTGATCTGTTCCTTTAACTTTTTAGCGGAGGGCGCTGCAACCGTCCGCGCCCAGAGGACATCGGCTTCGAGGATTGTCCTGCCGATGAGCTGGGGACGAAGGGTACGTGCGATGGTTTCAACTTCAGGGAGTTCAGGCATTATAAACTTTCAACAATTCGGCTATTACCCTAGCTTTCTCAATTTGATGTCAGGCAAGACATTTCACCGCGGAGAGCGGAGAAAAAAACCATAAAAATATAACCTGATTGCAACTGCCACAACGACTATGAGACAGGCAGAGATGTCACCGAAAGCTATTCGTTAAACATCTCTCCCACGCTTCTTCCTTCGTGCGCACGCTTGATGACCTCGCCCAATAACTCTGAGACGGAGAGTACGGTAATGTGGCCCTTCAAGGGTTCAAGCTTTTCTGCGGAGATCGGCACCGAATCGGTGGTGATAATGTGCTTAATGGGCAGAGCCGCCAGGCGTTCGGGGGCGCCATTCGAAAAAATGGGATGGACAAAAGCCACATAAACATCACGAGCGCCATATTTCTTGACAACATTGACGGCTTCCGCAATAGAACCCCCCGTGTCGACTTCATCATCGACAACCAATACGTCACGGTCTTTTACATCGCCGATCAACGTAAGCGCCTCGACCTTGGCGTCGTTGCCGATCCGGCGCTTCTCGATGAAGGCGACCGGCATATCCATATCGGCGGCATAGTTCCGCGCTTTCTTGGCGAAACCCAGGTCGGTTGCGACCACCACGGGACTTTTCATTTTCGAGCGGAAGGTCTGGTTTATGTTATCAATGATGAGACGCGAAGCGGTAAGAACGTCGCCGGGGATGGAAAAGAAACCCTGGACCTGTCCTGCGTGTGGATCGAGCGTCATATAGCGGTCGGCCCCAGCCACCTCGATCAGGTCCGCCATCAAACGGGCGGTGATCGGAACACGGGGCTGGTCCTTTTTATCGGAACGTCCATACGCAAGGTAGGGGATAACCGCAGTAATGCGGGCCGCCGAATCCAGTCGCAGCGTTTGAAGGGTGATCAACAACTCGATCAAGTTGCGGTTGACCGGCGAAGCCGTCTGCTGGATCAGGTATACATCCTGTCCGCGCACACTTTGGTTGAGTTTTATAAATAGATTCTCATTGGGGAATTCGATCAATTCCCGATCACACAACGGCGAGCCAAGATAGGCAGATATCTTTTTCGCCAACTCGGGTGAACCGTCGCCTGCGAAGAGTTTGATCTCGCCATATACTTTCATTTCGTGCGGGTGACTGTGGTTACTCATTTGTCCTCCCGTCTTGCATCCCACTCCGAACGCAAAACGCTCATGATATGAATGTCAGCATACTTCCCATGCCGGTAAACCGCTTCGCGCAATGTGCCCTCCGGAATAAACCCGGCTTTTTCGTATGAACGCTTTGCTCGTGGGTTTGTAGAATAGACTCGTAAATAAATCCGATTCAGGTTCAAGGTTTCAAATGCATGCTGCAGGACCAATTCTACCGCTTCTGTGCCATAACCTTTATTCCACAGGGATTTATCGCCGATGAATATCCCAAATTCTGCGCAGCGGTTCGTCCATTCGAGGTTGAATATGCCGCTATTCCCGATCAACCGCCAGTCCTCGCCGTCTTTGAGCTCAATCGCCAGCGGTTTCTCGTGCTCGTCTGTGCGCGCGACCCTGTCGAACCATTGCTCTTCATCGGTCATGGACATGGGTAAATAAAGAGACAAGCCTTGGGTCACTTCGGGATCATTCAACCACTCGTAGAACCGGGGGATATCGCTGCGCTCAACACCACGCAGCCGGATGTGTTTGCCGTAAATCATTTTCCCTGCCTCTCCTCCTGTGCGAGCGAAGGAGTGGGGGATTTCCCATTCGTCAACATGCTGACCGCCTCCCACGGTGAAATACTTTTATTAAAGACTTGATGCATAACATCATCGTAGACCGCCTGTGAAACGCGGTCCCGGAACTGGCTCATCAACCTCTGATGAAGGATAACCTCCATTTCGGATTCCAGGCGGGCCTGCTCACGAGCTACCCACCCGCCGCTGGTGCGCAAGTAAGCGGCATGTCTTGCGATCTGTTCAGCCAACTCAGGGATGCCCTTCCCCTCGGTCGAGATTGTTTTTTGAATGGGCGGAATCCATAACTCTTTCGGAATCTTATTCTCACTTTCCGCTTGCGCTGCATCACGTGCAGGCGGAATGCCAGCGCTCTCGATTTTACCGTGATGCAGGTAAACTCTTTGCAGCGGGTGGGCGAGTTCCAACATAGACTTGAGAGCCTTCTCGGTGTTCTCCACGCCCGGGCGGTCGGCCTTGTTAATCACCAGGATATCTGCGATCTCAAGAATACCGGCTTTGATGGCCTGAATATCGTCGCCGAGGCCAGGTGCTTCCACCACCAGAGTAGTATGGGCCAGGCGAACGATGTCCACTTCTCCCTGTCCCGCACCGACTGTTTCAATTAATATGACCTGATAGCCTGCCGCGTCGAAGACCTGGACTTCACCTGCAGTGGCCTGCGCCAGTCCGCCCAGCGAACCGCGCGAGGCCATGGAACGGATGAACACACCTGTATCCCCGCTCAAATCTTTCATACGGACACGATCACCGAGCACCGCACCGCCTGTGAACGGGCTGGACGGATCGACGGCTACAATCGCCACGGTTTTCTTTTGTTCGCGAAAATGCAGTGCGAGCCGGTTGACCAGCGACGATTTGCCAGTGCCAGGAGCGCCAGTCACTCCGATCAGATGCGCTTTTCCAGTATGGGGGAAAAGTGAATCCAGTGCAGCACGGCCATCGGGTGTGTTGTTTTCAACCTGCGTCAAAACACGCGCCAAGGCAAGACGGTCACCGTTGAGTATGGAATCTATCTGTTTCATTGATGATTTATTGTAACTATCCACGCCCCACCCCCTACCCCTCCCCAAATCAAACTGCGATTTGGAGAGAGGGGCAAGGAGATGAATCGGCGCAGGGAGAACAGATGCAACCTCGGAAAAATAATCTTTCTACACAAAGGACATAAAACCAAAAGCTTCAGGGTCAAAGGAAGAACTTTTAACCTGGAATAATGGATTGGCCGAACAAAGAAACGAAGCTGCAAATAGATACGATTTATTTGACTGCATTTTGGATATCTTTAACGATATCTTCTGTCGAAGCACCTGGGCCGTAGATGCCGGTGATGCCCATCTCCATCAAACGGGGCACGTCTTCATCGGGAACGATCCCCCCAATAAACACTTTAACCTGCGCCTGTCCATTGGCCTTGAGCAGGTCCATGATGCGCGGCGCAAGGGCCATATGCGCGCCGGAAAGGATGGAAAGGCCGACCACATCGACATCTTCCTGCAAGGCAGCTTCCGCGATCATTTCTGGGGTTTGGCGCAAGCCGGTATAAATAACTTCCATGCCGGCATCGCGCAAGGCGCGCGCGACTACTTTTGCGCCGCGGTCATGCCCGTCGAGGCCGGGTTTCGCCACCAGCACACGGATCTTCTTTTCAGTCATCATTCCTCCGCGGGTGAATTAGAGGGAATTATACTAAAGACCCGGGCGTCGGTGCGAAAATCGAGGATTTGCGCGGTGAATCTATGCCCGTCTGTCCGTAACTTGCAAAAGAGACTGTAATCTGAAAGGGTCGAACCTACCCGTAATTCTGGTCATTTCCTGTATGGCAGTCGAAAATTAAAATATGCTATACTTTTACAAGGTATAGTGTACATTAAGTACAATATACTATTAATTGTACTGCGACGATTTAGGGTACAGGGTTGTTTCAGGATCAACAGGAAGTATTCCGTTTTACCCTGCAAGACAAGGTGGTCCCTCGACCATGAGATCAAGCTCAGATATTAATACAAACACCCCGCTCATCCGGTCGCCGCGGGCTCACTGGATTCAGTGGGCCGAAAATTTGCACCGTTATGAACTGGATGGCATTGCCTCCTGGCTGCTAGACGGTGGTCGGCCGCTGGGCATCCTGTTTGCACAAGTACTTTATATGGGACGGCCATTCCTGGGCGAAACCGCGGACGAACTGGCCAGCACGCTCGAATCAGACGACGAAGCCCGCGCTTTTGCTTCTTTTCTGGATGGGAGGAATGCCTAATGAACCTGGTAGGGCTCGGTCTCGTAGGCTTTTCTGCCTTCCTCCTTTTAATACTCTCCCTGATCAAACGCAAATCGCCCCCGAAGCTGCGCAATATCCCAGCCCTGACGCGCCTTTATCGCGCAGTGGGCTTGAGCGTTGAGGACGGCACCCGCCTTTTGATTGGGTTGGGAAGCGCAAGCCTACTTACACAATATGGCGGTGCTCCACTGGCAGGGCTGAGGTTGCTGCGTCACCTGACAGAACGGACATCGCTTAGCGATCGCCCGCCAATTGCCGCCTCCGGGGAACCCTCCCTGGCTTTGTTATCACAGGACACACTGGAAGCCGGTTATCAGGGTGCGGGAGCCGGAGAGTTCTACCAACCGACAACCGGTCGTTTGACTGGAATGACGCCTTTTTCTTCCATGGCCGGAATGATACCGATAATGCACGATGAAAATGTCTCGGCTACCGTGTTGGTGGGACACTTCGGTGTGGAAGCCGCGTTGCTGGCAGAGGCTGCTGAACGCCAGAACGCATTTCTGATCGGGTCAAGCGACGCTCTTTCGGCGCAGGCGGCGTTATTTGCCTCGGCACAGGAAACATTGATTGGGGAGGAACTCTTTGCTGCCAGCACGTACCTGGAGGCAGGCGCTTCCAATTCCACGAGCCTGACCGTGCAGGATGTATTGCGCTGGATTATCATCCTGGCTTTGCTGATCGGTTCAGGCTTGAAATTATTTGGAATTATTTGATGCGTATCGTCGCCTTCGTCCTAGCTGTTCTCACCGGTCTGATCGTACTCGTCGGATATTTTATTCCTGCCCTGGCGCCGGTTGAAAGTTTATTGCTGAATTGGGCCATCATCCTGACGGGTATGGCAGCTCTGGTGGGTGTTTTAAACCTGATCCTCGTGCATGGGACAAAAATCACGCAGCGTGAAAAAGGGACCGTTTATAGCGCCATTCTTCTGGTCTGTTTATTCGCGACGCTGGTGTTCGGCATCGCGCTCGGACCGGACCATCCCGCCATGCTTTCCCTGGTCAATGCCATTATTGTGCCGGTCGAGGCAAGTTTAATGGCCCTGCTGGCGGTAACACTTCTATACGCCAGCATCCGACTTTTACGGCGCCGGGCAAACCTGATGAGCATCCTCTTTATTGCGACCGCCCTGCTGATGTTGGCTGGCACGGCTACCTTGCCGTTTGGCGAAATTGGACTCCTGAATAATTTCCTGCGTCCCTGGATCCAACATGTGCTTGCTCTGGGTGGGGCACGCGGTATTTTAATCGGTGTTGCACTCGGCACCCTTACAACCGGACTGCGCGTACTCTCCGGAGTCGACCGTCCATACGGGGGCAAATAATGGCAGATCCAATCATCTGCCCGGTATGCGGCGAAGCCAACCCGGCCGATATGGAGTTTTGCCAGAACTGCCAGTCGCGCCTGCTGCCCCTCACCGGTGCGCTCAAGGGAGAGGACGCCCCCATCCATCCCGGGCAGGCCCCAACAAAAAAAGTAACATCCGAGCTTGAACCCATACTTCCGGAATGGCTGCGTGAAGCGCGCAAACAAGCGCGTCAATCAGCGCAGGAAGAACCCCCCACAACAATACCTGGCGGTGAAAAACCGACCAGGCCGCTTCCCGAAGTCCCCGACCTGCTGGCCGGGCTTGCCTCTCAGAACAAAGATGAAGAAGATGAAGAAGATGTAGCACCCGAATGGTTAACCGGCATCACTGGCGCGCCAGCCAAAAAGAAAAAAAGCGAACCTGAAAGTTCACAGGTCAAATGGGTTGAACTCGGTCATGACGATGAACCCAACAGGACTCCGTTGGCGGATGAAAAGCCTGCATGGGCGTCAGGACAATCGTCGACGCCTGATAAAGATGAACTGACTGAATGGTTCAAGCAGGCCACCGGTTCCGCCCCTGCCCCAGACAAGAAGCCCGAACCAGCTCCGATCCAACCAGACAAAACCGATGTCTTGCCTTCGGCTCCTAAAGCAGCCAATGTTTTTAAAGACCTGGATACAAACGCAGCGGACTCCTTCAAGGATGAACCTGTATCCGCGCCTGCACCAGAAACGAATATACCAGAATGGATAAAGAAACTCGATGCCAATACACCGGCGGTCGGGCCGCAACTGCCTCTCAGAGAGGAACCTTTATCACCAACGGCAACACCCATCGAGGTCCCGGATTGGCTGAAGGGTCTCGGACAGAATCAGGAGCCTGCTACTCCCGCTGCCGGGCAAGAACCGCTAAACCACAGACCAGGAGAACAATTACCTGACTGGCTGAAAACTAGCGGCCCATCCACCTCGGATGCCTTCACAAGCCCCGCACCGGAAGAGCTGACCGCTGCACCATCTCAGCCAGTACCTGAAAAACAACCCGACCTGACGGAACTTCCGGATTGGATATCCTCACTTAAGCCAGCAGAGCCGCAAAGTTCCAAGCCCAGCGAGCCAGTTATCCCGGTTTTCGAACCAGAACAACCAACTTCTCCGGATCCTGGTTCTCCGGCCCCAGCCTTCACAGAAATTTCGGAGGCGGGTAACGACGTAGATGCGATATTCGCTTCGATGCAAATGCCAGATTGGCTTTCCGACGTAACGTTGAAAAAGCCCTCCGCGGATGAAAGCCTGCCACCCGCGGCACAAACAGATGAATCGATCGCGCCTGCGGAGCTGCCCTCGTGGGTGCAGGCCATGCGCCCCGTTGAATCTGCGATCAGTACTTCAACAGGAAGCCCGCAGGATACCCGACTAGAAGAGCAAGGAGCACTGGCAGGGCTGCACGGTGTTTTGCCCATCATTCCAGGTGCGACAGCCGCCACCAGCAAGCCAATGTCCCAATCGATCAAACTGGATACAACAGAGCAACAGCAGGCGCATGTGGCCTTGCTAGAACAGATCCTTTCCGCCGAAACCGCACCTGTGCCGATGAAGGCCGACTCGGTCATGGGGTCGCAACAAGTTTTGCGCTGGGCGCTCAGCGCGTTGCTTTTCATCGTGCTGGGCGGCATCATTTTTGGAGGGACACAATTCTTTCCCCTGCCCAGCCAGGCACCCATCGAAACCAACTCCGCCGTACGGGCGGTTGAGGCTATTCCAGCCAATGCCCCTGTCCTGGTGGTCTTCGATTACGAGCCCGCAACAATCGGTGAAATGGAAGCCAGCGGAGCTTCACTGATCGATCACATGATCATATTGAATCACCCGCGGTTGACACTGCTCTCCACATCTCCGACCGGTGCGGCACTCGCCGAACGATTTATGTCAAATGTATTGGCAAGCCCTTATTACCTGCGCGGCGTTAATTATATCGATCTTGGTTACCTTCCCGGCGGGTTGGCCGGTGTGTATGATTTTGCCCAGAACCCGCCTGCCGTTATGCCAATCAGTATCGATTCAAGCGAAGCCTGGAGTTCCCAAGTACTGCAGGGAGTGGCTCGTTTCTCGGACTTCGCATCCGTCATCGTTTTAACGGACAGTGTGGAGTCCGGCCGGGTATGGATCGAACAAACCGCGTCAGCACGAGGAAAAACTCCGCTGATATTAATTTCCAGCGCGCAAGCAGGGCCGATGTTCCTGCCCTACGCAGACTCGGGCCAGATAAACGGCTTGATCTCAGGTCTGTACGGCGCGGCAGGCGCGGAACAAGCGAACGGCGGACTGCCCAGCATTACCGCCGCGCAAAAAGCGAATGGCGTTCCTCAGATCGGTTTCGTACGACGTTATTGGGATGCGTACAGCTTTGGCCTGCTGCTCGTGACGGCTTTGATGTTTCTTGGTGGATTGTGGAATTTCTGGCTCGGCGTAAAAGACCGGCGCGACCATGAGGCGGGATAAATGTCTACAGATATGATCACAGGCATTATTGCTTTCCTAATCACTTTGATGATCCTGAGTTATCTCATCGGGGATAACCCTCTCTTCCGCGTGGCGGTTTACATCTTTGTCGGTGTTTCGGCAGGTTATGTTGCTGTGGTAGCCATACGACAAGTGCTCGTGCCCGACCTTCTTCAGCCGCTTTATTCCGGGTTCCTTTCCGGTATATCGGTCCAACAAGCCGTGCTGGCCGTGCCACTTCTATTATGCGGCCTGCTCCTTATGAAAGCCTGGCCGCCTCTCGCCCGCCTGGGCATGCCTGCCATGGGATTCCTGGTAGGGACTGCCGCGGCAGTGGCCATCGGCGGCGCTGTAAACGGCACACTCTTTCCGCAATTCAATGCAACCATCGCGGCCTTCGATGTAAAAAAGTTCAATGCGCCTGAATCATTACTCAATGCCGTGCTTATACTGGGCGGCGTAATCACCACTCTCGTTTATTTCCACTTCGGGGCGCGCACGCGACCGGACGGCTCGATTAGACGTTTTGGTATCATCGAGATCATCGCTTTTGTGGGCAGTATTTTCCTGGCCATTACGCTCGGCGTGTTATTTGCCGGAGTCTACTCGGCTGCGCTGACTGCATTGATTGAACGCCTGCATTTCTTTGGGACTTTCTTCGGATTTGGTTAAGTGATCCATGCCTTCTTCTCTCACACAAGGTGACTCTCTCCTGGCAGTAGATATCGGCGGTGCGAATACACGCGCAGTGCTCTTCGACGTTGTGGAAGGAGAGTACCGGTTCCTGGCGTCAAGCTCGGCGCCTTCCACGGCGGAAGCGCCGTTCAAGGACGTGAGTGAAGGCGCTCGGAACGCGATCGCGTCGCTGCAAACCATCACAGGACGCACCATGCTGGATGCAGAGCGGCGCGTCATTACACCCATCCAGGCCGATGGGTCGGGTGTGGATATATTCGTGTCCACGCTATCTGCCGGCCCCGCCCTCAAAACCGTGATCGTCGGTCTGCTTTCAGACGTCTCGCTGGAAAGCGCGCGGCGACTGGCAGAGACAACGTATACTCGCATTGTCGACTCGATCGGGATCAACGACCACCGCAAGCCCGACGTACAAATCGATGCGCTGATGCGTTTGCAGCCCGACATAGTCATTATCACAGGCGGGACGGACGGCGGTGCTTCGCGTTCCATCCATAAAATGCTGGAACCGGTCGGCCTTTCCGGCTACCTTTTAAACCCCGAAAAACGACCGGCTGTGCTTTTTGCAGGTAACCAGAAGTTGGACGACGAAATCAAAGAGTTATTGGGCGGGGTGACTTCCGCTTTGCGGTTCAGCCCGAACGTGCGCCCTTCACTAGAAACAGAAGACCTCGAACCGGCGGCGCGGGAACTTGCCGAGCTTTACCTGGGAGTCCGTAAACGCCAGTTGAAGGGCGTCGATGTCCTCGAAACCTGGGCAGGCGGGAACGTGCTTCCGACCGCTTATGCCGAGGGACGGATGCTTCGCTTTCTTGGAAAAGTTTACAGCGGGTCGCGCGGCGGCATCCTTGGCGTGGACATTGGTTCATCGGCGGCGGTAATCGCAGCCAGCTTCAAGGAGAAGACCACCCTGGGGGTCTATCCGCATTTTGGTCTCGGCGAGAATTTGCCCGCCTTGCTCCAATATACTTCCCTCGAGGATATATTACGCTGGTCGTCCCTGGATGTCTCGACCGGCGTGCTGCGTGATTACTTATTCCAGAAATCCTTATTCCCATCCACCATTCCCGCCACGAAAGAAGAACAGTCCCTTTCCCAAGCGGTGACCCGCCAGGCTTTGTACCTGGCGATGCAGACGGCCAAACGCGATTTCCCGCGATCGGTGCGAAAGGCGAAACCCGGTCTTCTGCCATTCTTCGAACCGATCCTGGTGGGTGGAGGGGCTTTGGGCGACTCCCCCACGGCCGGACAAGGGTTATTACTTTTGCTGGACTCCATCCAGCCGGTGGGTGTGTCCACGATCATCCTGGACCGCAATAATTTACTCCCGCTTCTCGGTGCGGCCTCAGTACGAAACAGCCTGCTGCCAGTGCAGATTTTGGAGTCCGGTGCATTCCAAAGCCTGGGTACGGTGGTATCGGTAATCGCCTCCGCCAATGTTGGGGCACTGGTCGTGCGTGCGCGCCTTACTTATGACAATGGAACGGAGACACTTGCCGACGTTAAATTTGGCAACCTGGAAGTACTGCCTTTGCCGGCGGGTGAATCTGCAAGGCTCACACTGCAGCCGCAGCGTGGCGCGAACGTTGGGTTTGGCCCAGGGCGCGGAGGCACAGTGCCGGTCAGCGGCGGTTCGATGGGTGTGGTAATCGATGGACGCGGCCGGCCGCTGGTCCTTTCTGAAGACGCGGGACGCCGCCAGGAATCGATCAAGAAGTGGTTATGGACGGTTGGAGGATGAAGTGACACTGGCTCCTGTTCATCACATCCTGCCCCTGACGACCATCGTGCGCGAGCGCGTTCTGCCCGTGAAAGGCAACGTATTGGTACGCCTGAGTCAAAAAGTGGTCCCAAGTGATATTGTGGCCGAAGCCACCTGGGCCCGCGAACATATCTTCCTCGACGTAGCCCGCACACTTAATATCTCCGCGGATGCAGCGGACAAATTGATCCACTGCCAGACAGGAGATAAGATCCCGGCCGGGGCAACGATCGCGGCAGGGCGCGGTTTCCTGCCGAAGACTGTCAAGTCGCCACGAGAGGGCCGGGTCGTAGCAGCCGGCG